>QQTW01004455.1_pt1 | contig 10512 bp, 13 predicted proteins | sample 1904831 | NCBI WGS metagenome assembly QQTW01 (sample SAMN09435610, study PRJNA476489) | Subsurface metagenome, whole genome shotgun sequencing project.
AATCCCCCAACCATCCCAGTTAGAAATATAAAGAGCCGAAGCAACATTGACAACGGTAGCTACAGAAATCCAGCCTAGATAAATACTTAAAGGGATATGTGCAAGCCATTGGCGATCGCGCAATACTTTAATCCCTACTCCCAATTGCAAGTAAGCGCCAATCAACGAGAGCAAAATTACCAGCATGGCGACAACAGAAAGCCAAAATAAGCTCATCGTAAACAGATATACCCAAACTATCTGAGCTATGCAAGCAATAATTAACAAAATATCAACGCGTTGCAAAGTTGGATCTCGACGCTGAGTTGGGCGAAGTTGGTAAATGCCATAAGCAATTAAACCTATATAAATTAAGCCCCAAATTGCAAAAGCATAATTTGCTGGAGTAATTAGCACTCCCTGAAGGATAGTATTGGAAATTTTGCCTATATTTGCGCCTCTAGGCGGAAAAAAATTCGAGAGAACATTTACAGTTAAAGTTGCCAAAATAGCGAATAAAGTTGCGATCGCTATTCCCATCCCCGAACTAGATTTTGTTGTAGATGCTTTCATAACCTAAGATTTTGAGACTTCGCCAAAATAGAAGCCGATAACAGTCCCGACAATCCCTGTTTCTGCAACTAATATCAAAGTTACTATATCTTTCCAATCGTCTGCATTACTGCGCTGAAATATAATTTCGACTACAACTAAGGCAAAACAACAGGCGATCGTACTCCCAAAAATAATTATTAAAGCCTTGACAACCCAAGCTTTTGCTCTTTGCGAAGTGCTACGCGGATCGACTAATTTACCCTTTTTGCTAGTTTGCTTTTCATCACTGTCAATTGCTGCTGTTTCTAAATCTTTCTTTTCAACTTGTTCAGACATAAATGTATTTAAGCGTCACCGGATCTCATTAATTCGGCTTTCAACTCGCGCAGCATTTTACTTGTTCCCTCATTAATCGCTTTAAGTACCAGTGGGGGAATAAGTTGAGTTATGGCTAAATCGGGAAAAACTAAGCTACTAGAAGACGGAATATAACTGTTTTCGTTAAGAATATTAATTGTAAGTTGCCCATCTTTATAAATCCATACTTCGGGAACACCGATAGCTATATAAGCGTTTAAGGTAGTAATCGATGTAACATCCGCCTCAATTGCTAAATCGGGAGGTGGATAGATAGATAGATTCATATTGGTACATCCTCTGACGCTATTAAAATTTTGGATGTAAAAACAAGTATCTGGTTCAACACCCGCAATTGGCGGACGTTTAAAGGTAGTTGAGCCAAAATCCTCCCAATCGCGCCCTTGAGAATCCAGGATTGCTGTAACGATATAAGCAATAATGCGATGAGGTCTTTCGTGAATTGCCAAAGGAGACATAATATCTAAAGTTTCCTGGTAGTAAGCCACGCGAGTATTACGCTTCTCTCCTAAATTGGTCAAGATAGTTTCAAAATCCTGCCAAGATAAGTTATGAATACTAATGTGGCTACCAGGAGTAAGTTCGATGGCTCGGATGGGAATAGTTACAGTCATTGGTTCGCCTCTACAAGTATTATTGCGCCCGACTTAAAAATGGTACTTCGACTACTTCGCCTGTAGTTTCGCCTATTTGAACTATTAAACCCGCGCCACCTGCTTTAGTGCGAATATAACCTAAGCCAAAATATCCGCGATCGCTTTCTACAATACTTGTAAGTTTGCCGACTTTTTCCTCGCCTACCATAATTACACTGCCGATTTCGGCGGGGGCGTTAAGTTTAATGTTTTACGCCTTTATAAGTATTCAATCGCGCGATCGTTTCTTGTCCGATATAGCAGCCTTTATCAAAAGAGATTGTTTGTAATAAGCCTGCTTCTAGAGGGTTGTAATCCTCTGTTAGTTCTTTATCTGGAGCGGGACGACCTTGTTTAATTCTTAACTGTTCCCAAACCCCATCGCCCATTGGTACAGCACCCGCTTCTACAAGACTTTTCCATACATTTGCAGCATTTTCGGCGGGAACGATTAAAGTGTATCCAGTATTTGTAAGTCCGCTTCCTACTGCTATCCGCATCTCATTAATTAACTGGTGATTGCCTAAAGGTTGTCCAATAATTGCCTCTAGACCTAGCTTTGCGACTAAAGCATCGCTTTGCACGCCAATTAAGCTAAATATCGCGTTTTTATCGGTAATATCTATCAATTCCACTTTGTCAGCAAAAAAGATATAGCGATCCAACCATTCAAGCAAATACTTGTAGCGATTGGGTGAAGTTATTAGCAGTACCGCATCGTCGGTAATATAAGCCGTGGCTAAATCAATTGTCCGCGCTGTCGAAGTTACAAAAACTGTATCGCAGCCTTCCCCTGGTTTTAAACGTTCAAAATTGTTGGTACTTTGGTTGTGTAAAAACCGAAGGCGATCGCCCCCTGTAACTTTAATCAATCCCCAATGAGTGCGATCGCAAATTACTACCCCGTTTTGTGCCGCTTCTAGTGCCTCCGCATCGTTGCCAAAACTGACGGGAATAAAAGAGTCAAATGTTGCCCCAAAAGCTGCCTGAGTGTCCTGTAACTGTTGAATCATAGGTTTTTGATTGTTTTTAAGTAGTGGGCAACTCAGCAAATACGCGATCGATTAACTGGGTGGCTTTTTCATCTAATAGTTGCCAATCCACATCGCCGCGTTCATCAATTAAGCTAGTGTCAATCGTCACGACATAGTTAGGCGACTCGGCAAGTAAGGAACTATAGTTACGGAAACATACTTGATAGCAGAGTTCCCACAAATCGATTTTGACGGTTTCTAAGCCTTCACGCTGCAAACACAAATGATAACCAGGTGTGGGGGTGGGTAAACGCATTAGAGCTTGTTCGATTTCCTCTATTTGTTCGTCTTGCGCCGATTCTAGTTGCTTGACTAAATTTGCCACTTCCGCTTTAGTTTCTGCGGTAGTTTCCGGCGGCCAAATTAGCACGTTTTCGTAAGTTTCCTTCCAGCTACTTGTATCTAGTTGCTTGCGGATGCGATCGAGAATGCGAATAAAAGCAGGCTGCATGAGTAATTCTGCCTGCTGCCATGCGGTATTATCGGCAAATTTAGGCGGCATGAATAGGTTACTTTGCGCTCGTTGTGGCTACAAGAGGTTCGAGAATGGTGTTGAAGAAGTAAACGCGATCGCAATACTGCGAATTACTAGAACAAACGGCTTCTAAAGTTACATTAGTTGCTTTACTCACATCTAACGCTATTAGTTCTTTAGTTCCAGGAGAAATCGTTTTAGTCTCTGTTTTGTCGCCATCAACGTAAAAATTTACGGTGACAGGGGGACTATTGGGGTTATTGTCCCGCATTCCCAAGCCTAGACGTAAAGTTTGAAATAATGGGCGATCGTCATCGTTTCTAATTTTACAAGTTACCGCCGCCGACACCGTACCCGAACCCAAATAAAACGGGCTAGTATAAATAGCTTTAGCAATCGCTACATCTATAGGAGTTTGGCGAAAGCTACCTTGTCCGCTACTTACACACTTTGCTTGAACTAAGGAAACTGGAGTTTGTGCTTGTACGGAGCTTGCGCCTAAAGTTACAAGGCTAATAGATAGAATTGTTTTAAAAATTGTTTTGATATTTTTTTGCATGAAAATGTTAGTAAATTCAGTTTTTGCCTCAGTGCATCTCAACTACTGCCACAGGTGGCAATAATAAACCGTATTCCAACCCCTCAACCACCGCTTGGTAAGAAGCATTAAGAATATTAGTTGATACTCCTACTGTAGTCCAGCGTTGAAAGTCGCTGCGCCATTCTACAAGTACCCGCGTATTAGCTGCCGTACCGCTATATTCGTCCAAAATACGGACTTTGTAATCTGTCAGTTCAAAGTTGGCAACTTGGGGATAAAAATTAACTAAAGCTTTGCGTAATGCCGCATCTAACGCCGCTACAGGCCCGTTTCCTTCGGCGGCTTCTAAAATATCTCGGCCGTTTACCGCTAACTTTACCGTAGCTAAAGCACTACTATTACAACTATCCACATCTTGCGCTAAATCGCAGTGGACTTGAAAGCCTTTAATTGTAAATAAGTGCTGGCGTTTGCCTAAAGCTTCGCGCATAAGTAATTCAAAACTTGCCTCCGCCGCTTCAAATTGGTAGCCTTGGCTTTCTAATTCTTTAAGATGGCGCAATATTTGCCTAGCTGCGGGGTTATTTTTATCTAATTCAATGCCAAAAGTCCGCGCTTTTGCCAAAACATTACTTAGTCCCGCTTGTTCGGAAATAACTATCCGGCGGTTATTACCAATTTTTTCGGGTTCGATGTGTTCGTAAGTTAAAGGATTTTTTTCTACCGCCGAGACGTGAATCCCGCCTTTATGGGCAAAAGCCGAACGTCCGACAAACGCCGCGTGTTCGTTGGGTGCAAGGTTAACGACTTCGCTAATAAATCTACTTGCATTAGTAAGTTGGGCGAGTTTTTCGTCGGGAAGACAGTTGTAACCTAGTTTTAATTGCAAGTTAGGAATTACTGAGCAAAGGTTAGCATTACCGCAACGTTCGCCATAACCATTAATTGTCCCTTGTACCATTGTTGCGCCTTCAAGTACGGCAGCGATCGCATTTGCAACAGCAGTATCGGCATCGTTGTGAGGATGGATGCCAATTTGAGTATTGGGGGGCAAAGCTTGCTTTACTTCGCGGACAATCAGGCTAATTTCGTGGGGTAATGTTCCCCCATTAGTATCGCATAATGCCACCCACTCCGCCCCCGCAGTTACGGCGGTTAGTAAAGTTTTTAGGGCATAATCTTTGTTTTGCTTGTAGCCATCAAACCAATGTTCGGCATCGTAGATTACTTTGCGCCCAGATAATTGTAAATAGGCGATTGTATCGCGGATCATTTCTAAGTTTTCTTCTAAGCTAGTCTTTAAACCCTCTATAACGTGTAAATCCCAAGATTTGCCGAAAATAGTCACCCAGCGAGTTCCGGCAGCTAAAATTGCTTGCAGCATGGGGTCTTCTGCTGCCGATATATGGGGGCGGCGAGTAGAACAAAAAGCAACAATCTCGGCTTGGGTTAAAGGTTCTTCTTGAAGCTGCCAGAAAAATTGTACATCTTTAGGATTTGCCCCCGGCCACCCGCCTTCAATAAACGGTACTCCCAATTTGTCTAACTGTCTGGCGATACGAAGTTTATCTTCTATGGATACTGATAAGCCTTCTCGTTGAGTTCCATCTCTTAAGGTGGTGTCGTAAATCCAAAGCGGTTTTGTCATAAATACTAATTAGACTAAGAGGGATATCACAAATAGGAAAATAGAATAATATGCCCCAAGTTTTTGCTCAGGGTAAAGTAATAGTTTGTAATACTGGCGACAATCTCCGTCAGGTACTACTCAATAATGATATCAATCTCTACAATGGCAACGCCTCAGTCATTAATTGTCATGGACTTGGCACTTGAGGTACTTGTGCTGTCATGGTGGAAGGCGGAGTTTCTGAAGTAACTTGGCAGGATAAAGCTCGGCGCAGTCTTCCGCCTCATTCCCCTTCTAAAAATCTCCGCCTTGCTTGTCAGACTAAGGTTTTGGGCGATGTAAATGTGACAAAGTTTGATGGTTTTTGGGGTCAGGGAGACAAGGTTGTTTGGACGGCAAAAGTTTAGACTTCGTGGTTTCAGCCCGCCTAGGGTTAAAACCCAAGGCTAATAGCTCAAGTCGGCTTAAGCCGACTGAAGAAAAAATTTTTAACTTTTGCTCATAGTTCTATTGTCTAGTTGGTGGAGGAGTTAGTTAAGACTTTGCCTCAGCAATCTTGTAAAGCATTACTTCATAATTATATTAATCAATAGATTTCTTGCCTAAATCCAAAATCGCCCCCTAAATCCCCCAACTTTGGGGGACTTTGAACTCCAGTTTCCTCCAAAGTTGGGGGGCTAGGGGGGCAAAAACTATTTACGCAAGAGGTCTAATGTTTCTGTAACTTGTGTTGTAATCTTCGATTGACCTATGAAGTTTTACCAGCCTTATCAACCCCTTTTACTCCGCATTTTGCATGGGTTAACAGGTTTATTTTTAGTTGCGGCAATTTTGACGGCTTTCTGGACTTACAACACTTTCGATGGACGTTGGGGGAAACTTCCCCTTCCTTACTACCCTGATATTGAAGGCTTGCATGGGACGTTTGGACTATATACCTTACTCATTTTTCCCCTGTTTGTTGTTTATGCTTTCCATCGGGGACAAAGACGATTGCTGCAATCTGATTTTTTAGCCAAGCTGCATCAATGGGGTAAACCTGTTTGGTGGTACACCTTAAACAGATTTTCTAATACTCTAATAATTCTGGCTCTCACTTTTGCCGTTTTTAGTGGCAAGATGATGGACGAGAAATGGTTGCCGAATGGAGAACTAGATCGCTCTTGGTACTACGCCCACCTAATATCATGGGTAGTTATAGTTGGCTGTATTGCTCTGCATCTGCTTTTAAATGCCAAAGTCGGAGGGTTGCCATTGCTGCTATCGATGCTAAACTGGCGATTTCGTGCCAAAGATAGCCCCGCCTTGTGGTCTACTCATATTGCTCATTGGTGGTCTTGGCGACGGAGTACGCAATTAAGCTTAAAATCTATTTCTCCACTCGTCGTTTTAGAAATGCTGGTGCTGATAAGTATTGTGGCTGCGTGGATAATTCCGCTATTTAAAGAGTTTTAAATTTTACCGATTTAGACGCAAAATTAATCGCTAGGCTAGAGGTGGGGGAAAAAGGAGCAGATGGCATGACAACGGATGTTTTAATTATTGGTGGTGGGGTAATTGGTTTAGCGACAGCGATTGAATTAAAATTGCGATCGCACTGCGTAACTATAATTGTCCGCGATTCTAACTCCGGCGCAAGCTACGCCGCCGCCGGAATGTTAGCGCCCGAAGCCGAGCAAATTCCCTCCGGTGCAATGTTAGAACTATGTTTGCTTTCGCGCCGCCAATATGTTGATTGGACGAGCAAAATTGAGCATCTTAGCGGTTTAAGTACGGGCTATTGGGAGTGTGGCATTTTAGCCCCAGTTTACGAACAAGATAGCCGAAATAATGCCCAATGGTTAGATAAACAAGCAATTTCTAAGCATCAGCCTAATTTAAGTGCTGATGTAGTGGGTGGTTGGTGGTATCCCGAAGATGGACAAGTAGACAATCGGGCTTTAACTAATGCCCTCCGCGCTAGTGCGATCGCATTAGGTGTAATTATTCAAGATGGAGTTACAGTAAAAAACTTTATCTACCAGCAAAATCGAGTTACCGGAGTTTGCACGACAAATAACGAAGTTATTGAGGCCGAACATTATGTATTAGCAACGGGCGCTTGGTCGCAGGAATTATTACCCATTCCCGTACATCCCAAAAAAGGACAAATGCTATCGGTGCGCGTAACAGATAAAGAATTGCCCTTAAAGCAAGTTTTATTTGGCTCAGATGTATACATAGTTCCCCGCGCTGATGGGAGAATTATTATCGGTGCAACAATGGAAAATGTGGGCTTTACTCCCTACAATACTCCCGCAGGTATGCAGTTACTTTTACAACGGGCTATCCACCTTTATCCGCAGTTACAGAATTATCCTATCGAAGAATTTTGGTGGGGTTTTCGTCCTGCAACCCCGGATGAGTTACCAATTTTGGGTACAAGTCCTTACGCTAATCTTACTCTTGCTACTGGACATTATCGCAATGGCATTCTTTTAGCCCCCGCCACCGCTAATCTAATTGCCGATACTATAAATAACAAAACTTCTGCCTTATTAGAACATTTCCACTACTCCCGGTTTTACAGTTAAATAATATTTCTTCTTGTCCCCCTGTCCCCCTCTCTCCTTGTCTCCTTCTACCCAAATGCAAACACTCAACCCTTCTACAGACCAACTTTTAGACCGCCCCCTAACAATTGCGGGTAAAACCTTTCAATCGCGCTTAATGACGGGTACGGGCAAATACCGCACTATCGCAGAAATGCAGCAAAGCATCATTCAAAGCGGCTGTCAAATTGTCACCGTCGCCGTGCGGAGAGTGCAAACTAACGCCCCAGGACACGAAGGATTAGCCGAAGCTTTAGATTGGACAAAAATTTGGATGTTGCCTAATACCGCAGGCTGTCAGACGGCGGAGGAAGCGATCCGCGTAGCACGCCTAGGGCGAGAAATGGCTAAATTATTAGGACAAGAAGATAATAACTTTGTCAAATTAGAAGTAATCCCCGACCCTAAATACTTATTGCCCGATCCGATTGGAACTTTAGAAGCTGCCGAAAAGCTAGTTAAAGAAGGCTTTGCGGTACTGCCTTATATTAACGCCGATCCAATTTTGGCTAAACGTTTAGAAAATGTTGGTTGTGCAACAGTTATGCCCCTAGCTTCACCTATTGGTTCTGGGCAAGGTATGAAAAATGCGGCAAATATTGCAATTATTATCGAAAACTCTGGCATTCCTGTAGTGGTAGATGCTGGAATTGGTACGCCCAGCGAGGCAGCCCAAGCGATGGAAATGGGCGCAGATGCAATACTAATTAATAGCGCGATCGCTCTAGCTCAAAATGCCCCAATTATGGCGCAGGCAATGAACCTCGCAGCCCAGGCGGGGCGCATGGCGCACTTGGCTGGACGCATCCCTATTAAAGACTATGCGATCGCCAGTTCCCCCCTAAGCGGCACTATTACAGCTTAATAATTAATTCTCCAGCCTTTGCAAAGGCTGGAGGTCATATAAAGATTTATTTCTAAGATTTGTGAGTTTATTCACAACCATATGTTACGATTGGTAAATTAATTAGCAAAAGGATAGAAAATATGCCATACACAACAGAAGAAGGCGGTCGTCTAAATAACTTCGCTAAAGAGCCAGTAGTTTACCAAGCAGAAGATCCTACAGGTACAGAAAAGCGCAATTATGTCTTTTTGGGAATAGTTGCCGCAGCTTTAGTTGGTGGTTTATTCTATGTTGCTATCTCTGTTTCCTCCGTAGGCTAAACTTCACGTTCTCCTGAGATTGCATTAAATAGTGATGAGTAGTCAGCATCCGCAAACCCGCTAGTTATCGCTATTTCCAAGATTTTTTTCACACCTTCAATACTACTAACATTCATTCCTTCCCCTTGCGCTTCATTGATAAATAACTCTGTATCTTTCAATAAGTGCTTAGTGGGGAAATTAGGATTAACGTAATTGCGATCGCGCATTCGTTGCAATTTCTTATCAAAGGTAGGCGCATACAAAGCGCTTTGACGCAGAATTTGCATAAAAATATCTACACTAGCGCCTTGACGCTCGACAAACCCTAAACTGAGAGCAAAAGCCGTACTCAAAGAGGCTATTAGTTGATTTAAGGCAAGTTTAATTGCTGATGCGCTGCCTACTTCTCCAATTAATAAGGGTTCGCTACCAAAGTTTTGTAACAAACTTTGCCAACGCTCAAATTGCGCCTCTGTACCGCCTACCATAACTATCAGCTTGCCAGACTGAGCTTCGGGAATACTGCCTAAAACTGGCGCTTCTAGATATTCACCCCCAGCTTCGATAATATCGTTAGCGATCGCTATACTTTCTTTTGGTGCGATCGTACTCATTTGAATTACTGTCTTTCCGACTAAATGCGGCTTGGCATCCGCCGATAACAATAAGCTGCGAATAGCTGAAGCATTAGTAAGCATCAAAATAATACAATCGCTCTCAGCAATTGCTTGAATGGGTTGCTGGGCAATCTTCACTCCTGCTTTTTGGAGCGGTTCTAGCTTTTCTGGAGTACGGTTATAAGCAATTAACTCAATTCCATCCTCTACAAGCCTTTGAGCCATTGGTAGCCCCATTAGCCCCGTACCAATAAAACCTACTTGCATAAATTTAAACAGTTGCGAGAAATTGTCTGATGTATTGATTAACTAACTCTGGTTGCTCTTGCTGTACCCAATGACTGCAATTAGGGATATATTTTATTTGCAAGTTGCGGACGTAAGCCTCGGTATTATTGGTTAATTCTTTACCTAAAGCTACATCGCTTTCGCCCCAAATCATCAATGTAGGCACTTCCAAAATACTCCAATCTGTACTCAGCATCCTTTGGCGAGGAATATTGCGGTAATAATTCAACATCGCCGTTAAAGCACCGCGCTTTGAAACGGCATTTTTATATGCTTCAATATCCGCTTTACTAAAAGCATTTTTGTTAATTGCTCCCGCCGTAATCGCCGATTCAATCAGTTGATAATCTGAAGCTTGAATTAAGGCTTCGGGTATTTCTGGCAATTGAAACAAAAACATATACCAACTGCGGAGCAATTGCTGAGGAGTGCGTAAACCTTCTGCCATTCTAGCCGGATGAGGAATATTTAAGACAACTAGCTTCTCTACCATTTGGGGGCGAGAGTAAGCAAAATTCCAGGCGATCGCACCTCCCCAATCATGCCCTACTAAAACGCACTTGTCGTAACCTAAACCTGTAATTACGCCTTCAATATCTTTAATAAATTCATCCATCACGTAAGCCGATTGCGCTTTTGG
>QQTW01004456.1_pt1 | contig 10511 bp, 8 predicted proteins | sample 1904831 | NCBI WGS metagenome assembly QQTW01 (sample SAMN09435610, study PRJNA476489) | Subsurface metagenome, whole genome shotgun sequencing project.
CTCACACACCCACACAGTTTTAATGAAAATTGCCTCAAAACAAACTCTACTAAATTACAACTAAAGATAGACGGCGATTTTAGGGATGTACACCTTTAGTCTAGTAAAGGTAGCGAACGGCAGTTGTTAGATTATTAAAAGTAGTAAAACAACAAAACCAGCAAACTGAAGTTAGCTTCTAAATTTTTAAGTTTTAAAAAATAGGTAATTGCTAGTGTTAAGGTTTGGATTTTTTCAGTTTTACTAAAACGGCAATTTTCATTAAAACACCTTCAATTTACTTACCAAAAACGGAGACGATTGTTATGAACTTAGAGCCACAAATAGCTGAGAATCAAAACAATGAAAATTTTATTGGGGTTCCCTCTGGACAGTTTTATATTCGGGCAGTAGGTACAAACATCAATACCAATTCACCTAAAAAGGAAATGGCGAACAATTCAACTTCATCTCAAGAAAAAGTTTCTACTAATCAGCCTCAATGCAACGAGCAAAAAGGTAAAAACAATAACTTAAATAAAGTCCTGCTTGGAGGACTTCTTGGTGCTACGTTAGGTACATTAACTGCTGCTTTGGCTAACAAAAGGACGGCTCAAGGTGCTAACCTTGCGGCTAAAGGCGTTGGAGATGCAGTCAAGAGTGTAGGAGAAGGTGTTAATGTTGCAGCTAAAGGCGTTGGAGAGGCAGCCAAAACTGTAGCAGAGGGAGTTAATCAAGGCTTAGTAAGTCCAGTAGTAGATGCCCTGAAAGACACCGCAGAGGGTGCTAAAAAATCTATTGAAGGCGTAACAGATCAGTTCAAGCAAACTGCTGAATATGTTAATCCTTCTGACCAAGAAGCATTTGAACCTCAAACAACCTATGTTTTAATTCCTGTAGAAAAAGAACGCATCATTGAGCGCACAATTATTATAGAACCTACGCCGCCCGTAGAGTCAGAACCAGAAGCTTTTACCCCCGAAGAATTGACTTTACAAGAGCAAGATAACGAGCAAACCTTTCAATTTAATGAGCAGACCTCTGAAGATCAAATGTAGTTCTTTGTTCGCAAAGCCTTATTAATTGTAAGCCTAGGCAATAAAGGTTTGCGATTTTGGCTCAGTTACCGACTCAAACCAATTTTTTGTATTAGCAAGGGTGTGGAAAATTAATTAAATTCCACGCCTTGCAAATAAATATTAATTGGTCAAGAAATCTGCTTAAAACTTGAAATTTGAGGTAAGTTTGGTAATTCAAGAGTTGTAGCTTGTCACGAGTCTAGCTAACAATTATCTCCTGGAAATAATAGGTGTCATGAGATAAACAGTAGTTAATTAGTTTTAGGTTTAAGGAGACAATTAAAATGAGCAAGAAAGAAATTTTACTAGATAAAAACGAAAACATGGACGAACAAGCAGCTTCTCCAGATAATGCACCCAACACAGATAAAGGTTATGACTTAACCACAATTGGGCTGGGAGCAGTTTTTGGGGCTTTAGTGGGCGCGGCGGCGGCGGCTTTCGCTAGTAAAATCACCGTTGAAAACATAAACAATACAGTCAAAGGTGTGGGAGATGCCGTTAAAGGTGCAGCAGAGGGTGTGAATACGACTGTAAAAGGTGTGGGAAATGCCGTTAAAAATGTCGCCGAAAATGTAGATTACACTCTCAAAGATGTTGGCACGGCCGTTAAGGGTTCGGCTGATGAAGTCAACCAAAATTTGCAAGGGACAGTCAACGTAGTTAAAAATACCGCCCAAAGCGTTAATTACACTGTTAAAGAAACCGCCGATGTAGTTAAAAACGCTGGTGAAAGTGTAAGCCAGAATGTCAAAAGTACGGTGGATACTGTGAGCGAAACCGTATCAAAAGAAGTTGCTGGTGAGCAAAAACCGAGGGAAGCTCAAACGGCTTACATTTTAGTGCCAGTAGATAAAGATAAATTCGTTATGCAGAATAATCCTATCAATAGTGGGGTAACTCCTAAAGAAGTAAATATTGAGTAAGGAAAGTTTTTCAAAGCTGAACTAAATTGTTTGCTGTTGATAAATTTAAGGGTATAGCATCGCTATACCCTTTGCTGTAGGAAATTAATCGAGTAGGCGTTTACAGGCTGTATTGACGATAAATTTGACTAGCGGCGCGGTGGAGCAAAGAGTGACGATAAACCAAGCTCCTAAGATCCTCTGCATAACCACCGCCAATTACACAAGCAACCGGGTATCTAGCCGCGATACAGGTAGATAATACTTGCATTTCCCGGCGAAAAATCCCTGTATCCGTAAGGGCTAATTTGCCCAAGCGATCGCCTATATGAGTATCTACCCCCGCATCGTATAAAACCAAATCGGGATTGACGGCGGTTAAAACATCCGAGAGATGATTTGCCAAAGTTTGTAAATAATCCTCATCCTCCATCCCCACCGGGAGCGAAATATCGAGATCGCTAACTTGTTTCGTACCGGGAAAATTGACTTCGCAGTGCATCGAAAAAGTAAATACACTATTGTCATTGTGGAAGATAAACGCCGTACCATCGCCTTGATGCACATCTAGATCGATAATTAGGATTTTGCGGGCAAGATTGAGGTGTTGAATAACGCGAGAAGCGATCGCTAAATCATTAAAAATACAATAGCCCGATCCGTAACTAGGAAAAGCATGATGAGTACCCCCCGCCGTATTGCAAGCTAAACCATATCTGAGAGCAAGTTTGGCAGTCATTATTGTCCCACCGACGGCGGTACAAGTGCGCTTAACTAAAGCTGGACTCCAAGGTAAACCAATCCGACGCTGGGCTTTAGCATCTAACGTACCTTGCATATAAGCTTGGACGTATTCGCAGGTATGTACTAGCTCAATCCAGGACTTACAAGGAGTTTCGGGGAGAAAAAATTGAGATGGACGCGCTACTTTATCGGCTAAAAGTAGTTCGTAAAGTTGCCGAAACTTGGGCATAGGAAAACGATGTTGCTCTGGCAAAGGTACAACATAATCAGGATGATAAATTAGCGGTAAATCCATAAAGAGCAAGGTTTAGAACCAAGGAATTGGCGATCGCTTTAACTACTTCTCCAGAAGTCGATTAAACTATGCCAATAATATAGACAATTTGCTTAAATTTCCGGCTAAAACTTCCATGACTAACTTGAGTTATCCGCGTCGCCAAAAGCAGTTAGAAAACTTGCTACAAATAATCGGAGTCCAATCCTTAGCTCTGGTAAATTGGCAATTGTTAGATTTGGCACTGACTCATCCCAGTGTCTCTAGCGAGGCAAATTACGAGCAGTTGGAATTTGTAGGCGATGCGGTGGTGCGTCTGGTAGCGGCAGAAGTGTTGTGGGAAGTTTACCCAGATTGGAAAGTGGGGGAATTTGCAGCAATTCGTTCGGTATTGGTAAGCGATCGCATTTTGGCAACTTTGGCAACTAATTACGGCATCGAATCTTATTTACTGGTAACTAGCAGTGACAAAGAAGGGCAACAGTCAAGGTTAGCGGATGCTTTTGAAGCGGTATTAGGGGCTTTATACCTCAGTACCCACACTTTAGAATTAATTAGACCTTGGCTCGATCCGCACTTTATGCAATTAGCTACAGAAATTCGTAGCGATCCAGCGCGGCTAAATTATAAAGCTGCATTGCAAGAATGGACTCAAGGGCGTTTTAAAGTTCTACCAGAGTATCGAGTAGTAGAAAATCCCCAAGGGCATCGTCCAATGGCTGCCGAGGAGCGGTTTAGCGCTCAAGTTTGGCTGCAAGATCGACAACTTGGGCATGGTTTGGGGCGATCGATTAAAGCGGCGGAACAAGCGGCCGCTCAAGTGGCCTTTAGGGCATTAACCCAGCAGGGGGAGTAGCGATCGCCGGGGTTTTTACCCCTTGCAAGTCTTGGGGTAGTTCTAAATTAATTACAGGCAAAGAAACCACCACCGTTGTACCGCGATTGATGCCTGCACTACACAACATAATACTGCCACCCATCAATTCAACCAAGTTTCTTGAAATAGCAAGCCCTAACCCCGTACCGCCAAATTTGCGCGTTGTAGTCCCATCAGCCATCCCAAAGGGACGAAATAGTTTATGTTGCTGGGATGGCTCAACGCCTATACCTGTATCTCCAACAATTACTGCTACTCGCAAGCTATTACTACTGGTTGGTGTTTCAATTTGGGTGTTAATTCTAATGCTGCCAGCTTCGGTAAACTTAACGGCGTTACCAATTACATTAATTAATACTTGCTTTAACTTAGCGCGATCGCCTTTAACTATAATTGGCTTTGATCTTTTGGCGGCGGTTAATTGTAAGTTTTTTTGCTGAATATCGATTGCTTGTAAACTAATTACTTCCTGTAATACTTGCTCTAAATCTATTTCTTCCATTACCAAAGAAAGCTTGCCCGATTCAATTTTGGCAATGTCGAGCAAGTCGTTAATAATCCCTAGTAAGTGAATTGCAGCTTCCTCGGCTCGTTCTAAAAATTCTGCTTCTTCTTGTTTGTCGTCGCAGCAGTCATCTCGAACTAGACGAATGCAATTGATAATAGCGTTGAGGGGATTTCGCAGTTCGTGGGAGGTGGTAGCTAAAAAATTACTTTTACTTTCATTGGCAGCTTTTGCATCTTCCCAAGCTATTTCTAGTTCTTCTGCGGACATTTTCAATCGTTTTACCATGCGATCGAGGGCCGAAGCTAACTGATTGAATTCCCTAATTTTAAAGTTATGGGGCATCCGTTTAACTTCGTGGTGATTTTGCAACTTGAGAGCGTAGTCTCGTAATTGCTCTAAGGGTGCTGCTAATTCTCGCGCTAGGCGCAAAGCGGTAAGTAAGCTCGCACCTAGTAAGCTCAAAGTCAGTAAAATTAAAATCAATTTAATTTCTTCCAAACCTTGTAAAGCTTTGCTTTGCGGTGTTAAAGCTACTACGATCCAGTGCTGTTTCGGATCGTCGGTGGAAATAGGACTATTAATAGCTTTGTAGCTTGCTAGTAATGGCTTTCCCTTTTGGGTAAAAGATAAATTGTTTAAGTCATTTTTTGGTCTAGAAATCGCTTCAGCAATTATCTTTTCCCATAGCTTGGGATCTGCCTCTTGACTAATATTCCCTCCTACCCGCTCGGCCAGTGGATGGGCGATAATCGTGCCATTTTCCGCCACAATTACGGTAAAATCTGCCATTGTGCCAAAACCGGACTCGCGATTACTGCTTAAAATCGACTGCAATTTCAAGGCATAACGCAGTTGCCCAGCATTATCGTATACGGGAGCCGAGAATAATAGCTGCATTTGGTTTTTGCCAAAAGCTGAGACAAATATCGATTCCACTTGAATATCTGGCGTTTTTAAGAGAAAATCTCCTTCCTGCTGCGACCATCGCCCCTTTTCTAAAACCCGATAGCGATTATTACAGGTACTAGCAATTAATTTATTATCTGCCAAGCTTGTAAGTTGAAGGCACTCAATATTAGTTGGTAGTTGAAGCTTAAGTTTTTCTAATAATCCTTTAACGGCGGTGGGCGAACCTGATTTGAGCGCTGTAGTTTGACTTGCTAACAGCATTTTTGTTTGCATGGTAGCAATTTGGGCTTGGATTTGTTCGCTTTTTTCTCTGGCGCTGTCGTTGAGATGCTGGCGCGATGTTTCTAGCAAACTAGAGCGAACTTTGTGAAATGCTACCGCTTCGCCGATTAACAAAACTGGTACGCTCAAAAGCAATATTCTCGATAGTAAAATGCGGCGAAAGGAGGATTGATTGAGCTTAACCATATAACAATGTCCTCAACGAAACACAAAACCTAAAATTATTTACGAGCGCGGTGCTAACATCATTTTTTTTCGGCTTACTAACGATCTGGCATTTTTCTAGGCTTTGTTTATTTTTAATAGCTACAGCTTGTCGGCTTAAGTATCCCGATTGATTTTAAAAATATTTTCCTTAAATGGCACTACTTTCTAACTAACTGGGGTTGGCAAAGTGTAGACATAATGTTTGCAATCGTTATAATATCCTGCTCTTGTTTAAAAAGCTGTTATCTATGTACAAAGGTTTCCGCTAATTGCTAAGTACGCGCCATGAAAATATCTAACAATCGTCCTCACACCACCGTAATTTTGGCGATGAGCGCCGATGGTAAAATTGCTGACCAAGAGCGATCGCCTGCTCGGTTTTCGTCTCCCGCCGACAAATACCACCTAGAGGAGCAAATTGCCTTAGCCGATGCCGTTTTATTCGGCGCTGGTACGCTCCGAGCTTATGGCTCCACTATCCGGGTTTCTCAGTCACAACTTATACAACAAAGATACCAACAATTGTTACCTCCGCAACCAGTCCAAATAGTTGTTTCTCCTACAGGGAATATCGATCGTCAATTACGCTTTTTTCGCCAACCCGTACCACGGTATTTATTAACTACAAGTCACGGCGCAAAATACTGGCAAAATTCGTCAGAGTTCGAGCAAATTATTATCTGCGAAACATCTACCATTGGTAAGATTAATTGGCAAAATGCTATACAAAAATTATTTACAATAGGTTTAAAACGTTTGGCAGTCTTAGGGGGCGGCGAGATAGTAGCAGCAATGTTAGCGGCGGATTTAATTGACGAAGTGTGGTTAACAGTTTGTCCTTTACTTTTAGGTGGAAATAATGCCCCTACTCCTGTAGGAGGAGAAGGATTTAGCGAAGTAATGGCCCCGCGTCTAGAATTATTATCGACAAAAGTAATCGCCTCGGAAGTTTTTTTACACTATCGCCGCCAACGAGAGGACGATTTGAGTACGCTGTAGAGGTAGCCTTGCCTTGATTGCTTTTTTGTATGGTCAAATCGATTCAGCCTAGTTATAACGTTGCTTGGATTAACAAAATTGCCGAAGTCCCTCAAGGGGCGTGGGATGCCCTTGCTATGCCTCTCAAAACACCTTTTTTGGAATGGGAATGGTTAAATAATTTAGAAAGCTCAGGGAGCGCCATACCTCAAGCTGGCTGGTTGCCGAATCATTTAACTATTTGGCGCGATCGCGCCTTAATCGCCGCCGCACCAATGTATCTTAAAGGTCATAGTTACGGAGAGTTTATTTTTGACCAACAGTGGGCAGAAGTAGCACAGCGAATTGGAGTAGATTATTACCCAAAACTACTAGGAATGTCGCCTTTTACACCCGCCGAAGGCTATCGATTTTTAATTGCGCCGGGAGAAGACGAAGACGAGATTACAGGCTTGATGGTAAGGGCGATTGATTATTTTTGCGATCGCCAAAATATTTCGGGCTGTCATTTTCTCTATGTCGATCCAGAATGGAAACTTGTATTAGAACGTCATGGCTTTACTTCGTGGCTGCACCATAGCTCAATTTGGCAAAATCAGGGATTTCAAAACTTTGACGATTATTTGACGATCTTTAATGCCAATCAGCGCCGCAATATCAAGCGCGAACGCAAAGCTGTAGAAAAGCAAAGTTTGCAGTTGCAAGTATTAACGGCGGATGAGATTCCTAAATCATTGTTTCCGCTTATGTATAGCTTCTACGCGGATACTTGCGACAAATTTGGCTGGTGGGGAAGTAAGTATTTAACCAAGAGATTTTTTGAGCAGTTACACGCCCATTATCGGCATCGGGTGGTATTTATAGCCGCTTATAACGAGCTAGATAAGCGTCAACCAATGGGGATGTCATTTTGTCTAACTAAAGGCGATCGCCTTTACGGGCGCTACTGGGGTAGTTTTCAAGATATTGATTGCTTACACTTTGATGCTTGCTATTATGCGCCGATTGAGTGGGCGATCGCTCAGGGAATTCAAACTTTTGACCCCGGTGCGGGTGGTAGACATAAGAAACGGCGAGGTTTTCCCGCAACTCCCAATCACAGTATGCACCGCTTTTATAATCGACGGTTAACGCAAATTTTACTGCCTTATATCAAAAAGGTAAACCAGATGGAACAGCAAGAAATTGAGGCAATCAATCGAAACTTACCTTTCGATCCTAGGAGTGAAGCTACATAAAGTAAATTGCCTGAGTAACGCTATTCAGGCAATAGCTAATTTGCTTTCCATCGCTAGGTTAATACAGGTTATTGAGATAAAAAACCGTAAATTTTCGGTGATAAACTTGTTTGTTAATAAGCCAGTAAGTGTAAATACTTGCTTGCCCCTCACTGCTGCATAACTCGCTCCATAATTAGAGATTTAGGGTCGAATTAATTTATATTCCTTTCTTGTTACCAGCAGTCAGGAAATCCTATTAGAGCAATTTATAATTTCGTTCCTCACTATCCTGCTGCCTTGGAGATCGCCTTTTGGCAGATTAATGTTTGCAAGGTAAACTTTCCCTACACTGTAGAAATTTATCAATTACCTCAGCTTCGTAACAGCACTATCCCAAATATTTGTATTTTTTTATACAGAAAAAATACTTAGGTTGATACAAGATTAAGTTCTTAAAAGATATTAGCAACGTATTTTAGCTTTAGTGGAAGAACAAATGACTTCAGGTTTTTCTATTGCCTTGGAGGAAATTGTTCGGGCGCTACAGTTTGAGGTTGTTAGAAATCGAGATTTCTCCAGATGATTGAATATTTACAAATTTAAGGATCGTTGCAACTGATGAAGGTAAAACTTCCGCCCAAATACAAGTGGAAAAACACAAAAAAGCGGAGCTACGCGCATTCAAGCTCCCGCTTCAACAAAAATATCCCAATTTTAGCTCAGTTAGAGCGAACAATTAAACAACTGACTCCTAGTTGGCAAGCGAGCATTCCTCTCGCAACCTTGATTGTGTTGGTATGGGGTTACGCAGCCGTTGCTCAAGCGCCCCCTGCAACTACCGACAAGGTAACGCAAGACTTGCAAAGCTTGAGGGTAGGAATGGATACTTTATGGGTGTCTATCGCTGCCTTTTTGGTATTTTTCATGAATGCTGGTTTCTGTATGCTAGAAACCGGGTTTTGCCGTCAGAAAAACGCCGTTAATGTTCTGGCGAAAAACTTGATCGTATTTGCGATCTCTACCGTAGCATTCTGGGCGATCGGTTTTGCCTTGATGTTCGGCGATGGCAATCCCTTCTTTGGTACTAATGGTTGGTTCCTAAGTGGAGCCGACAATAGCCCGGCGATGGGAGACGCATATCAAGGTGTTTTTAGCGCTCTAAACTGGACAGGTGTACCTCTTGGGGCAAAGTTTTTATTTCAGTTAGTATTTGCCGGAACTGCCGCAACGATCGTTTCTGGAGCGGTTGCCGAACGGATTAAATTTGTTAGCTTTTTAATCTTTAGTCTCTTACTTGTCGGTATTGCCTACCCAATTACAGGACATTGGATTTGGGGTGGTGGCTGGCTTGCAAAAGCTGGATTTTGGGACTTTGCCGGATCGACGGTAGTTCACGCCGTCGGTGGTTGGGCAGCTTTGATGGGTGCAGCCTTTTTAAGGCCCCGCTTGGGCAAATATCAAAATGGGTACTCAGTAGCAATGCCAGGACACAACATGAGCATTGCCACTCTAGGCACTTTGATCCTTTGGCTAGGGTGGTTTGGTTTTAATCCTGGTTCAACAATGGCAGTAAGCCCAAGTATTGCCCATATTGCTTTAACAACCAACTTAGCAGGATCTTTAGGTGGTATTGCTGCTACAGCCACAGCTTGGTTGTATCTTGGCAAGCCTGACTTGTCGATGATTATCAATGGGATATTGGCAGGCTTAGTAGGGATTACCGCAAGTTGTGCTTTTGTTAGCTTGCCTTGGGCCGCCGTGATTGGCGCGATTGCTGGAGTAATTGTCGTCTTTTCTGTTACCTTCTTTGACAAAATCAAAATAGATGACCCTGTAGGTGCAACCTCCGTTCACTTAATTTGTGGGATTTGGGGAACCCTAGCGGTAGGTCTATTTGCCGAAGGCCCTGCTGGTGCTTTGAATTTATATGAAGAAGGTTTAGGGCCAATCCGGGGCTTGCTATTGGGCGGTGGTTTCCAGCAAGTTTGGTCGCAAGTTATCGGTATTGTCTCGGTAGGCGGCATCACTGTTCTCCTTAGTACAATTTTCTGGCTGGCACTCAAGGCTACCTTGGGTATCCGCGTGACTGCGGAAGATGAAATTCAAGGCTTGGATATTAGCGAACATGGGATGGAAGCCTACAGTGGATTCCTCAAAGAAGCCGATGCCACTGGGCTTAACGAAACTGATGCTCATGGGAATATAACAAAGCGATCGCCAGAATTTATCTAGCAGGTCATACTAATCAATAGTTGCGCTAGTAGCTCAATTAAATCGAACCTGCCCACAATATAAGCTTGGGGCAGGTTCGGTCTTTTGATAACTAAATAATTAAAGCAAAGTTTTGTTCTAGCTTGACATTAAATTCCTAAAACTTTAGTAACAGGTCTGTGGTGCAGATAAATTAAGAATTTTGCTTAATACTTAGTCCACCAGCAAATTCTTCTCCATAGCCTTCTTCGCCGTGTTCGTTGATATCCATACCTTGGTATTCTTCCTCGGCGGAAAGACGCAAACCGACCGTAGCATCAAGGATTTTCAAAATTACA
>QQTW01004457.1_pt1 | contig 10510 bp, 13 predicted proteins | sample 1904831 | NCBI WGS metagenome assembly QQTW01 (sample SAMN09435610, study PRJNA476489) | Subsurface metagenome, whole genome shotgun sequencing project.
CCCCTCGGCGGGCCCTTTGTGTCGACATCATTGCTGGGTCAGTCAGTTTCCATTAGCAAACCCGTTACCTCACCCATCCTCGGTGCGCCGCTCGCGAAAGGCGGCCTGCGCCTGTCGATTCCGTTGCTTGCGCTCCTCGGACGTGGCGTAGATCTAGCCGGCGCGCATATGAAGCCTCCATCAGAACATCATCTCCCCCAAGTTGATGAGCTCTCTCCCAGGAAATCAGAGGACTAACTGGCTTGCGTCCGCCCTTGCGCTTCTGCGTCGTGACATGCTCGGCCGCAAACGGCTCCGGCTCCGGTCCGGACGTCGAGCTGGGCGAACTGATGCTACCTTCGCGGCCAGGTTCGATCTTGGGTGCGGGCCCGGTGCTACTCGTCGTCGCGGTCGACGTCGTGGAAGGCGGATCGACGACGCCGACGGTGGACATGTCCCGCGCACCGGCCGGTGCCTGTCCCAGCGCAGTGGTTCTCGGGCGGCGGCGACGGCGGCGACGCCGCCTCGGAGAGCAAACCCCGGGACGAACAAAATGATGGGCCCTCGTGCGAGGACCGACACAGAGGCGGCGCCTGGGGCGACTAATGGGAAGTGTGTCCACGGGGGGGCGCGTGCTCGAATGGTTGGTCGATAGGAGTCCCAGGCGCAATCGTTCGCGGTGCCACCGATGATGGGTGAGGTAACGGGTTTGCTAATGGAAACTGACTGACCCAGCAATGATGTCGACACAAAGGGCCCGCCGAGGGGAGAAGAGGGCTCAGATAAAAGAAGGAAGCGGACCGAGGCCGAGGGAGGCAAAAAGGGTCAAGGGCGAGGGTGCCGGAGATGCGCTGGCCATGAACGGCGTGTGGCCGGAGAAGCGTGCTCGTCGCGCCAAAACGGCCCGAGGAAAGGACGAGCATGGGCCGCGAGGGCGCCACGAGAAAATATCACGCCCCGCCATTGTTCCTTCCCACCCTCCGTCATCCCGCACGAGAAGGGAGGGGGGAAGGGCCAATGCTCGATCATCGAGGATCCGCACACCCTCCGTCGGCGTGGAGGCCATGATTGGACGCCCTGGGAAGACCATTCTCCTCAGCCCAGCTCATGCCCAACGTGTTGTTGTTCGTGGGCGGTCGAGCGGTTCGTCGCGGAGAAACGTGAGCCGACGCGCCGAGGCGAGAAGTTGAGACCGACCAGGTCACCGCAGGCATGAGGCTCAAGGATCCTTCCATCCATCCATCCATCCATCCATCCATCCTCCATGGCCGTATGGGATACCGGTAGTACGACGGCGGCGCAACGACATTGCGGGGAAAGGAGGTTTATGCCCAGAGCTGGAGTTGCCAGGCAGGAGGGGTGCATCCATGCACCCACGAGCGAGCAGGGCCCATGCCGAAGGTGCTAGGGGGATTTCGTTGGCCGTATCTGTGTGGCATGCCGGATGCGCCCCAGGCGGGGCCCGCTGACGCCTGGCATGAAGTCCTGGGTACGGATCAGGGACTTGCAGGGAGGCAGGCCCTTGACCTTGGCCTGCCAGGCAGGTGGTCAGCTGGACGCCGGTGACCAGCCGCTGGCTTCCATGCCGCCCGGTGCGCCCTCACCTGGGAAGTATTCTCCCCGTATGGCCGACCTGGCAGACGTCGGCCGGAGACGGGTTTTGTGCGTAGCAGTTTTCCGCGCACTTCCGCGCAGACTCGCAGCGTTTTTCATGGTCCAGAGACTCCGGAGCCTCCACGGGCCTCCATGACCGGTCCAAACGATACGCCTGACTCGTACAAATAGAGCATGGACAGCGCCAGCAACGACCTCGTACCAAGTTTTGCTCCGTTGGCCCATCTCCTCGGACTTGGGCATCGTTCGGGGGCTCCTATCCAGTGTTGTTCGATTATCCAGCCATCCATTGCTGGCCACTTGGCGTGTTCGTAGCGTGCCAAGCTTGGGGGAAAGAGCCCTTCGTCGTTGACACTCAGCGACGAACCGGGACCTGATATCATGGAAAGAGGCAGAAAATAGATGACTTGGATCGGAAAGTCATCCAGCGGATATACATAAGAAATATTTGACGTCTTGCCCAGAAAAGGGCATCATTCGTGAAGAATGATGCTGTACTCCGTAGGAGTTGGCCAATCCGGTGCTGCCATGTCCGTGGAGTAGCACCTTCAGTCCGGCAGTGCTTTCTCGAGCTGGGTCACCTGGAAGGAATCATTGGAGGGAAGGTAAGCCCGTCGTGCGACGGTGCTCCCATGAACCGGGGCGCCAGGCATGGCATGGGGCATGGGGCGCGGAAGGGAAAGCAGAGAGAAGAAGGTTGAGCCCGCGATGGGCCCGAGATGTGGAGACGAGAATGTGGGGGAGGGGAAAGGGAGAAGAGGAGAAGAGCACGACCGGAGCTGATGCCCTGCCGTCCAGACGGTGGTGCGACGAAAATCGCGAAACGGGCTCCACATGCTCGCTGGGCGTCGTGGTTCGTGACTTCCGTCGCAGTCGGTGGACCGGCCAGAGGGGGGTGCGATGGTCGACGAATGATGGTCCACGGAGATGATTCCCACTCAGTCCGTCCAAGTCCGGCCGCTGGCTTTGCCTTGGTGAGGAAAGAGGGGGAACTCCTTCAGAGGAGCCCGCCCAGAAATCTTTTCGGCGCGGATGTGACCAAGGAGCAGGAACCATCGTCACCGCGGTGATGGTGGACTTCAATGAAGTTGTGCCATCACCAACGACCGTCCCACCAAAGGCGTGTCTTGCTCGACTGGTCACCAAACATTCTTCATCGCGTCTGATATCAAGGATGAAGGTTCGGCTAATCAACGGCACAAAGACCACCTTGGGCCAACAATATTCCAGGGTGAGGTGGTCACGCCGGTGAAAATATCAATGGCACAAGCGAGCAGCAACCGACGGTCGGTGAAGCCCCATGAAGCGGCTTCAAGGTGTATTGTCGTATAATTGTCACCAGCTTCAAGAGTCGATAACACGTCTTTGCTTGCTTCAGATGATACAATAAACGGATCAAAAGAAGCTCTTGGCCTGCCTTACAATGCATCCATACAAAACTCTTTCTGATAAAATTCAGCGTCGATAGCTATGAATGTCGAAAGTGCTGTGACCCAACGACTGCTCGCTATTGCCATTTTTCTCCACCCGCGTGGTTGTCAACCACGGACCTTTGCTGGTCAACTGAACTCCCATCGCGGCCGCGACGATGGAAAACAGTCAACGAACCTTCGTCACACTAGCGACGAAGGTTGACGGAAATCATCACATATGAGATAAACATAGGTAATTGCCTGGAAGTGGACAGGATTAACAGATAGGGTCAAAAGTCACCAGTTTCATCACCGCCATGGCACCTGTGATGATGGATGGATGTTGGATGTTCGACGAAAATCTGGCCATCTCTGGTAGGATGGATGAAGGCCATATATTTGTCGACCATCTGATCCGTTCGTTGAGTTGATCCTTCATCGCGGCCGCAACGAAGAGACCGATGTCAAGACGTTCGACAAACAATGGTCACGTCTTGTAGCGGTGAATAGGTGGCCACATAATTCGTCGAACGTCTGGATATTTGTGAGCGAGTTCATCAAGGCCGCCATGGAAGATAAATGAGCAAGACGTTCGACGAAAACCAGGCCCTAACGACCAGCTGGGTCACGCACTGGCATCTTTTCACTGCCTGAATGAAGAAGGGGTATGGCCCTAGCAATTTCTGGCGATGGTCGACGGAACTGTGGCATCTTCCGTTCCCTCCACTAGCTCACGTGACAGCGTGCGTGACAAGCCGCTTAGTCATTTCCGCCCGAATGTAAACAACCACCACCCAACACCACATCCCACGTCATCTCTGCAACCTTCTCTCTTCTCATTCTCACCCACCGACACACACATACATCCGCACGCACACCATCCAGGTCTCGCATACAACTACATCAAGCTCAATTCTTCTGCAATAAATCTTCTCTCGATTGATTGCGAACATCATGTCTCCTCCTCGTCGGCGGTCGGCTCGACTAGCTAGCCTCGGGGTCAACTCGGTCAAGGTAAACAAACATCACATATGTCCCTTCTCTTCAGATGACGGCGTAATCCATTCAGGAGATGACTATCCACATCCACTGACATCCCGAACCAGTCTCCTGCGCCAGCTATGAACACTCTCTCATCCCTAGTGGAGCGCGACGAGACACCGGAGCAGGACATCAGGCCCAATCTGAACAGCATTCTGTCATCGCCCACGACGGCCATGACACCTGCCAAGGGTCACCATGTGTTGGGGACCAACACCGATACACTCAAGACGCCGAACACTGCTGCTCGTCTCTACCCATCCCTCGATGAGATGCATCCGAGCAAGGTGCAGCAGAGCACGACCAAGCAGCCGGACCCGGGCCTGCCGCTAGGCTTTGTCGATATCGCCAGCCCGCGCACGGCCACCGGTCGGTCGAAGAAGACCATTGGAGTTACGGAAGACACGCCGACGAAGGTCCGCACGAGTCATCACAAGGATACGTCCGAGTTTGAATTCAAGTTTGCGCGCCGAACCCCGCTGGGGCCCGAGGCGCAGAAGATGATGGAGGATCTGCGCGAGGAAGCATTGAAGATCAAAGAAAAGATGACGGTGGAGCAAATTGAGGAAGATGGCAGCGTAGGGGGTCAGCAGGGAGTGATTAGCGGCAGGAAGATTGCGCAACCAAAGGGGAAAGCAGGCCGATTCAGCGACGTGCATCGGGCCGAGTTTAAGAAGATGGACTCGATTGCCGCGCATCCGTCGGCGTTTCGAGCGCAGACAGGAACGTCATCGCAGGAGCTGCCCAACACGCCCGGAATCAAGCGGACCAAATCTCAGGCCAGGCTGGATGAGGTGGAGCAGGAAGCTACGGCGACGCGCAATGATCTTCCTGGGCCGAGCAACACCGGCAAGCGGGTCAAGATCTCTGCGCAGGACGATACCTCGTCGATGCGTCCGACGTCTCGCGATGGCAAGGCGTCCGTCGGTGCGACGAGCCCCGCCAAGCCAACGGTGATTGGGCATCATCCTACTCCTGGCCTCCCCGCGGCGGCGTCAACCCCGACGAAAGCCTCTCTGGCGCGATCGGCGAGCGTCAAGAATATCCGCGCCACGCCCGCGACGTCGGCCATCCCTCGCTCCAAGTCGGCTCATAATCTTCTCATGTCCGGTGCTCGATCTGAAGGCCGCCCCAAGCATCGTCCGCACCATCATGCGTTGTCGTCGCTGGGAAAAGTCAAATCGATCCTGCGCCGTCCGCAGATCTTCAAGAATCATGAGGAGGAGGATCATCAGGATCAGCAGCATCCATCTTCAGCCGCCGGCGGCGATGTCATTGCGGGAATCAGCAAGGATCTCCCGCCGGTGCCGGAAGTGAGCAGTCCTCTTGTAGGAAACAAATCGGTGGGCAAGCATGTCACCTTCACCAACATCGCTCGTGACGGCACGTCCACCTCGCCGTCGTATTCACCAGTGACGACTCCCGGCCGGGCAGCCTCCATCGCCATGTCACCCTCCGTCATGGCCAGCGTGAAAGCCAACAAGAACAGAACCCCCATGGTGACCGTCAACAACGAGCCCATGACGTCCTCGTCGCCGGTGATGATCTCGACGGCGGACGCGGTGCAGCTCTCGCAGCAGTCGCCCTCGCGCTCGACGCTGTCCTCGCCGGTGATGATCCGCTATCCGAGTCTGCCTGTTCCGGGATCTGCGGCGGCAGCTGGCAAGACGGGACAAATGCCGCGTGCTGGCAATTTCACCTTTTCCGCTGGCAAGGCCATCAAGTTTGGAGATGTCTCGGGGATGAATACCAGTATCAATGGAACTGCCACGGGCGATCAGAATCGTGCTTCCGGCCGACCCACCAGCGCAGGCAGCATGGGGAGCATGACCGGCGGAAGCACCATCCGACACGTGCGTCCGAGCACTATCAACGACAACAGCATGGCTAGTTTGACCGCCTCCGCCGCCAAGAGACTCGGACCAGGCACCCATCATCTTCTCGACAAGCAACCGCTCCATCTGACTCGGTCTCCCATCTCCAGCGTCCAATATCCCGCCATTCCGCACGGGATGTCGAACAAAAAACGGCATCGATCGGATCTGGATGACGAAGACGATCACTACCTTTCTGTTCGTGGTGGTCATCAGCATCCCCAACTTCACTCTCCTAATCGCACCGGCGGCAATACCCACATCACCACCATGGGAGCTGCTGAGACCGAAGAGAAAGGGAAAGATGATGACAACATGTCCGATCAAGAGAACCGTGATCCGAAACGCATCAAACGTCACCATCATACGACCGGAAATAATGAACACGAGAACCAGAAAGAGAAAGCGACTGGATCAATGTTCAAATCATCCCCCTCAAAGTTCCGGATCATGACTACCCGATCTGCATCCTCGTCGCCACCCAAGAAGATGAATCGGTTGATGTTTACGAAATCTCCGACCAAGATGGGGGGGAGTAGTATGGTGGGGAGCAACAAAGGGAGGGGATTCGGCGGAATGGGAATGGGAACGGGGATGAATGTGTTGAAGAAGAATGGTGATGCTGCTGATGGGGCGCTGGGGGGAAGTAAGATTCCGTCGCCGGTCAAGAAGAGTACTTCCTCTACGATGGGAATGGCTATGGGTGGAGCGATGGGAAAGGAGAGTTCGACTGGAGATGGAAATGGGAATGGAAATGGAAATCCGAGCGGAAAGAAGCCGGTGAGGATGTTGAGTCTAAGTCGTTTGAATGCGCTGGCTAGACCGAAGAGTCGGGGGTGAAGTTACTAGATGAATAGTCGTGTAAGTTGGAAGAAATGGTGGAGTAGACGGATGGAAATGGATGGAAATGGATCGATAGAATTCAGAATATACGATACTACCCTTGACCAAGAAATGGGTAGGTACGTAAGTAGCCAAGGAATGGATGATAGGTGGTTTGATGGATTGATTTTCGTAGCTTTGGTGTGTGGTGATGGTTCCTCGTGCTTGCTTGGTTGGTTAGTTGTTGGTAGTAGGCCCATTGGCCGAGTTTGATTCGCTCGAATCGTCGTCCGACTTCTAGCAAAGATTGATTCATTCAATCCATTAATGCTTGATTTGATTTTCTCTGTGTCGCCGTTATGACGAGGACACCTTCATCATCGGACTTGCAATGGAGATAACTTATCTTTGATTACGCTGACGATGGCGACCTTGCCTACATCGCGCTGACGATGACGTTAGAACCTTCATTGCACTGACCACGATGATAGAACCTCCATCGGACTTATGAGGAAGACTCTTAATCCTCATTACAATGACTACGATGATTAGCTGGACATCCGTCGCACTTACGATGGCAACTAGCTTGACCTTCATCAGTTCTACAACGAAGATGGCCTTACCTCCGTCACACTGACTAGACGATAGAACCTTCATGTTAATGATGACGAAAGAACCTACATCATACTGACCACGACGATATAACTCATCCTCCATCGGGCTTATCATGAAGATTGCCTTAACCTTCACACTGACCACGACTTATCCTCATCACACTGACGATGGCCATATGATTCTTCCTGCATCAGGCTCATGACGAAGATGATCTGATCTTCATCAAACTGACCACGATGATAGAACCTTTCACCACGGTGATGATGGTGATAGAGCCTTCGTCGCACTGATGATGAGGTATAACTCGCCCTCCATCGGACTTGTCACGAAGGATCGCCTTAACTTTCATCAGCCTTACAACGAAGATGACCCTACCTTCACCACACTGCCCATTGCAATGTATTTTCCCTCCACCGGACTTGTCACGAAGGATCGCCTCAACCTTCATCAGCCTTACAACGAAGATGACCTTACCTTCAGTGGGTTGACACAAGTCTCCACTATAGTTTGCAAGAGTGACTTGATGTAGGGCAGACTTTAATATGAGATACGAGTCACTCTTGCAAACTATAGTGGAGACTTGTGTCAACCCACTGTTCATCACGCTGACCACGACGATATCCTTCTCCTTCCATCGGACTTACAATGAAGATTCTCTTAACCGCCATCACAATGACGACGATGATTAGCTTGACATCCGTCGCACTTACGATGGATGAAAACCAGCTCATTCCATCCACCATTGTAATGCCAACAATAGACACCAGCAATTAACTCAACTCTACCACTGAGCTGTTCCATTTATTTTCATCACCCGCGTGCACCAGTAGACCATACTATCAAACGCATTAATAATATCTTGATTTTCATTGTTTCCCTACTCTGCTAGACACGACCATCCATACACACAACACATTCAACGCTAAGAATAGAGCAGGACGATAAACTCAGAATCCGATCCTCATCAAACTTTCATACTCGCCAAAAACGCATCAAGATCATATTCCTCCCTGTAGCCCTTCTCGTCCCACAACTCGCCGAGGTCCTCAAGTAACCCCTTCTTCCCTTTTTCTTTGACCTGCCCCGTTACGGCGTCGATGGCGTTTCCACCATCTTCTTCTATTCCCTCCATTGCGTCCCCTCCTGATGTTGCTGATGATGCGCCAGCAACGTTGGTGGTGGTGGTCTCGCCGAGGTTGAAGAGGTCGAGGATTTGATCGGTTTCCATGGTCCCCAGGCCTGCATTCTGTTGATTGACTACCGTGCTGGCGATGTCGATTTTGAATCGTTGGAGTCTGTTTCATTCAAATCAATCATATTAGCATTCGTCATCTGAATCTACTTTCAATGGAGAGTTTTAAGCGATAAACATACCCCATAATCTTCTCCTCCAACGTCCCTCTTGTAATCAACCGATATACATTCACCACCCTCTTCTGTCCGATTCGATGAGCGCGATCCATGGCCTGCATATCCTTTTGCGGATTCCAGTCATGTTCAACAAAGATGACGGTATCGGCGCCCGTCAGATTCAGTCCCAATCCGCCCACGCTGGTAGTCAACAACAACACATCGTAGCTCGGGTCGGAATTGAATCGGTTCACGATTTCCTGTCGTTTGTTCGCTTCCACGCTACCGTCCAGTCGGAGATATTGTACGCTCGGTAACAATTTCCTTAATACGTCTTGCTGCACGATATCCAGCATCTCTTTCATCTGGCAGAAGATCAGCGCCCGATGGGGACTGACGTAGGTGCTTGTTTCCGTCATCAGATCTTCTCCGCCGCTGAGTTTCGGGTTGTGGGGGTTGCTGTTGTTGTCCACCCCGATCCCGCAGTCCACGAGCAGGTCTCGAAGCGCGGTCAATTTCGGGGCGTGCGCGACGTCGTTGAGACTGGATTGCTGCCGCGCCAGTTGTTGCTGAATATCTCCGTATTGCTTGTGTCCTGGCTTCACCACCAATGCGGGCGAATTGCATAGTTTCCGCATATACTGCAATGCCTGGAAAATGTGCTGCTTCGCTTCTTTTTCTCCGCTGTTCGCCTTGTCTGCGAGCGTCTTCCCTTCTTTCCGGCTGAAGTCGTTAAATAGCTTCTTCTGCAGCTCGCTCATTTCGCAGTAGTAGTTCTGAATGATCTTCGGGGGGAGATCGTCGAGAACCTCTTCCTTCAGTCGACGTAACAAGAATGGTAAGACTTGCTTGTGCAGCGCCTCGATGGCCAGTGCACCCGCCTCCTGCTCTTTCGATGACGACTTGCTGTTGCGACTGGCGGCGATTGGCTTCGCGAATCGGTCCCAGAACACTTTCTCCGTCCCCAAGAACCCGGGCATGAGGAAATCGAATAGCGACCAGAGCTCCAGCACATTGTTCTGGATCGGTGTCCCTGACAGAATCAAGCGGTGCTCGCTCTTCAACCGTTTGACCGCCATCGTCACCTTGGCCTTGGAGTTCTTGATCAGGTGCCCTTCGTCCAAGACGCAGTAGTTCCAGTTGTGCGAAGTGAGCAACTCGACGTCGTTTCGACAGATATCGTAGGATGTAATCACGATATCGACATCTCTCAGCTTCGATCGCAGTCGCTGCCGATCGGCCGGGGGTCCGACATAGGCAACACTTGACAGAAACGGGGCGTACGCGCGAATCTCCTGCTGCCAGTGTCCGGACAGCGTCGGCGGACACACAATCAGCGACGGCAGTCTTCGTACATCCGCCGCTTGGGTCTTGGCGAACGCCTCCGCTCGTAAGTGATGATCGCTGGCGACGATACACAACGTCTGCAATGTCTTGCCCAATCCCATGTCGTCGCACAGAATGCCATGCAGATGGAATCGATTCAGAAACGCCAACCAATTCACCCCTTCTTGTTGGTACGACCGTAGCGTGGCCTTGATGGCAACCGGAATCTCAAACGGCTCGACCTTGTGCACGTCCAACATCTGCGCGATGAATTTCCGCTCGTTGTCCCGTTCGCGGAGTAAAGCCTCGGAAAAACCAGGTGGGTCAGGGATACCCGCTTCCAGTGGCACCAGCTTGACCAGCGTCGCAAAGGAGGTCGTCGCCAGCAGCCGCACATCGTTGTCCGAATCGCTCATCCGGCCGAGGACAGGCACGATCAGGAAGACTACATATGGGAGATGTCGATATCGTGATTAC
>QQTW01004458.1_pt1 | contig 10509 bp, 10 predicted proteins | sample 1904831 | NCBI WGS metagenome assembly QQTW01 (sample SAMN09435610, study PRJNA476489) | Subsurface metagenome, whole genome shotgun sequencing project.
TCATCAGTTAAGGTGATACGATACATAGGCAGGTATACTACCAGAACTACGAGCTTTGAACGCGTGCCTACTTAGCCCTCTTCTGTCAGATCGGGGTACACTATATGAGATATGACAAAAGCAAGAACCACCACTCCCACCGTGACCTTTGTTGACGAGTACTGTGCCCAGTTCCAAGACCTTTTCCCGGACGTCCGCAGCTTCGAGCAATTCAAATTCCTGCATCTCGGCATGCTTGCTGACCTTGCTCGCAAATCCCTCCCCGCCATTGCCAAAGCCGTTGGTCAGACCAACGCTCAGGCGCTGCACCATTTCTTGGCAGCCTCGCCTTGGAGCGCCACGACCCTTCGACAGCGCCGCCTCCTACTCCTCAAACGTCTCGTCGGTGATCGTCCCATCACGCTTTGCGTTGACGAAACCGGCGACCGCAAAAAAGGCTCGACCACCGACTACATCTCTCGCCAATACCTTGGCAATGTCGGCAAAATTGACAATGGCGTTGTCTCGGTCAATCTCTACGGCGTCCTTGATGGCATCCCGTTTCCGCTCTCGTTCGCCATCTTCAAACCCAAGAATCGCCTCAAAGACACCGACACCCACCAATCCAAACCACAGCTTGCCATCGAACTGGTGCGAGAACTGGTTGCCTTTGGCTTCCGCATCGATGTCGTCGTTGCCGACTCGCTGTATGGAGAAAGTGGCGCATTCGTCCAGACACTCAACGAGTTCTCCCTTCCATATGTTGTTGCGCTGCGGCGCGACCACGGTGTGCTGATGCTGCCAGGTCAGCGTGTACGTGCCAATCGCTGGCGTCGCTTTGTGCGTCATTTTGCCGATGGGTCAAGCGAGGAGCGCTGGATGCGCGAGTGGATCTTCGGAACGCGACGTCGCGTGCGCTTTTTCGACCTCACAACCGACCCAGAAACGCTGCCGAAAGAAACGACGCAGTTTGTGATGACGAATGTCAGCACCAACGTATGGACGACGGTGGGAGATTTGTACGGACGGCGACCGTGGGTAGAGTATGGTTTCAGGCAGGCCAAGCAGCAGCTTGGGTGGAAGGACTACAGGTTGACTGATGCTACGGCAATCGAGCGCTGGTGGGAAGTGGTGATGAGCGCATATCTGCTCATTAGTACACATGCATTGCAGTGGCCGGAGGCACAGACTGACCCAGAGCGTTCGGCGCCAGCATTTTTTGGCGAGCACCCGTGGTGGAAGAAGGGAGAGAACTGGGCAGAAGTGCTTACCAATCTTCGGGTGGTGATACAACCAACGGTGTGTTTCTGGTGGTTGCTGCCTTGGGTGCAGATCCTTGAGCTTCCACAGCTTCATGATGCGTTTCAACCGTTACTGGCAGCCATGAACACATTTCACGCCCTTATCCCGATCTGACAGAAGAGGGTTAGTGGGTCATTTAGCTTGCATATGGCCTTTGTTCACCATCTACAGCATGTCCATTGTTTGTGGACGATCGACAACTGGATGGCTGTGAACGAAACACGCTGCCACACCGCCGCCGCACCGACTGACGAGCACACGCGCCCGACCCTCCTGCTACATGCCCCCGTGCTCGCCGTCGTGCCCGCCGCAATGCCCGCTTTCCTCCCCACACGAAGGGCGTTGGATTCCGATTCCATCCCCGTGCTGTCGCTTCCAACCAAGTGATGATTTCCTCGGCCGTCTGTGGGTGCTGACCCTCCAATGCCCGCCGTTTCAAGATCCGCTGCACCGACTCCGTCAACACCCAGAGGGTACCCAGCCATGACCCACTCAGGGGCGTATAGAGTGGCATGATGCCGTGGCTGAAGAGCCACAGAACCATCTCAGGCGTGGTATGCCCTGCTACGTTGTCCCAGATCACGAGCATCCGTAAGGGCGGAAGCTCCTGGGGCAACGTGATTGGCTGTGTCAAGCCCTCCTGCCAGAGGAGCCATTCTGCCCGATTGGCTGCACAGACCTGCTCGTCAGCGGCTTTCGGCAGCGTCGCCAGCACCGCACTCAACTCTTCCTTGAGCCAGGGATGGAGCACCGCATTGGTCGCACTCGTCACGCCTTTGACCCGCACCTGACCATCCGCAGGATGGAACAAGGTTCGCATCTTTGCCGTTCCATTGCGATGATATTCGTGGGATTGGCGAACAGGCTGCCCCTCAGGCATCCAACTTTCCCCGCCATACGGCACCGTCTGAAAGGGACCGGCTTCATCCTGGCCCCAAACTGCCAACCCGCGGCGTTCTCCTTCTATATACGCACGCTCGATCAGTTTTTTTGCTTCGCCATCTGGATCAATCACGGTACCGATGCCCCTCTTCCGCTTGCGCTGTGCGGTCCCGGTTTGGCACCAGCTGCGGCTGCGTTGCCACAACCAGCCTGCGTCGATCAGAACGGCACGAATTGTCCCCGTGCTGACGTTCGGCAATCCATCAGGAGCGGTTCGAAGGACTTGGCGTAGGGTCATGAGCGACCAGGTGGCGGTGCCATCGGCTTCTCGGTCAGGAGTGCGGCGTGCTTCAGCGAGGATGCGATTGCGTTCGGCGACAGTATAGGTAGGAGGAGGGCCACCTCCGTGGCCAGGGATGATGGTGGTCACTCCGTGTTGATTGAAGCGCGTAACGAGATGAGCAACGGCATCACCAGAGCGGCGGCCAGCAGCAACAGCAAGCAGGGCTTTGGCACGGGCGACATGGCTAGCGGGTTCAGTTTGTGAGCGGGAGAGGCGCTCGAGTGCAAGCTGTTCCTCTGGAGCAAGTGGACGAAGTGGGTCTTTCTGTCGACGGGTCATGCTGTCCCTCTCAGCACTATCGATTCTTCTGGTAGGAGTATGAGTATACACCGTCTTCCTTGGTATGGCTATACCCATGTTACATGACCCACTAGGGCATGACCTGCCTTCGCTCCTGCGCTTGTTGAGCCAATCATTGCTGTCTCATATTCATCAAATGGCTCGAATCAGAGGCCGTTTGAGCGCCCGTGTCACCTCTCGCCAGCTTTGGCCTTCCGCACGCCGGCGCGCCAGCGACGTACAAGCATCTTCAGACCCTCGTGCCTGTGCACGAGTAATCCAATACAGGATTACATTGAATCGTCGATTGCCACCGGATTCAAACGGTCGCGCGTCCTCATACCAATGCGCGTTCGGTAGCATACTGATATGAAATAATGATGTTGTCATCTCTGGAGGTCAGCTGGCTCGATTCACCCAGGCTGCTCCCCATCTCTCGACAGAAGCAGTCAAGCGCAAGATGGATACCGCTCCCAACATCACCCTGCAATCCCGCTGGCGCATTATCTATAACGCGCAGGTCGAGCCACGCTTTGCTAAGAGCATCGCTTTTCACACGGGCGTCTCCGTCGCCACTGTCCGCGCCGTCATCTCTCGCTACAACCGCTTTGGTCCCGCTGCCCTCGATACTCCAGGCAAAGGCGGATGACGCAACCAGCACCTGTCTCTCGCCGACGAAGCCACCTTGGTTGCTCCCTTCTTTGAGCGAGCAACCAAGGGACAGATTGCCATCCGGCACGAGATTCAAGCTGCCCTCGAAGCCCGCCTTGGACATCCCGTCCATCATAGCGTTGTGTACCGTTTGCTGCATCGTCACGGCTGACGCAAACTGGCTCCACGCTCACGCCATCCTAAAGCCAAGAATGCTGAGCAAGAGATGTTCAAAAAAACGTCGCCACTGGTGTCGCAAGACTGAACGCAATACGAGTGGAGGGTGATCAGCGTCCGTTGGTGCTGATGGCACAGGATGAAGGTCGCTCTGGGCGTATCAGCACGTGTCGGCGAGTATGGGCACCGCCTGGGATACGACCGCAGGCACCGCGTCAGGTGGTGCGGGAGTACAGCTACGTCTTTGGTGCGGCGTGAGCCGCTCGGTTGTATCACCGCTACAAGCGGTAAGGATTTGGGAGATATCTTTGGGTCATCCAACTAACCGGAACCCGAAAGGGTGCAAGGGACCGTAGCATGTTGGCTAAGTAGGCACGCGTTCAAAGCTCGTAGTTCTGGTAGTATACCTGCCTATGTATCGTATCACCTTAACTGATGAACAACGGGAAGAGTTGCAACGCCGCACCCGACAGCCGGGCCTTACTCCGAGCACCCGCGATCGGCTGGAAATGGTGCGCCTCTCGGATGCTGGCTGGAGTATCCCTAAGATTGCCCACCATCTTGGTGCACATGAGCAGACCGTTCGCTCCTGGATCAAAGCCTTTCTCACGGGCAGCTTTGATGCTCTCCCCAACAAACCGCGTGGTGGCAAACAGTCCGCACTGACCCCGGCCATGCTCGAAGCCGTGCGAACCGAAATCGCACCCGGGCAGCGCACATGGGACGCAGGGCAACTTGCGGACTGGGTTGCCGAGCATCAGGGTGTGCGTATGAGCGCCTCGCGATTACGTATTCACCTCAAACGTGCCAAGCTTTCCTACAAGCGCACGAGTCGCTCTCTTCGACATAAGCAGAAGCCCGACGAGGTGGCCGAGAAGGAGGCGCAGCTCCAAGCACTCGTAAAAAAGGGGATGACGGTCTGATTGATCTGTGCCATCTTGACGAAGCGGGATTTGCCATGACGTTACCAACTTCGTACAGTTGGTTTCTGGTCGGCCAGCGGCAATGTGTGCCGTATGAGGCATCACAAGGACGACGGGTCAACGCCATCGGAGCACACTTCACGCACGGACCGGCAGCGGGAGACTTGCACTATCGGACCTGGGCTTGCTTGCCGAAGAGCCACGCGAAGAAGCAGCGGAAGACGTCCGATCAAGTTGCAGCAGGGCACGGATTGACGGCATCGGAGGTCGGAGCGATTGACGCGCAGCGGTTCGTGGACTTCATCTGGCGGATGGCTGGACGAGAGGAAGGGGTCGGTGGAGAGTGGAAACGAGAGCGTCCGCTGATGGTGGTGTTGGACAACTACTCAGTGCATCGGAGTCAGGTGGTGCGTGAGGAGGAGCCTGCACTGGCGGCAGCGGACATCCACTTGGTGTATTTGCCATCGTATAGTCCGGAATTGTCAGCCATTGAGCCGGTGTGGCGTGACGTCAAGCAGCATCACCTGCCGATGCGCAGCTTTGAACAGGTCGGTGAGCTCAAAGCTGCGGTTGATGAGGCGCTCGCCTGCAAGGCGCGCAAACTTCGACAGGTACATGCCATATCTACGAACATTCAGCAGTCGGATACTTAGAAGCGGTGAGTTTAAGAGGCATGTCATGGAACTGCACCGCGAGACCCGCGCACTATGGATAAAGCTACACTGCCTGAATCCTAGTGCATCATCAGACAGCGTTTTCGGAAATGCCTGGATGCAAGTATCAGTACAGCCCACGGACATTGGTATATACACGGCAGGATAGCAATTCCTATCGCGTTGCTTGAGGATGCACTAGCCTAACTGTTGTGCAATCAGAGAATGTCAAGTAAGCTGTGTAAACGGCTTTTTCATGCCTACAACGGAAATCGTCCCTCGAACCGAATTGCTAGCTGATTACGTACCTTCGTCCAATTGAAGATCGCGGTTGTCCACGTCTTCGTGATTTCCCTCGTCACCAGAAACAGCAGCTTTCGCGCCGCATCCGCACTTGGCAACGCTCCTTTCGTCTTCACCACCTTCCGTATCTGCCGATTGTAGCCCTCCACCGTGTTCGTTGTGTAGATTAGGCGACGAATTTCTGCTGGATACTCGAACATTGTCGCGAGATCTTCCCAATTGCGTTCCCATGAGCGCACAGCCACTGCGTACTGCCCTCCCCACCGCTCTCCCAATTCCAGCAGCCGCTCCTCGCCCGCTTCGCGCGTTGGAGCCTGATAGATCTTCTTGAGGTCGGCCACAAAGGCTTTGCGATCCTTCCACGACACATAGTTCAAGCTCTGGCGCACCTGGTGAATGATGCAGCGTTGAATCTGCGTTTGGGGAAACACCGCCTGAATTGCGTCTTTGAATCCCGTCAACCCATCAATACAGGCAATGAATATATCCTCGACACCGCGTGCCTGCAGGTCTGCGACCACCGACAGCCAGAAGTTGGCCCCTCCCCCGCCATCGCCAACCCAATGCCCCAGCACATCGCGCTGCCCATCGACATCCACACCCAACACAATGTATACCGCGGTATTCAGTACGCGACCGTCGCATCGTATCTTGAGATGGATGGCATCCAGGTAGATGATCGGATACACGGCAGCAAGCGGTCGGTTTTGCCACGCCTCCACAAGGTGTGGGACCTTGTGGAGGCGTGCTGATGGTCTGCGGTGACACCTCGACGCCGTAGAGGTCATGCAAGGTGTCTTGGATATCGCGGGTGGAGACGCCTTTGGCATAGAGCGCAATGATCTTCTCTTCGAGTTCATTGGTGCTGGTCTGGTATTTGTCGAGGAGCACCGGCTGATAGTCGCCCTTGCGGTCGCGTGGCACCTCAATCGTCACGTCACCAGCCGAGGTGCGGAGGTTACGTGTGCGTTTGCCGTTGCGGGAGTTACCAGAGTTGCGTCCGCTGGCAGCGTAGGGTTCATATCCAAGATGGGAGGTGAGTTCGGCTTCCATCATCTGTTCGAGCGTGCCAGCGAACAGTCGGGCAAAAATCCCGTCCTTGCCAAAGAAATCGTCGAGGCTCTTGGCGGTGGCAAGTTCCTGCTGCACACGCTCGGCAGATGGAAGAAATGGTGGTGGTGTTTTCTCTGACTTCTGAGCCATGGTGGTATCCCTTCAGTGCCACAAATGCGGCGAGTCTATTAAGAGGTTGCTCTCGGCTCGCCGTTTACACCGACCATCTTACACTCCCCCAATGGGAACTGCGACCTTACGCCGAGCGTATACTTAGTGCTCAACGTCGTCGAGCACTAGTGATGTAGAGATACCTTACATTAGGCACACAGCCGACTGTTCGCAGTCATTCGAAGGATAGTCATCACCCTTCATTAATCGCTGGTTACAGTTCATAACGGCAACCATTATCGATACTTCAGAAGTTTACTCAACCGATAAGGTCGCTAGGACAGTCATAACATTAACTGGAGGAACAGGAAACCGACAGGGCAAGCCCACAGGAAGTGGTCGATAGATTTAGATTTGTGTAAGGTTGAAAGTGACTACAATCTCCAAACAGCTATGATGCGATAGTGTCTGACTCTGAAATGTCACACTACACGAAAATATTCCACTAGTCAATCACTGATATTGGGTAGAAAGATGACCTCACTGATTGGTTCAGGACGCACACAACATCTACATGACACTAATATTACAGCGCAAAGTACGCCGCGATAGCGAGGCATCGCAATCGTGTCCGGCGATGTGAGACATATGCATCATAATTGCGTTGCTGGTAGTACCAAACCATGCGTAACGCTGCTGCTGCATCAAACACTGGCAGCGGCAAGACACTGAGAAGCAACAACCGGACTTGTTCCACCGTAAGCGCTGGCGCGACCACTCCCACCTGCACGCGTACCCGCACCAGGAAGTGGTGTGCCAGCATCACCAGCACCATATGATGATGCCACCCCAGCCAACTCCGCGTTTCATAGTGGTCCAGTCCCACTTCCCCTTTGCATTCCGCAAAACATGTTTCGATTGCCCAGCGCACACCACTCATTCGCACCAACGTCGCCAGCGGTGTTGTCTCGGGAGCATTCGAAAGGTAGAACTTGACCTCCCTCGGATCGTCCACATTCCGCCGAAGCACCAGCCAGACCACACCTCCTGGCAGACCATCTCGCACTACCGCCACACGTATCGCCGCAAAATCACAGATCAGTGGTCCTTTGCTCCCTTCCTTGATCGTGTGGCGTGTCCATGCCCGTGCAGGCAGACAAGCCATCACCCCATCCACCCGCTGCGCTGCGCACTGCCCCACTGCTAGACGCAGCCGTGTTGGCTTGCGACCGCGCCCCGACCACTTCGGCACCTCGACTGCTGGCGCGTCCACCCACACCCGTGTCGAACACGCCACCTCTGCCATATACCACTTGCCAAGTGCGGCGACACTATCAAGAAAGGCCGGAGCATCACCATAGAGCGCATCCACGGCAACCCAGCGAAAGGGCACGCTGTTACGTCGCACGGCGTCCTGAAGCAGCAGCAAGGCAAGTTCTGGCTTGGTCTGAAACGTGAGGCTGTCGGGCAGACCACAGGCTTGGCGACGGTCGGCATGTGTCTCGGCAAGCCACGCTTGGGGCACAAACAATCGAGCATCCAGCAATGTATGGCCTTTGGGACTCGTATAGCCCAGGAAGACACCGACCTGGGAGTTGGCGACCTTGCCGACTGCACCACAGTATTGTGGTGCAACGCCGACTGAGGCGGTGCCTTGCTTGAGGACGCCGGACTCGTCGATGAGGACAACACCATCAGGGTGGCTGAGGGTCTCGGCAACGAGGTGCTGGTGGCGGGCAATGAGTGGTTCGGTGGACCAGGGACTTTGGCCGATGAAGTGTTGAAGGTCACGGACATTGACCTGCTGAGTCAAAGCAATGCGCTCGGTGGTTTTGCGAGATTGAGAGCCGAGCAAGCCGTGAAGATAGACATTGGCGGCGGAGGCTTGTTCAGGACGACGGAAGGTGTCAGCAAAGGAGACGTGAAAGGTGGCAAGCGCATCCACAAACTGTTCGATATCACGAGGAACGAGGTTGCAGAATGGTGGAGGGGAAGGTGCTGGTACAATCACGTGTGGCATGGGTGTCCTCCCTGGGTGATGTGGTTATTAGCCATGGAGGATACCATGCCGCGACTGACACGTCTGACTGGAGCGCCATACCCTCTTCCGTGGCGAGTGAGGAAGGGCACCAGAACCGCTACCCGCTCCTGATGGTCCGACAATCACTCTCGTTCTGCCCTACCGAACATTGCGCTGTAATACTAAAAATGACCCCGAAAAGCGTAGCGCCGCTCCCAGCGAGCATTTGCCACCAATATCACTTTCCGTGATTAAGGTTGAATCATCCCAAAACTGGGGCCTGTTGACGAGAAAATGTGCTTGGAAGCACCACCGTACAGCAGACTCCTTTGGCTGCTTCGTTATCCTGCATCGCACAGCTCAAATTCGATTCACGGAAAGCAGATATGTCTGACGCAGACAGAGAACCCAATGAAAATTATGCGACAATCTCATCACGGTCGCGCGAGCTACGTCGAACGCCAGACGGCGCTGTGAACCCGTCGGGAAGCTGACGCGGGAGTGTCCAGCAGAGATCCATTTCGAACCTTCCGTACCATGACGGCTGACTTGTTGGCACTCGCCGATTGGCTCGACCAGTTGCAGGTGATGCACGTCGCCATGGAATCGACTGGGGTTTACTGGTGGCCCGTCTTCAATGTGCTCGAGGATGACGACCGCATCCTGGTCGTCGTTAATCCCCAACACATGAAACAGTTTCCTGGTCACAAAACCGATGTCAAGGATGCAGAATGGATTGTTGACCTGCTCCGCCATGGTTTACTCCGCCCCAGCTTTATCCCACCGGCACCCATCCGCGCTCTGCGCGATCTCGTGTGCTACCGCAAAACCCTGGTCCAACAGCAAACTCAAGAAGTCAACCGTCTGCACAAAGTGCTTGAAGCCACCAACATCAAGCTCGCTACCGTTGCCACCGATGTCATGGGCATGAGCGGGCGCGATATGTTGGCGGGTATTGTTGCAGGTACGTGGGCATGGAACAAAATTGTCGTCAGTCGGCTACCGGAGGCTACTCGTGAGTGCCCACCATGCGTCAACCAATGCTCCCCAGGCCTATACTGCTCGGGCCAATTGTGGCCAAGCGGTCACAAGGGGGAGATTGACTGGGACCGCAGCCGTGAGCGTAGAAAAGCCATTGCGCAGGTTGCGGACGAGGGCATGACCACGAACAAGAACGTCGGCAGATGCTTCCTGCTTGAATCCTTGCATGGGATAGAGACGTTGTTTCAAATGCCCATGGTCGCGCTCGATGCCGTTGGTGAGATACTTCGATGTCCGATGCTCTGCGTCAGGGAGCACATTGCGCAGCACTGGAGGATAGCACTTGGCCTTGTCCGTGGTCACTCGTTCCGGTTTCACGCCGGTCTTGTCGATCGCGTGTTCGAAGAACCACTGTGCCGCTTTGGCGTTCCGCCGCTTCGAGAAGTAAGCGTCGACGACTTGGCCATCCTGGTCGATCGCTCGGTAAATGTACGTCCACTTCCCGTTTAACCGACAATATGTCTCGTCAACGCGCCATTTCTCGCCGACGGGACGTCGATGAACACGGGCAGCTTCGCCGAATAAGGGCAGGAAGCGTTGGACCCAGCGATAGACCGTGCTGCGGTTTAGCACGAGGCCTCGCTCGGCAAACCACTCGACAACGTCGGCGTAGCTCAAACGGTAGCGACCGTACCAGCGTACAGCCAGGGCGATCACGTCGTCAGGAAAGCCGTGGTGTGAGAAGGCACTTGTTGAACGGGCGGTAAAACGTCGTCCGCAGTTATTGCATCGCCATCGTTGCCCGCCAAGTCGAGTCTGTCCATCTTTCCAAGTTTGCCCGCTCCCGCACCG
>QQTW01004459.1_pt1 | contig 10509 bp, 13 predicted proteins | sample 1904831 | NCBI WGS metagenome assembly QQTW01 (sample SAMN09435610, study PRJNA476489) | Subsurface metagenome, whole genome shotgun sequencing project.
GACGAAGAAGACAACGAGGAGGATCCTTGGGATTTGCCCGATATGGCTCACAGCCGCCTAGGAGATCTCATATGTATTCGGAGCCTAGTCGACTTTGAGCGGGCCATTCCACAGTCGGCTCAGACGCCACCCGCTTACATCGACTCTGAGGCCGATATTCAAGCATTTGAAGGCCGGTTCGGTCCAGGTTCTTATGCCCTGCTAGATCAACTGTGAGTGGTTCTTGCGTAACCTCCTATTAGCTAGAATGGAAAAGCTAACAATTGCTTTGACAGGGCGGCGAGCGTCTCTCCGGATCCCGACGCGTGGAGGAACGGTCATCGACAGTACGAAGATCTTACCGGGAGTTTGATGGGTACGGAGCCCAAGTTTGCCGGCTCGGCATGGTCAATGTTCTTGCTGCCGGACTCGACTGCCACGACTGGACGCGACGGCGGAGATTGGGACGATAAGCGCTTCTCGTCATTATCGGTCAAACGAGATGGACAGGCACCGATCTTGGAGTCCGGCCGCGAGGGTTACCTCCTCACAAAGGACGATCATAGCTACCAATGCGTTTCTGCCCGGAAGGTCGCAGATGCAACGTACAGTCTGAAGCTCTCCGCCCTCCATTTTGCGAGTCAAATAAAGCTCGGACGAGACCCGAAGGCGAGCCGATATCCGTGTTTGCATCCTGGGGCCGACCGTCTTCCACCATTGCTCAGCGTGGAAGTCAAGGCCAACGCGGGAGCTCAAAGGCAAACGCTCCAACAAGCATTCTACGGCGCCTGGAACGTCTACCAACAGTTGGTCCTTCGCGTCTTGGCTGCTGGATCAGGACCCTCCGCAACAACTGCTGCCGCCACTACCAGTGCGGCGACAGCCGTTATTCCCCCAAACGCCACGAGCGCCACGACGACCAGTGTCACCTCCACGAGCGTAACGACAGCTGCCGCCGCCAGCACCGTCAGTACGACGGTGGGACGGATCAAACATTATTGTTTAGGTATTTTGGACGACACCCTCGAGATTTGGGAATATACGCCGGTACCGGATCCGGCTCGTGTATCGAAATCGCTGCGCATTCGAGCCCGACTGCTCTGTAAGGGGAGCGTACATGATCAAGACTGGTTCGTACGCATCTACTGTCCTTGGCGGAGGTACATCGCCAAAGAATCCATCGTCAACCATGCGGTGAGCTTGCTCCCGGATATTGAGCACTACACTACTCGATCGGACCCTCGCCCTTTCGATCACGACCGCAGATTTATCCTATGTCCAAGGGAGTTTACCATACCTGAGGCGATAGCAGGAGACAGTCTCAGTCTCAGCAATCGTATGACGGCTCGCTTTTGGCAGGAATGGGTTCAAATTCAGTCTTGGCGATTTCGAGAAGGCTATAAGCTGCCGGCTACCACGAAGAAACAGAAACGTTCGAGCCAGGCAAGTAGTCAGGCTGAAAGTAGCACTCAAGACAGCTCATCGTTAGCGTCTGGTGTGCCGGAAGCATCTGGTTTGGAGGCAGTGCTTGGCCAGCAACCAGTCATTGTTGGAGATGATCTGGCTGCTACTCTCTCCGTCACGTTCGATACGACGACGAAGGAGACGCCGGAAATATCATCGACTTGAAGATTGAGATCATGGAACGATGAAGGAGGGAGGGAGGAGAAGATGAAGGAGGGAGACAAGAAGGGGAAAGAGGAGGACCGTCTATAGTCAGTACCTCTGCATTTATAGCTTGGCAATCTAAGACCCATTTCATCCCATTTTAAAATACCGTCACGTCGAACAACGTCGAAGACGCCGGCGGACTGACGACGATGAGCAACCTACCATCACACAGACGACGAACACCCACCATCGACCTGATGGCGCCGGAAGGTCCTTCATCGTACTGATGACTACGGCGAAATATTATCGGACTGACGACGGTGAACAACCTCCCATCACACTGACGACGAGAAGTCGTCAACAAGCTGATGAAGATAACACGCCCTTCATCATAATGATGACGAGGACGACACATCATCACGCAGACGACGCCCAAGAGGCGTCGGACTGGCGACGATGAACAGCCCACCATCCCACACACGGCGAGAGGCCGTCATCAACCTGATGACAATGACACGCCCTTCATCGTACTGATGGCCGTGACACCACATCGCCACGCTGACGACGCTCGCTGAAGGATACACCATCGCATCGACAACGAAGACACGAAAGTTCAATCACCGCGAGGACGGCAGTGATGATGTGATACCCACCGCCACATGGACGGCACTACCGAACAAACCACCATCGTACTGACGACGGCGCATTTGAAAAAGCATCACCGCGCAAACGATGTTGAACGACCCATCATCACTCCAACGACGATGATATACCGAAGGGTCCATCGCCAGCCTTACGATGATGAGCTCAAATACTCCATTCATCATCGCACTGATGACGGAGATAATCATCGCGCTGGTGACGCAGGGCCGATCGATGAACGGTCCTCGATCTGACGACGGGGACCAGGCCACCCATCTTCGACCGAACGACGTAAGGGAACCTTCATCATCCTCACAACGCTGAAAACCCGATAATCATCACCCTGACGACGAAGGGGAGAGGAGAGGAGCATCATCATCAACCTGACGACGAAGGTGGAATCCGAACCATCATCAACATGACGATGAGGAAGAAAAGAGGAGGATGGACCAGGGGTTTATCATTACCTCAATCAAGCATGCATGTCCGACAATTGATCTCCATTGATAGCTTGATAGCTTGATACTTTTCCACACAACTCAACTCAAAACCCAACAATAACTGTCTGTCTTGTCTGTCTAACTCACATCCATCCATCCATACTCTATCTATTGTTCCCTATCAGACAACCCTCTAGGCAATCTAGCGAATAGAGAAAATGTTGAAAGTTCTCCGTAACGCCATGCCTTGCTTGCTTTGTTTGTTTGTTTGCTTCAGAAAAAGATGCAGCATCCCCTCTCCCACCACCATCGATCTTATTGCCTCCCTGTCTGCCTGCCTGCATGCATGCATGCCGCTCCCGGAGCGAAGAGTCTATGTTGAATATCATCGCTCGAGAGGGATATCATATGAAATGAAATGAAAATCGGGAAGGAAACCCGCGGACTGGGCCAGCAGTCGATAGCCAGCGCCAAGACATTGCAACAGATCTAAGAAGGAAAGAAAGAAAATTGTCAAAAGATGGAAAATGGGAAGGGGGATATCGGACAGATGATGTCCGAGACGAGGTAAAGTTTTTCGGGCGATGGTGACGAGAATCGATGGTTGAAAGGTTGAAATGCGAAGAGCGCTGGAATGGACCTATATTATTTTAAAAGGTCAGCTGCTTGGGCTTCTCCCAGGTGAATTCCTGGTTCGTGAAATGTCCGTTCTTGGCCGTCCGGAAGTAGATGGGCTTGGCCAGATCGAGTTCCTTGACGATCACGCCGGGCCGCATGTCGAAGTTTTGCTTGATGATAGCCACCAGTTCGTCCGAGCTCCGGTCCGAAGTTCCATACGTCTCGACGAAGATGGACAGCGGCTCCGAAACACCAATGGCGTACGAAAGCTGGACCAGCGCCCGTCGGGCCAGTTTGGCCGTCACGAGCGACTTGGCGATCCACCGGGCGAGATAGGCCGCCGAGCGATCAACCTTCGAAAAGTCCTTGCCGGAAAAGGCGCCACCGCCGTGCGCGCCCCAGCCGCCGTACGTGTCGACGATGATCTTACGGCCGGTCAGACCGGCGTCGCCCTGGGGGCCGCCAATGATAAACAGTCCCGATGGTTGGATCTGGTGTCGTCAATTGAAATGAGCCACATTAGCGGTATGTATATGTGTATATATACACATATACTTTACTCACGTGGTAGATGGTCTGCTCGTCGAGGTACTGCTCTGGGATGGCCTTCTTGACAATCTTCTCCTTGATCTCCTTGCGCAGCTGCTCCGTCGAGATGTGCTCGTCGTGCTGCGCGCTGACAACGACGGTGTGCACGCGCTTGGGGATGACGGCGCCGCCGTCGTGCTCGTACTCAACCGTCACTTGCGTCTTGGTGTCGGGTCGCAGCCACGGCAGCGTGCCGTCGCGACGGGCATCGGACATGGTGCTGTTGAGCCGATGGGCCAACAAGACGGTCAATGGCAAGCATTCTGGGGTCTCGTCCGTGGCATAGCCGAACATGATTCCTTGGTCACCGGCGCCCAGCTTCTCGAGCGCCTCATCGTAATGCAGGCCCTGGGCGATGTCGGGTGACTGCTGCTCGATGGCGACCAGCACGTTGCACGTCTTGTAGTCAAAACCCTTGGACGAGTCATCATATCCAATGTCCTTGATGGCGTCACGAATGACCTTTTGGTAGTCGAGACGGGCTTTGGTGGTAATTTCACCAAAGACCATAATCATGCCTGAATGGATCAGTATGGGGAGGAAGCTCGACTGATGCGATTCGGCGACCCACCAGTCTTGGTCGCAGTCTCGCACGCAACCTGGGATTGTGTCAGCCTACACGGTCCAGATCACCGAAATAACGTAGTAGCGAATATACCTTGGACAAAGGGTCCTCAGCGAGGCAGGCATCCAGAATGGCATCGGACACTTGATCACTACATGTAGGTCATTGTCAGTCGCAATTCATTCTGCTGTACGGGCCAGTGCCCAATTGACTTATAAAAAGCGGGGAAACGAACGCAATCTTGTCGGGATGCCCCTCGCCCACGGATTCGGAGGTGAAGAGGAAGGTGTCCTTGACACCGTTGGTGTATGCGGGAGGAGACATGATGGGGTATGTGTAAGTTGGGTTAGTTGGAGGTCTTGTCTAAATGGTCTATTGAATGAGAGAGATTTTGGTTGTAGATCAATGAAAGTGAAGGCGAGAATTGGGTCAATTGTCGATTGTCGATGAGGATGGAACTGGAGTAGAAGATCCAAAGGAGTGGGGGATGGGAGTGGAATTTAATGGCCCCGTTGAGTTGTGGAGATGCGATGGCTGGTGGGGGAAGAAAGAGAGGAGACCCGAGTCGCACGCCATCGATGGTGGGGTTCAGGGTTCCGGTTCGGTCTGCTTATGTCAGCCAGCTAAGTACTTGCTTATGTCATCGCCTCAGTCTAACGCTCTCCCCTGACCACCAAGATTGACATCCACGGCCTCATCGATAAGTGACCTTGGTAGGATCGTCCCGCAACTGACCAAGCAACACACCATCATGAAACCAAAACGATCTCTACCAAGATTTCTTAATATCTCCATGATAACCTAACGTCCATTCAAGATGAGCAAGTTTGGGGTATTAGTGATGGGTCCCGCCGGGGCCGGCAAGGTATTTCCATCCTCACCATACACTCACATCCCCCATCACCTATATATATATATGTATATATACAGTCCTCTCAGAGGAACCAAAACCACTGACATATTAATGTATAGACCACCTTCTGCACCGCCTTAATCCAACACCTGCGCCAAGTCAAGCGATCGTGCTTCTACATCAACCTCGACCCCGCTGCCGAGGACTTCACCTACGAGCCCGACCTAGACATCAAAGACCTGATCACGCTCGAAGACGTGATGGAAGAGATGTCTCTCGGGCCCAACGGGGGATTAATCTACTGTTTCGAGTTCCTACTCGACAATCTCGATTTTCTAACCGAAGCCATCGATCCTCTATCCGAAGAATATCTAATCATCATCGACATGCCAGGCCAGATCGAGCTGTACACGCATGTGCCTATCCTCCCGACGCTGGTCAAGCATCTAACACGCACGGGTTCGTTGCATGTCAATCTCTGCGCGGCTTACTTGCTTGAGTCGTCCTTCGTGGTCGATCGCGCGAAATTCTTCGCGGGGACTCTGTCGGCCATGAGCGCCATGTTGATGTTAGAGATTCCGCATGTTAATGTGTTGAGTAAGATGGATTTGGTCAAGGATGTGATGGGCCGGAAGGAACTCAAGAGGTTCTTGGACCCGGATCGAAGTCTGTTAGAAGAGGATGATGATGATGATACCAAAAGAAGAGAAGTGGAGGGGGGGGGCTAAGGCGGAAGGAGAGGATGCGGATGACAATCCCGCAAGACCAACCAATGTCATGCGAGGCACCGCGTTCAAACAGCTCAATCGGGCCGTCGCGCAGCTGATTGACGACTTCAGCATGGTTTCGTTTTTGCAGCTCGATGTGCAGGATGAGGATAGTGTGGGCGCCATCCTGAGCTACATCGACGACGCCATTCAGTTTCATGAGGCGCAGGAGCCGAGGGAGCCTGCTAATGATGAGATACCGATGGGGGAATGGAATGACTGATGGGTTATGAATCATCAAAATGAATATCCACCCTTCCAACAAGAGCCAGAAAAACGTGAAAAGAGAATATTCGTATTCGATGCGACACTGAGATGGGCTACACATGACATGGGCAGTCTCCTTAATAAAGAGAAGGCGAGAATGAAGTGCGAGCGAGCTCAAGACTCGTACCCATTCGGTCGAGCTTGATCTCGCCACCGGGCATCACTTCCACCACCGCCACCGCCAGCGTTAGTCCCAATAAACATCGACAACAGATCATTCACGACATCCCCATTCGTGAGCCACATCGCACCCGTCCCAAGAACAGCCACCCAAAATCCAACCTTGACGAACATCCAGACCCAACTCATGACCAACCTTCGAAAGAAATTTATGACTCGCAACGAGATGTAGCCCGTCACCAGCATGACGATGATGGTCTGATAATCCAACAACTTCTCCGTTGAGTCATCTTGTCGGGATCGTCCACGGCCACGACCACCGCCACTACGTCGATATCGCGATGACGAAGACGAGGATGAGGAGGCGCCGCCCATGTTGTTCAGGATGGTGTTGAAGATGGTTGATGGCACCGATGCGAAGGGGGACCACGAGGAGGATAGAGCGTAGCGGAGCATGCCGGGAATGAAAGAGGGTATGTTTGGATTTGCATTCGCGTTGACATTCGCGTTGCGACGGTTCGGATCGAAGGTCGACGAAGGGATGTTGAACGTCGAAGTGAGATTGGCAAGAAAGGTAGTGAGATAGGGTTGAAGGGTTTGTAGATACGGTTGCATCGTTTCGGGGAGGGGTATTCCCAGATATTCTATAGATAGGGAATGAAAGTTAGTCTCTTTTTAGATTAAAGCAATCAAAGAACGCTATTATTATTAGGAGTTGTAAGAAGGTGATGGAAATATTCGACGAACGCTGGAGAAGATCCATGCTTGGCAAGTAAAGCAGTAGATGAATGCCGAGATGGTTGATGGGTGGCGATGGCAATGATAGCCCCGGCTGGTGGGATCTGGGGATATTTGAACCCAGCTACCAGGTGAGACCTGTATGTTGCCTCGACAGGCAGGTCTCTTTAAGGACTTCCTTGCTCCTTTGTTTGTTTTTGAGACGGTGACACGGATGGATGGCTGGACAAAGACGAGATGTCGCGCGAGACAGGTTGGGAGATAGATGAGGGAGATAGAGATTGCTGATGGTGGTCTAGCAGCTTCTCAAGCACAAAAGGGCTCAGAAACGAGAAGCGACTAGATGCAAACAGTCCGCCGTGTGACATGTGCGAAGGTTTTATTTTGTTGACATCTGGTTAACGCCGCGCACCGTTCAAAGCACATTGATGGGTGGAGACCTCCATCCAGCCAGCGATGACGTGCATTGCGGCTCTGCGGAAACTGTGGCGTGTGGCTAGAGCACTCAGCCTCGTGGCGCTGGACTCTGGCACTCAGCTGCCAAAGACCCTCAAACGATCAATGTCAGAACAAGAGCGCCAGACTCTCTCCCCTGGCTCAGGGTCATGAACCCTGCGTACGTACTCTCATACAGTACGCAGGAGAGGTAGGTCGTACTACAGGTACCATCGACAGAGTACTCTAGGTCAGATCCCGAGTGGTAATCGATGAGCCAGCTGCGCCCTCGTCCATCCATCTAAAAACAGGCGATATATACATGTCTTAAGTAACGGATTCTATGCAGAAGACATATATTGGAACAAGCTTCGCCCCCAAATTCGCACCTTTGCATGCTCCATCAGCAACAAACTCCATACATGCGTAGTAATTCGTTGCCCGATCGACCATATATGCTATCATCTCTTTCTTTACTTCGTCTCATCCTTTGGTGTTGATCGTCTTGACGGCGCCCGCGCCAAACGGGTTGGTGGGATCGAGCGGATCGGCCGCCACAACAAGGGTGCTGGATCGCGACAATGATGCGGGCCAGTGTCGACTGTAGCGATGCGAGTTGAACGCGGTGTCGTACGATGGAGTGGCCACCTCGACGGCCATGCTGGAGTGGGCTGAGCCGGAATAGGGTGGTCCAGCCTTGCCACCTCCCTCGGTTAGCCATGGCGACGAAGCCGTTTCGACACCTCGGGCGTGCTCTCCTCGATCCCCCTCGCGTGACCTAGCCCGCCTGGGCGCCATGAGCGCCGCTTCGCCCCACTCTTGTGGTGAGTGATGTTGTCGCATCGGCTGCATCGATGGTTCGGAAGGGATCCGTCGCAAACCCCGCCAACGCAACGCCTTGATCATGCCACCGGGCATCTTCGACCGGCGACCCGCCGCCATCTCCGTCCGTGCTCGACGTTGAAACTTGCGATCCATGAACACAATCGTGACCATGACGATCCCCGTGAAGATGACCGTCGAGATGAGAACTGCAATGACGATGATGACGTTGCGTGGGGCCGAATTGGTCGGAGCTCGTGGTCCAGGCGGCATCGCTGTGCCCTCCATGTTCAGGTTTGGGCTGAAAGTGGGCGCCGCAGGCGTTGGTGTCGTCGCAAGGCTGTTCGACATCGTCGTGCTGGCGGGAGGTGGACCCTGATCTTCCTGCTGTTGTTGCTGCAACACCCACGGTGGCGGTCCATCTTCATCATCCCCTCGACCTTGTTGTTGTTGCTGTTGACCATCTTCGTCTTTCGCCCACGGTGGAGGACCGTCGTCTTGCCGGCGGGATTCTTCCCGCGCCCACGGTGGTGGCCCGTCACCACCATCACCATCATCGTCCCCATTGCCCTGCCTATCCTGTTCCCTTACCCACGGGGGAGGGCCGTCGTCCGCGCCTCGTCCTTGTTCCGTCACCCACGGTGGTGGGCTATCCTGGTCACGGCCTCCAGTGGTTGGGGTCGGCACACTGCTGCTCGTGCTGGTCGGAGGCTCCTGGCCCCACACCGGCGTGGCCACGAGTAGCAATGCCCAGTAGGCGAACATCTTGGTAGGATAACGATGCATCTCCTCGTCCCACGTGAAGTAGTACGTAGAGAATGAGGCGCCGGGCCAGGAAGGGTCGAAGGAGCGAGACGGTCGACCATCAACTGTTACCGTCCAGCGGTTCTTCGAAATGAAAAGCGATACGTTGAGCCTGTCGATGGGCCACTCAGTAGCTTAAGACCAGGAGATTCAGACTGTCCGGCCGATCGTAAGAGCGACTGGCGTCGTGGCCCCGGAGGTTTGGGCCTCGAAACCCAACTCCGAGACTGCATCAGCCTGGGACGGTGTCGACTGCCATCTTGAGACCTCGCCACGAGCAAACTTCGCGGTCGTCGCACCGGTGGTGTCTCGCCCGGCCCTGGTCGGGTGTCGCGCCATGTCGGACTCACTCTGGTGCGTGCCCCGTTTCCGATTGAATGTCGCACCCGGGATCTGATGTCGGACTGGATGGGTTTCAGCGGGCCAAAACGTTTAGCGTGTCGTGTCGTATGGATGCGCCGACCACGACCCCGGTCAAAAATGCGCCTCCTCGAATTGCAGCCGAACTAGCCTTAGGAATCGTTATTCCTACGGTAAGAAGTTCCGTTAGGGTCTAGGCTTCAATTTGCAGGCCTTAGATTCAACACCAGGTTCCTATAGCATGGTGGAGGAGAAAAAAGGTGGTTTTTGGAGCCCGATCCGAAGTCGTACGATGGTCGACGAAGTTTTGGCCATCAACAGATTGCCTGTTTCGGTTTAGCTTGGGCCTCCATTGGAGCTTCCCTGGCCACGACTCAGCAGCGCAGAGCAATGGGAATGGAAATGACCGTTGAACGCTCACGTGTGGGATAGCTATTGTTCCAACGGCTTGCGCCGACCTAACAACATGTGATCCAACACGTGTTTAACCAGGCTATCAATGGCTAAAAGTCCACCCTCAGGCTACCGGGCGTCTTGATATCGGTCAACCCATTGAGTGAGAGCTCCCGTGGATCTCTGAACACGATATGGCCACTGTCATCCACCAAGCAACCAGTTCGCTCGTGATATACCTGAACTGCGCTGAGGAGGACTGCGACGAGCGAGCTCCAAGGTGCGCGTCAGCTTCCCAGTCGTTGTCCGACGGTCGTTTTGATTTCAAATACTCGGAACATGTCTTCAGTTCGTGATGGGCCTGCGGCTTCCCTCTGTCTCCGTACACGCTTCCCCGAAACGACACCTCGTCATGATACCCCTGGGGCGGGTGCGACCTAATCTTATTCTCTACCGTACATTTAATCGATATACTTTCTGTGCGAAGACATTACTCTCTATCTACAT
>QQTW01004460.1_pt1 | contig 10508 bp, 9 predicted proteins | sample 1904831 | NCBI WGS metagenome assembly QQTW01 (sample SAMN09435610, study PRJNA476489) | Subsurface metagenome, whole genome shotgun sequencing project.
CTGGCGTCGAGGCGCATTGCCGTGTCGTTGTCGCTCTGGCTGCGCGTGTCCTCGGAGTAGCCCTCATCGAGTCGGAAGGGCGGCGACAGGGCCGAAGACGGTTTGAATGCGGACAGATACGAAGGCGGTGCGAAGTGGCCGGCACCTGCGAGTGGGTCCGCCATCGTGTTTGTTCTTGCTTTCTGTGAAGCTGTCGGGGTGAGGAGAGAGGACGTTGGCGGTTACCTGCTCGGGTCTAGCGGATGAAACAAGCAGTGAAGGAACCGGTCCTGAAGGATGGGCCGTCTGGACTCGGTCTGTCGAGCGGAGCCCGTGCGTTGTTGTGGGAGCGGACGTTGAACAGGCCGTCGACGGGCACGGACGCGGAAGAGCGAGCAACGGTGACGGCTGGACCTGGCGGTAGAACCGTGGAATGCTCGGCTGTGAAGAGCAGCGGACGAAGTCGATACGGGACAATCGATTGTTGGATGGGGATGAATTGTGTCTGGTAGTCAAAGACAAAGAAGTGGCGGACAAAGAAGGATAGAATGAGATAGAGAGAGGACGGAGTCTGGATTCGCTAGTGATGATGATGGCGATGTCGATGGCGATGTCAATAGCGATGTCGGCGCCCAGCCTCCGGCGAGAAGAGTAGCAATAACAACCACCGGAACAATCAGACCAACGCCGTCGAGGAAGACGATGACGATGACGCAGAAACTGAAAATGCGACGGAAGATGACGAGGTCGAGGTTGAGGTTGCGGTTAAGCGGCGAGGCTTCACGACGTCGACGACCCGGACGGAGGGGAAAAAACAACCTCATTGTGGTCGAGTCACGTGGCAGGCATATCGCATCCATGGATATCTGCCGGAACATTGAAACCGAAAGGGCTGAACCTTGGAAAGATCAGAACATCAGAAGGGGGATTGTAGCTGATACCCGTCGCGACGCAGGGCGGAGGATGAAGCATAAAGTACCGCATACCCCGCTCGACGCTCCCGCTCTGTGACTGGCTGATGTTCAAAGTCGAAACCCTTTCGCTTTCCCTTCCCCCGCCCACTTTCCGACCTCCAGTCTTTCTTCTCCCTTTTCCTTCTTCTGCGACGGTGCAAAAAGCAAAAGCCGCTCGACTCCCCTTCCCTCCTTCGACAACACTTTAGAAGAGTCAACTATCACCACTATTGCAACTGCTACGACAACTATCGCCAACTCCAACTTCATCTCATCCCATCAACTCGCCACCGCGATTGTCAACCGCCGCAAGGAACGTCCGGTACCTGCTCCTTATCGGCAACCCCTTTGTCGGCTGTGTACTCTGTACTCTGTACCGGACTGTATACATGGAACCCCTTCGCCCTTGACTAAGAACGCTCTCACTCACTCTCGACTCTCTGCACGCGCGCGCTCCTTTCTTCCTCTTCTCAACTGCTGCAACTTCAACCTCTTTCATCTCATTGTTCCTACTTTCTGCCGCCATCCGCCATCAACCATCGCCATCAACCATCGCCATCACCATCGCCATCGCCATCGCTCTCGCCCTTTCCGGATCGGTCGTCCACATCCAACTTCTGGCGCCGTCCGGCTTTGATGCAACACCAACCCGGCACTATTCCGCCTACTTCTCTTCTGCCTGAATCTAACAGAACCACCCTGCCACTAGACAGTCGGCACAGGCGCCCTCCAGCGCCTCGCCGCCCGCCAGGTCGCCCATCCTGTACAGCCTAGTGTTGGCCTCCCGGCCGGACATGGAGCTGGCCGGCCATGTCCCTCTGTCTCGCAGCCACACGGCCCCGAACCCGCTCCACCAGCGACTGCAGAACCACCAGCACCCGCACAACCCGCCTCCGCACCCGCAGCTCATGGCGACCCAGAGCTTCTCCAGCTCGCAGTACTCGCTGCCTTCGCATCCCTCCTCCCGCTCCTCCGACTCCACCCAGGGCACCCAGTCCTCGCTCTTCCCTCCCGCGCTCACCCCGTCGTCCTCCTCGCTCGGTCAGGTCGAGGCGAGCGACAACGTGCTCAACAAGAAGGGCGACAAGGAGACCTCCCTCTACCAGATCTGCCTGAGCCTCAAGGAGCGACTGCGCGCCGTGCCCAACTTTGAGCAGCAGATGCTCGAGGAGGTCGACAGCGCCGACGAAGACGTCGACCCAGTTACGCTCCTGTGGAGGACCTTTCGCCGCGGCTACCCGCTGCTGATTCTCTACAACGCGCTCAACCCGGTCGTCCGGCTGGAGATCGACTCATCCCGGATCGGAGAGGCGAACAGAGGAAAGGCGGCGACGCTCAAGTTTCTCGGAGCGTGTATCGACATACTCAAATTTCCCGGCGAGGAATGTTTCTTCGTCACGGATCTGTTTGGGGATGACACTACGGGCTTCGTCAAGGTGGGTGGTCGGACTTGTTTTGGCGCGATCTGTCGTCGGTCTCACACTTACATTCGGGTTAGGTCGCCAAGGTGGTGAATAAAGTGTTGGATATCCTGGTCGAGCAAGGCGTGCTCAACACAACCCCCAGTCAGGTCGACGTGTCGGAAAACTCGTCGGTCAAGCGAACACAGAGACAGCACATCATCGAGGAGCTCGTCAAGTCCGAGCGAACCTACGTCCAGCATCTCGAGCTCCTGCAGGAGTTCAAAAAGTCGGTCGAGGTCAAGGGCGTCATCACCGGCGACGCCGTGCACGACATCTTTCTCAACCTCAATGCCCTGCTCGACTTCCAGCGGCGCTTCCTCATCCGCGTCGAGCAGACCAACGCCAAGCCCGAGACCGAGCAGAACTGGGGCAAGCTTTTCGTCCTGTACAAGGACGCGTTCAAGGTCTACGAGCCGTACATTGCCAACCAGAAGAAATGCGAGGGCACCGCGATGCGCGAGTTCGACAAGCTCAAGGAGACCGGCGGGACGTCCGAGATGCGCCAGATGGTCGAGTCGCCCACCCATCTGCTCTCGTTTCTGCTCAAGCCCTTCCAGCGGCTGACCAAATATCCCATGCTGTTGAAGGTAGGATCGCTCAATCCTGCCCGTCGCCTATGCTAACGTGGAGCAGGAGCTGCGCGACAAGGGCGATCTCGACGACGAACGCAAGAGCGACATCTCCCTCGGCATGGAGGCGGCCTCGTCCGTCCTGCACCGGACCAACGCCGCCATCGACCGGGAAGAGCGGGACGAGGCGGTTCAGGAGCTCAAGGAGCGGGTTCAGGACTGGAAGGGCCACCGGTTCGAGAAGTTTGGGGACCTGTTGCTCTACGGCACCTACACCGTGCTCAAGGGTGACAGCGGTGCCAAGGACGCCGAGCGAGAGGTGAGATCTTTCAGTCGCTTCTTTTCGCATGCTAACCGTTGCGGTGGCAGTACAAGATCTACCTCTTCGAGAAGATCCTCCTCTGCTGCAAGGAGATGAACCCCAACAAGCCCAAGAACAAGGTCGGCCAGCTCGTCGACCGCAAGGGCAAGCCCAAGCTGCAGCTCAAAGGCCGAATCTTCATGCGGAACGTGACGGACATGGTCTCCATCAGCAAGCCCGGTATGTTCGTCTCTACGCTTTGATGTCTCTCACTGACGTTCCCCAGGCTCGTACACCTGTCAGATCTTCTGGAAAGGCGAGCCCGGCATCGAGAACTTTGTGATCCGCTTCAAGACCGAGGAGACCATGACCAAATGGGCCAACCAGGTCGACATGCAACGGAAGCAGTTCGATCCGCCCAGTCCCGACGGGTCTGTGTCGCGACACCACACCACGTCCGACTCGGAGTTCACTTTCATGCGGGACCAGGCATACATCGAGAATCCCTACCGACAGCACGACGATGCCAACGACGACGACGACGACCACTCCGGCCCCTACATGGACTTTGCCAGCTCCACGACCCTGGTCAACGGCTCCAACACCAGCATCCGATCGAGATCCACGACCGGTGACAGCGGCCCTCCGCTCTCGCTGGGGTCTCGACTTCCCCCACCCCGCTTTCCTCTGGGCAACAACCCCATGCCACCCCTCACTCTCCGCACCCAGCAACTTCAGTCCGGGGCCAACACGCCCGGCGACTCTTTCTTCTCCCCCGGCGAATCCCCCATCTCCTCCCGCACCAGCTCCTCGTCCGGCATGTTCCCCTTTCCCCGACAGCCGCCCATGTCAAACGGCTGGCACGGCGAGGAGCATCTCCGCTACACCGCCCCGGCAGTCCCCCATCCCTCCTCCCGAGACGGCCCCACCAGCATGCCCACCAACCTCCGCAACGGCGTCCGAGGCCCTTCGCTGCCTCCCCACTCGTCCGCCCAGCTCATGGCCCAGAGCCGCATCCGGTCCGCCAGCAGCCCCGACATCAGCAACGGGCTCTCCGGCACCCGCCGCGCAGGCGGCCACCCCCCCGTCCCGGACGTCCCCGTCCCGCCCTTCCCCACCCACTACGCCTTCTCCCCGAACGTCGGCAGCCGCAGCCGCAGCAGCTCCCCCAGCTCGGCCGCGCCCCCGGTCAGAACCGCGACCCAGTCGCCCAACGTCTCCCGCGACCGCACCGCCCCGTCGCGCGGCTTCCAGGACACGCTGCAGTACGACCCGACCGGCGCCAGCCAGCGCGCCGACTCGCGGAACCCCACTCTCGCCCGCACCATGACCACCCAGGCCGTCGGCGATCCCCGGAAGATGTCGGCTGTCGCCGCGCCCTCGCCGCGCACCGAGGACGTGCCGACACCCACGCAGCTCAAGGTCAAGGTGTCGTGTCCGTCCGCCGGCAGCACCATGACGCTCGTCGTCAGCACCAACATCAGCTTCCAGTCGCTCAAGGACCGCATCGACGCCAAGCTGCAGCGCGCCACCAACCTCTCGCTCTCGGCCGGCAACGTCAAGCTCACCTATCTCGACGACAGCGACTACGTCAGCATCAAGTCGGACGAGGACGTCCAGACCGCCTTCGAGAGCTGGAGGGAGCAGCAGCGCGACTACTTTGTCGCCGGCCAGCTCGGCGAGATCGTCCTCTACTGCACGCGCTGAGCCGATCGGCGCGAGTCTCTACACCAAAAATGTTACGTCTCGATCAGCATCTACGACGGCTCGATCCCACAGGATTCGATTCTGTTTCATATCTTCCCCACGGAGCTCACGGCGAAAAAGCAAACTTCTCACTCTGGCTGGATAGCTTTTGATTCTCTTATTTTGGCTCTTTTCTCTCTGCTCCAGTTTTTTTTTGGCGACTGAACGGTAACCCGCTACAGGATGGTCTCGGAGCTCAACAGGCGCAATGAATGAAGAAAATCGGGGGTGGCTTGCTTCACATTCGCTCTTTTCTTTCAAGGTCGTTCTTCTCTGTCACTCACTTTTGGTTGCGAAGTACAGAGTCTTCTCGTACCGCCACGCGAGTCTCACCAAGGGGCTTCTACCTCGGATCATTCGCTCTTTTGCTCTCTCTCTTATCGCTTCCCTCTTCTGCCTCTCACATACTCACATACGCACACACTTGCACTCCTCGGTGCTCGGACAGGCATCGCTTGCTTCAGATCAGAGTCGAAGAAAAGCTCGATCGGTGTTCAGGCGCACTGGCTACCTGTCATGGCTTGTCTGGCGAGTGCTTTTCGGGGCCGGATTGATTGCGCACGCGCAACAGAGATGCTTTGGAAAGAACTCAGCAGGCGGGCTACGCACTCGGGCTGGAGCTACGGCTGCGTCTGGCTCTAGCGGCTTGTTATCGGTCTGTCAGGCCTCTGATGCCTTCGCTCGCTACGCGCTTTCGAGATGGCTCTGCGATGTTCGAGGGCAAGTGCAGTGCAAGTGCAAGTCGGCACATCTGTGGCAAGTGGCGAGATAGGAGAGGAATAGTGCTTGCGAGAGGAATATTCCTTGCGAGAGCGGCATCCAGCTCGCACTGCCGCTGGCAGAGGGAATCAGCCAAGAGGGCTATATATACCACACCTACCCAAGGCATCTAGTTTTGAATAGTGAATTCGTACGAGGTTCAATCATCGTGAGGTCTTGTGCTTGTGCTTGTGTCGAGGTAGAATGTGTAGGTTGCTGTGCTGTAGGTGCAAGCTGCCCACGTGGCCATTTGTCGCATGAAAAATTCGGGATACTCTTGGCGCAAAAAAAAATATCCATCGGCCACCACCCCCAGTTTCACCCTACTAATACTAATAATGTCAAACGCTGGTAAATTCGCACCTTATGCTCGTATACTCACCGCTTATAAAGTTAACGCTTATAGATTCAAAATTAATCTAAAGTAGCTTCTAAATATGCTCCTAAATTGCTTTAATATGCATATAAATGCTCTATTACATGCTCTAATATTAATATCTAGCCTACGAATCCAGCCTGCGTATCCAGCCTGTGTTTCGAGCCTGCGTATCCAGCCTGCGTTTCCAGCCTATGTTTCGAGCCTACGTATCCAGCCGTTTCCAGCCTGCGTTTCCAGCCTATGTTTCGAGCCTGCGTATCCAGCCCGCGTTTCCAGCCTATGTTTCGAGCCTGCGTATCCAGCCTGCGTTTCTAGCCTACGTTGCGAGCCTGCGTTGCGAGCCTGCGTTGCGAGCCTGTGTTTTAAGCCTACGTTTCGAGCCTGCGTTGCGAGCCTACGTTTTAAGCCTACATTCTAAGCCTGTATTTTGAACCTCTGAGCTATCTAGCCTACGAGCTTGGTAAGAGAGAGCTAATATGATATAGCGCCCTTACTATAGTAATAACGGTAATAACGGTAATAGTGGTGATATTGGTGGTGATATTGGTGGTGTTGATATTGCTAGTATTGGGGGTGGTGGCCGATGGATATTTTTTTTTGCGCCAAGAGTATCCCGAATTTTTCATGCGACAAATGCGATGTGACGTTTCGAAGGTTTTGGGTGCTAGTCCCGTTTGGGGATGGTCCTTTTCGGTTTGACATCAATCGATCATGATCCATGCAGGTCCGGCTGCGCGCTTCAACGGACTCTTGTCTTTGGTTGCGTTGACGTCTCTTTGACAATGGGTTACGGATCCAAATGCTGCCATGTTTGAATACTAGAGTCTGCGATCCGGAAAGATGCAGAGCGGTAGACTTTCTCTGCATGCTTCTTTGAGCTTGATCCAGGAAGTCTTCGCGCAGACATCACGACAGGTCATCCTCATGATTGATGTATGCACAGATACGAAGTACAAGAATAAGAATCCATCTCAAATTAGACGTCATTCATATTGCAGCCTGATGGGATAGGCATCATACATGACCTGCCATTTACCCAGTCTTTGTCATTTTCCCGGTTTCACGGTCAGTCTCCCACCGTTTCTCTCAGGCCTACCCGGCAATTGTCAGTTGCGGTCTGTTGTATATATCTGGCAGCTTCAACCCTCCCCTTCTTTTCCTTTCTCTTTCTCTCAGCAATCATATCCTCCTCCTCATATTACAACACTTTCTTCCTCTGGGCATCATATTCTATACTTCAGGGCCTGATACTGTCTTCCTCTGAGCGGCAAAGTCTCTTCCTCTGGGCACCACACTCTCTTCCCATGAGCATCATACTCCCTTCCTCTGAGCATCATACTCTCCTTCTTTGAACGTCATACTCTCTTCCTCTTGATCATCATGATGTCACCTTCGGGGGCCACTCTCTTCCACATGGTGCCACTGGCCGAGCCGAAGAACTGGGACTTCCGCAGCAGACCCTCCGGCTCTGGGAGTTCGATCCCTCTGTAGGCTCCAGAAGGCACAGTGAGCAAGGGCAACGAGGTATATCACTGCTACGCCACTGCATAACCAAGCAATTCCGTTTCCCTTATCATCCCTGCCGTCTGTTGCCGTCTGCTCCCCGCTCTCGCTCTCTAAAGCAGATGGCTCCGAAGCCCAACAAGCCGTCTCGCAAGGCTCGCGATGCCGGCGAAGGTCATCAAGCCGAAGAGGCCTCCCCCCCGCCGCGCGTAGCGTGTCCGCTCCAAGGCCCCGCACCAACGTGCGAAAGGCGCATGTGGCATCAATGTCGCGACATCACGGCCGTCTGCAACCTCTCGGACAAAGGCAAGGGAAAGTGCGCTCGTTGCGCGGGCGAGAATAGTAAACAGTCTTGTCGTCGGGTGAGTGCTGCGGTCCGTGTGTGTGACGCATGCTGACATGGTGATAGATTCCTAGGAAGGTCGACAGAGACATGCTCGCCTTCCAGCGTGAATGGGATGGGATTGTTTGCATCGTCTGGATTTCAGATCCGCTTGAGCTTCGCCCGTGTCTCTATGATGCAGCACTGTCTCCGTTCGAACGGCCACCTCCTTTGCACCCATTGCCTCTTGCCTTCCCTGCTCCAGGCCCTGGCTCGAGCTCTCAACAGGAAGACACAACCGTCGAACCTAGCAGCAGCTGCAGAGGCAGCGTCTCTTCCATCATCACCGAGATGCAGCCGTGCGTTTTTAAAGAATGGAAGCTAGGTAGGCAACGGGGGACAGTCGGCTTGCACTGGACTGATGAGTGCGAAACGGCATTTCGGACGGTGATCGACGCAGTGACTTCGAGGACGCTCTCTGGTGGCGACCTGAAGATACAGTACCACTTGGCGACCGATGCTTCGAAGACAGGCCAAGGCGGAGTGCTATTTCCGCTACCGACTACCCCTGGCCAAGCTGATGCATGCCGAATCGATACGAACGAGTACGATTGTGTCATGTTCCTATCTTACCAACTGACATCAGCGGAATCGAATTATCACACGACTGAGCTCGAGGGATACGCAGTGCTCAAATGCCTCGACGAAATCCGATGGCTGGTCATCGGCAGTCCATCCCCAGTCAAAGTGTATACTGATCACCAAGCTTTAGTCAACATCTTGCAGAGCGACGCCCTAGCTGGTCGAATGAGTCGATGGCAATATCGATTGGCGGAATACGATTTGGATTTCATCCATATACCAGGAAGAAGCGACGCAGTCGCGGATGGCTTATCTCGTTTGCCTGATGCCACTCTAGCCACTGCTGCAGATACGAACGAAGAGTTCCCGATGCCGGCTCGCACAGTTGAGGACGGACCTGCCGATGACGAACACACCGAACGTCTGAGCCAACAATTGCAACTGGCATGAGTATGCCGTCAGTCAATGGTACGGGGAAATCGTCACTTACAAGGTTACGGGCGACATACCGAGTGCGGATGGATTACTTCCTCTCAACAGATCGATCGCTCGCAATCGATTGCACCCTCTGCTGGTTCTCCTGTTGATGCGGAATGCATCTGCCGCTGCCTTTGCTCCCGCTTTCCCTCCTGCTGTTCCAATGACCCTGCTCCGACCCTATTTGCTGCTCACTTGTCTCGGTCCGCTGCTGTTCTTGTACGACTGTGCCTGCGCCTACGACTGGCTCAGCAGAAGAGGCCAGTTCCCTGCCGAAGGGCCCTATCTACTTCCCAGATATTCACAGATATCATGGTACTGGAAGGGCGGAGGACGCCTGAGAAAGACTGATCCAGCTGTTGACGGTAAAGCCGAAGCGATCCGATTCCGGGACTTTGCCAAGTTCCAACCGAAGAAAGACAGCAGCGAATGCTTGGATCTCCAGCAACAGCAATGTGCCCTAGTGCGGCTTCTACGCCCTTGGAGCGAGCGAATGATCGGAATGTGGCTTGTGAGTTTCGAGGTGAGTCTCTCGTCTTGATTTGCTCCATCTGCGGTGGCTGATGCGGCTCGATACTGCAGCACATTGAACTCGTAATTGTTTGGCTCGACGTATGGACCACGACAAGGTACGGTGGTTGCAGATAGCGTCATTTGCAGCTATATATATCGGCTTCGACCAGTCTTTCAATCGCCTTTGTCGGTTGGCTTCTACGACGTCGGTGCATATTCCTATACTCATTGATATATACCTACATGCCGGCGGAGGGACGCGGCGGCAAAGCTCGATTCTTGACTGATCCCACAGACGCTATCTGCAGCTTCCAGTCTCACGCAGCAAGCCTCTAAGGGCGTGTTCCTGGCTTACGGAAAGTCTTGATTTTTCGCGACGGATCCCGGTGCATGGGCATGGGCAGGATATTCGAACGACTTTTCGACGTCTTCAAAATCCTGGGCTTGTCCGACATCCGAACAGATTGAGCAGTTCTCATACATGATCGATACTACTCCACCTCCTGGTCAGATTGCGAGACTTCATTCGCAAGATGAGAGGCCTCCCTTTTGTAAGGACACGGAACATTGACTTGCGGCTTACTGTGGACACCTGTGCATGGGTACCGCAAGGTGTCGAACCAAGCTTTATCTGTTACACAGATAACCTTCAACCCGTCGGTCAAATTTATCGAGGTCATGCGGAGTATCTTACCTCTTTGCTCCCGTCTTGGCATTTCCCACAGTCTTCGGTTTTGGTCTGTTCCACCTACAAGTCCCGGGCATCGTCTGTCAAAGATCTAGCTGCATACGCTACCGGAAATCGCCCTGAATGAACGGCAAAAATAAACTAATTATGGGTACCGAATCATCAACATTGAGCATGTCATTGATGAGGGTCTCTCCGGTCCGTTTTCGGGCCGATTTGAGCATACGGTATAACACAGCTCAGTCACAGCGATCACATCCGTGACGCACGCCCT
>QQTW01004461.1_pt1 | contig 10508 bp, 12 predicted proteins | sample 1904831 | NCBI WGS metagenome assembly QQTW01 (sample SAMN09435610, study PRJNA476489) | Subsurface metagenome, whole genome shotgun sequencing project.
GATTTTCTTCAGCGAGAGCGAGAGGAAGGGGTTATCCGCTTGATCTGGACATGGATTCTTCAGTTAGTACGGTAACTCGTGGCCCTAATGATTCATGTGGAAATAGGCATTAGACGAAGAAGCCGAAGCGCTGGTCAAGAAACTATGGCGGATGATGATTTTCTTCAGCGAGAGCGAGAGGAAGGGGTTATCCGCTTGATCTGGACATGGATTCTTCAGTTAGTACGGTAACTCGTGGCCTAGTAAAGTGGTAGAGTGTTTGCTTTGTTGTTGCACAATAGTAGGATCTGGCAGGGTAGGGCAGGGTAGGGTAGAGTAGAGTAGATACTCGAGGAATTGAAAATGGTGACTTTGCGAAATCATACTGAATTGAATTTCATTCAACAACTATAATATCCTTATAGGATATAGGGTATCAAAACTCCAGCCTCTACCCAGGCTGGGCTTAATGAGCTCATTCGAGCTCTAAGAGACATAATATGAAGCAGGTCCCCGTCTGGGCCAGCGTGTCCTGCCTGCCGGACGAAGTCGCGGTTGCACGGACACTAGTACTTCTTTTGCGGGCGGGTGATAACCGTAGAAGAAGAACGATAGTACCAGTGCCCGTTCCAGATCTTCATATCAAGGAACCTAACATGGTTCCCGCAATTGTTCTTCGATTTCTTTTTTATCGAAGCGTGGTTCTGATTTTCATGTCAGCTTCTGTTGACTTTAATATCAATCGGACGGTGTGGATGAATTGATGGAGAGAAAGAATCTCACCTCCACCGAACCACATCCACCTTCTCCTTCGACCATCTCTTGACTCTCCTCCAACATCCTCGTACCCGCTTGACGATCCGGGTACATCGATCGTCGAGATACTCGATCTCGTCGTCGTCATCGTCGTTATCCTCATCATCCTCATCACCTTCGGCCTTCTCTACTCCAATACTCCAACCCCAACTCCCACAACTACTGTGACGATCAAACTCCCCTTGATCATCGTCCCAGACCTCGTGAAAATCGAGGTCGCTGTCCTCCAAAGGTGAAGTCGCCTCGCGAGAGCAACGCTCGCTCCATCGTTTAATGCCCTCGACGTGGTCGAGGTCGAGGTCGCCGTGTGGGCTGAGGGGGATATCGAGGCTACAGACCTCGACGTACTCGAGCCAGTTGTAGATGCGTTTCTCGAGAAGACGCATCGGGCACAGGGGAGGTTGTAGTTGAGCCGGCCCTGGTCGTGGCCGGTATCGGGATTGTGGCAGCGCTAGGACAGGGCGCTGAGACGGAGGCGGAGGAGATGGCGGAGAGGGAAGAGGAAACGGGAATTCAGGCGGAGGGAGAACCAAGGGCGAGGCCTGGATCATGTAGGCCCCGCACCAGCCCGTTTCGTGGAAGCTGGCGCAGCCAGCTCGGAGCCATACGCTGCCGTCGACAGCACGGTCGTAGTGACACATGGTGGATGGTGAGGAGAGGGGTGGCGGTGGGTTCAGGTGGTCGAATGATGCTGCTGCATGGGACAGACGCGCAGCGAGACCGGTGAAGGGGAGGAAGAAAGTCGTAATGATGACGACGGAGAGGTGGGAAGAAAGAGAAGGAAGATGAGGCTAGAGGACAGACGAGTGTCTGTCTGTCCACCGGGAAGGAGCTTCGCGATGGGAAAACCAAGTAAGTGAGACCCGGACGGGGAAGGAGCTCGTCAGGGTGTCGACAGTCGGAGAAAGTGCGCGAAGGCAGTAGTGTTTGGAGAAAGAGATAACAGTCCCGGTGGAAATGAACAATTGAACAGTCTCGTAGTCCACGATGCTCTGTAGCAGAAGCTATGACGAGAAAAAAGGAAAGGGAGGGTAGATGCCTTCCTTTTATAGGCATCCAGGAAGGACTGCGAGATCAACTCGTCCATCGTGAATCAGATCAACCCTCTAAGGGGTAGAGTAGCGGAAAAGAGGGGTCATTGCCATCGTGAACTCGACGGCCGAAGATCAACTCGTCCATCGTGACCAGATCAACCCTCTAAGCAGTAGGGGGAGCTGCCAGAAGATCAACCACGCTAGCGCTGGTCATCTGGACTGAATGACAGAGAGAATGAATAGGGGATGAAAAGCTGGTGGCCGGGAGGGAGGGGAAGGTCATGGGGGAGAGATGCGATCCAGGAAAGTCCGTTAACGCGGCCATTGGGATGACTGAACTCTCTTGGATAACAATTGATGGTACAGGGCTGTGCCTGACAGGGCCTGAAACACTAAACAGGGTCGGAACTGACAGCCGATTGATCGGCCGGCTCGCCCCGCTGCATGACAGGCACGCAGGTAACAAAAAAAATGGAGCAGCTCAGCAGTAACCGTCATCAGCCTTATGATGAAGATTGAGACAATCTTCATCACAATGACGACGATGGTGACCTTGATCTCCACCGCACTTACAATGAAAAAACTCGCTCCATACCCTGGACAATGATGAAGGTGATTACTGCCATCAGTAGCAGTGACTGCTGAGCTCCTCCATTTATTTTGTCACCCGCGTGACAGGTTGTGAGTGAGTTTTTGACCGGCTCTGGCGCTAGAAACCCACTAGCGTTTGAGTATAAATCGGTGGTAGTCGGTCCTGGACTTGAAAAGGCATGATGGAAGACGATGAAGCGGCGTTCGTAGGATGTTCTCAGTAATGATGTAGGAAGGGAGTAATTGATGAAAGAGTGGCATTGAATTGTTTCTCGGTATGGATGATCTTAAGGATTGATGCCCGTGATGGTCAATGGGTGCTTGTCTTGCCAAGTTCCGCAGCCGTCGGTTCCAGAATTCCAAGCACGATCAGGTCCAAACGCTCTTTCCAACCTCCTCAATTTTAATAGCGCTATTCTTGTTTCTCGTGCGGCTGCCCCTCTTGTTCTGTAGCACGTCACCTGGCTACCCTGCGCCCCAACTACCACTTTCCTGTCCCGAAGATGGCCATCTTCCGCTTGAGAATGCCCGGCTTCTCCGCCCGGCGACGAAAGGCGGCCCAGCTGCGTTCACGAGCCTCCCAATCGGTCATCTGCTGGACCATGAACGTCCATGCCTTGTCTTCCTCGTACAAGGCCTCTTCATCACGCTTCTTCTTGCGAATACGTTCCTGGCGTGCCTGCTCCGCCGCCTCGACATCGTCCACACCCGGGTCTTCTTCTTGACTGGCTTCGCTGGGGCCAGGTACCGGATACGCACAGAGAGGCTCTTTAAACGAGACACCTTCCGACAACGCCACTGCTGCGGCTCTCGCTTCTCTTGCGGCCGCATCAACGCGTCGTTGGGCCACCGACTGATAGAGGCGCTCCTGATGGGACGAGCGCACCCCTGACCACGCTGGGACGCTGTACACAGCTAAATCCGGTTCGCCTGGTGGTCTGCGGACAGGAGGCCGAGTGCTACGGTTCTCCCATGGGTTACGAGCACCCGCTCGTTGATGTCGAGTGATTGATGCCGACATCGATCCACCGGCAGATGATCCATCTGGCCTTGAACGATAGGATGGGGCAGCTGAGGTGTACGAAGGAGCCGCAGAATAGATTGAGGAAGTTTCGACATCAGGGGAACGAGCAGTGTAGGCTGGCAGGGGTTCAGACATCGAACCGCCGGTGGGAAGATTGCAAGTCATGATGGGCCTGAACGGTAGGATACAAAGAGAGACGAGGAAATAAAAGATGAAGCTGCCTGGAGCAAGCTTCTCGATCTTGTCAACACTCCAACGATAAAGCTGTGGAAGGGAGTCCCGGCTTTAGGTAACGAGCGTGCTGAACAGCTGGGCAGAAGATGGACATATGAGCACCACACTGCCGCCATGGCAGTGCAACGATATAGAGGGGCAGTGGGGGGCGCTGGTCCTTGACGTCGCATCAACGTATCTCCGATGCCGACCAGGCTTGCATTGTCCTTGCTTTCCCTGAATGACGACAGCATTATGGGATATTTCTACATCTGCGAATCGATTTGATAATGACTTACCAGGGCCAGCCTCTAGAAGATCTCCACGACAATTTCAGTTGGTCATGATCAATCTTCAAACAAGGATTCAATCGAGATGTGGCTTCCAGGGCACCACGCGGCTGAAAAAAAAATGGGACAGCGCAACAGTTACCGCTAATTGAGAGGAGTCTGCAATCGCGAACGATCATCGGCATATAGTAAGTGTAGTGAAACATGGGTAGTCTTCACTATGAATGCTATAAAGGAGGCTATATCAACATCATCAGTGCGATGGAGGTTAGGTTATTCGTCATAAACGTGATAGAGGTACCGTTGTCATAAGGTTGATGAAGATGATACTACCATCGTAAGCGTATTGAAGCGGTTACTGCTGAGCTGTCCCATTTATTTTTTCAGCCGCGTGGGCACGCAGAGCTTTCTGTTGACGATGATGGCTCGGCGCCGGCTACCGCCATTTGCGCCGATACGTAAGACTCGATAGAAGAGAGCTCGTTGCGAAATAAGCATATATCAAGAAGATTAGCCAGGGATCATAATAGATTGCAGTGCTTTCTGGGTCGTGACTTGGTTCTTTCATGTGGGCGAACAGCATATCTTTGTTCTTCCGAGGGTAAGAATGAAACAATGGAAATTGGCTTCACAACAAGTCGAGAAACAATGGACCAGAAGCTACATATTTCTAACGCTTGGATGATAGCAGACCATTGCAGAATTATATCCATCGAAAGGTGAAGCCTAAACGTCAGGCAAAGGTTGTTTTGGTTTTGCCGTTTCGAGCAAAGTGCATCACGTGACGTGTGTTGTTGATGCTTCGGCAACCGCATGTAAACAAGACTTCACGATCCCCTCGCTCTTTCACCCCTCCAACTTTTCGACGATCTTTACGCCCACGAAATATCCAACCACTCCTATCTCATCAAAACCGCACATCGCACTGAAAACAACATGGTAAGTTCCTCAATCTCTACGTTCAACACAGGCGCCATCTCGATATCATCTCTCCTTCGTAAGAGTTGCGACTCATTCCCATGGCGCTCCGCTTCGTCTTCCTTGCGATTTTCTGGCCATCAACAACCCCCGAGGATCTCATGATGCTAATGCCGCTCAATAGGCCTCAACAGATTACAAACAAGCCTTCTCCCTCTTCGATAAGCGGGGCACAGGACGCGTCGCGCTCGAATCCCTAGGCGATCTACTCCGGGCATGTGGTCAGAATCCCACATTGGCCGAATGCAAAGAACTCGAAGGGAACGTTGGTGGTGATTGTATGCCTCCCCTCATTCCTCTCCCTCTCTTCTCCCACCATCAACCAACAGACACTGACACCGAATAATCCATCATGCAGTCGATTTCGAGACTTTCCAGAGAGTTCTCAATCGCCCCGGTGGCTTCCGCGACCCGGGCGAACCAGAGGAGTATTGTCGAGGGTTTCAGGTGTTTGATAAAGACATGACGGGCTTCATTGGTGTCGGACAACTCAGATACAGTATGTTTTCTGTTCTTCCATTGCGGGATGAAGTGTTGCGTACTGGTAACAGCGGCTGACGTGGGTATTCATTACAACTAGTTTTGACGAACTTGGGAGAGAAAATGACGGATGAGGAGGTTGATGAGCTATTGAAGGCGGTGGATACGAGTAGCGGGGAGATCAATTATACTGGTATGATCTCTATTCTAAACCTTATGATGGATTACTTTGGTTAACGAATTGCGTTGGTAGATCTCGTCCGGACGATTCTGGCGAATTAGTTCTTCCTTCTCACTTTCGCTGGTTGAACCATGTCCCGCTCACTGGCTATTCTGGGTCGTCTATATTCGTCCATTCATTCGTCGAACGGCTGAACGATGAATGTTCGTGTTGCGGGGGAGGGAAAACAAATGCACCTCAATAACGTCATTTTGAATTCGGGGGGAAAGACTCATTGAGCCATTCCAGGCGTTGTTACGGATAATTTGCTTACGCTGGCCTTCTTGCATGTCTTTACACATAGCCAGAGTAGCTGACATCCCTTTGCGTCTCTATGGAGCTCATTCGAGCTATTTCAATAGATAAGACCAAGCAGTTTTAGCAATTCCTTCTGTATTTGCCTTCCCATTCTCGCACTAGGCTATTATCATCGATCGCTACCCACTACCACCCTTCAACACTACATCTTCCTCCGTCCCCACTCTCCCTTTCATCATCTCCTCTGTACTTACCAATCCCAAAGGAAGTAAATAAATCACCTTCCCCTCCGGTTTCTGCCTGACACCACCACCACCAGCACCACCCAATCCTTCATCCCCATGATCCCCTGTCGTACTCGTAGCCGTAGAAAACCCACTACCCTCATCCCCACCATGACCACCACCCAGTAGTTTCCCATCAGCAGTCACAAAATGGACGACATCCAACTGATACCCCACCACCACCCGACATCGCCCACAACGCCACAACCAGCGTTTTTCAAACCCGTCTTCGCGACGGATGATATTCGGTCGACGGTCTAGGGTGGTTGATAGTAGTAATGAATATCCCTGATTACGCTGTTGATTCACTTCTGAATGTTTCTTCTTGCGAACATGTTTGTCCTTTTGAGTTGTGGAGGTTGTTTCCTCTGGTGTTCGTGAACCATCTTCGTCATCATCGGATGGTTCTGAGTCCGAAGACGAGGATGATGACCCGGAGTCAGATGAACCACCACGGCGCCGTGGAAGAGGTGGTAGGGGAAGGATGAGGGCTTCGTCGAGACCAGGTGCTTGGCGTCGAGGGAGTGTGGAGAGGACATGTGTCGATGCGAGAATTAACTGGTTACAGATACAGTGGTAGGTGTGTAGATGTGGGACTGTAGATGAGGAGGGTGGAGCATCTGAAATGTCCGCTGATGGAGCTGCATTGGATGTGATGGTGGGTCCTACAGGCTGCGGATTGGTGGAGGTCATGGTTGTTGGAGTTGATGGTGAATGTTATTACTGGTGTTGTGGATGTGCAGCTCGTACGGCTGGAATTGTGCTGCTTGGAGTTGGCGAAGACCAGATGTCCAAGTTGCGCATATGTATTAGTTGAAAGAAACAAACTTGAGTTGACCGGATCTGTTGGATGGGTTATGCTTCACTTACGGGTTAAGATAGTAAAATGGTGCCTTCAGCGCGGGTGCCCTTTTGCATATGGCAGCAGTATCAATGCACGCGAATTTCAATAGTCAGTCTTGTGCGAGCAGCATGTTCGTTAAGCTACTGTATTGGCAGCGAAGTATTTCAGGCGAGCTCGTAAGGCAGGAGGGGTACGAGTAAGTCTGGGACTGAGTCGCTATAGTAATGCTACAGTAGCTAGATAACAAAGCAGTGATGGTAGAGCAGAGATGCGTAGAGTGGAGAGAGCACAGCCAGCAATCCAGCTGTCGCCATGGCTCACTTGCTTAAGCCAAGTTCCTTATAGAAGGCTTCGGTGCTGGGCTTGCGGCCCAAAAAGTCCTCCAAGCTCTTCATCTCCTCCTGGCTGCCTCCCCGCTCCAGCACAGCATGTCGGTATCTCCGGCCCTCCTTACCATTCATAGGATCCTTCTCGAAGACCGAAAAGAACATGTCGGCCGAGTATACTTGCGAGCTGATGATAATGTCAGTGAGCAAGACGATTTACGGAATGATCACGGGCGATCGTAGGACTCTTCATCATTAACGCACCTAAGATAACCATAATATCCCGCATCATACCCACCGATCAGGTGACCAAAAGTCGCCTGGCCGTGAGCCCAGTCGGACTTGGCTCCAAACACCTCCTCACCGTCCAGCTGGGTGATCTCCTTGCGAAGATCATTGTACAGCTCCGTGATGGCGAGCTTCTTAACGTCCTCGTGACTCTTGGGCTCATGGACGGTCATGTCGAAGATGCCAAAGTGGAGCTGCCGAAGGTTGAAGAGCGCATCATTGACATGTTTTGTCTTGATCAAGCTGTCGATCAGCTCGTCCGGCATCGTTTCCGACGGCCGGTCCGCGTTTTTCTGCTCTTCGCCTGCCTCGTGCCAGGCTTGCTCATACTCCGAAGATAAGTACGAGTAGTGCTTGCTCAGCGACTTGAGCTGTTTGGGATTCCAGCACCAATGCTCGAGCATCTGACTGGGTGCTTCGACGAAGTCACGCACAGTACGCGTGCCGTGGAAGCGCGAGTACCGGGTGCGTGAAACAAGGTCGTGAATCCCGTGTCCGAGCTCATGGAAAAGCGTCACCACTTCATCGTGCTTCAACAAACTCGGCTTCTTTGCCGAGGGCTTGGAGAAGTTGCACACGAGCGCAGTGGCGGGGTAATGCCGTTTCCCAGATTGATCCGTGTAGCCCTACGATCATCAGTGGCCGGGCTATTTATGTCCGGTATTATCACATAGCACGTACTGGCTGAAGGTTGAAGTTGGCCGCATGCCCATACTTGCCGTCCCGAGGGAACATGTCCAGATACAGATATCCGACAAACCCGCCTCCCTCGCCCTCGTCATCCCACACGCTAAACACCTTCACGTCTTCATGCCACACGATATCCGTTCCTCTGCCGCTCTCGGCCAGCTTGTCTCGCTCTTCGCCGGGCGTGATCTCGACGAACGCCAGACCAAACAGCTTCTCGAAGATCTGCAACATGCCGTTTACAGTGCTCTCGAGCGAGAAGTACTCGGCAATCTTCTCCTGATCGATCGAGTACTCATTCTCAATCATGAGACGATCATAATAGCGATGATCCCAGAGGAAGTAGTGATTCACCGAGGTGTCTTCGCCACGCGACTGCAGGTCTTTCTTCTTCAGCTCCTTGAGTTTCTGCACCTCCGCGCGTCCACCGGGCGTCAAACGCGTTCGTAGATCGCCCAGGAAGTCATCCACCGTCTTGGGCGTCTTGGCCATCTTGTCCTCGATCCGGAAGGTGGCATGGTTGGGATAGCCCAGGAGACGGGCCGCCTCATCGCGCAGCACCACCGCCTCGCTAAACAGTGGCACATTCTCCGGGCACTTGTTCTCATTCCCAATGAAGATCTTGTGGCGCACCTCGGCGTTTTTGGCGTACTTCATGGCTGGAAAAAGATCCGGATATTTGAATGTCAACCAGACCTTACCCGCGTGCTCTCCCTCACCCTTCTTTAGGCCCGACACGACATCCTGCGGCACTCCGTCCAACTCCTCGGGTGTGAACCACAATCCGCCCGTCTCCTCATTTAGGTTCTTTTGGAAGGTCGTGCTGATCTCGCTGAGTCGCTTCTTAATCTCCTTGAACCGATCTCGCTGTGGACCAGCAGGGATGCCCAACCCATACTGAATGTACCCCTTGTGCGTCTTTTCAACCAGACGTTTCGACTCCGGGTCGAGCTGTTCCTTTTTATTCATCGCCGCGTCTACCAGCTTGAAGACATCCTCACGCATGGACGACTCGATGTCGAACTCATTGAACAGCTTCTCCGCCTCGGTAGAGGAATCTCGGAGCTCTTGTGCGCTGGATACGGCCTGGTAGAAGCACAGAATGTGTGCTTGATCGCCCGAGTCATTATCGTCGTAGGCCAAAGGCAAGAGCACTTTCTCGAATGAAGCCTGTTCCGCGGGGACCTCGGCTACGACCTTGTCCTGGAGTTCCCGTGACGCCTGGATCAACTTCTTGGTCTCTTCCACGAGGGACTTTGGCGTCGCCGTGAACTGGGGAGGCCTCTGTGGCGGGTCTCGACGCGATTGAGGCGCCATAGTCACCGAGGCTATGGGTCGCTTGGACGACCACGTTGCTACCACTGAGGAGGTCGGTCGCGCAACAGGCTTGATATGGCCGAGGATGGACGACAGGCTCGTCGTGACCCTCCTGGACGACCCCGCCAGAATGAGGAGAATGGCGACAAAGAGAATGCTCGACACGAGCAGAAGCTTGGAATAACGTAGACGAGCCAGGATGAAATAGTGATGTGGTGGTGAGCACCACGATGATGGTTCCTAACAGAAGTAGGGAAGGTTCAACGCAAGGGGAGGGGGCCGAAGGAGTTAAGAAATCTCCGAATCTAAAACACCAGCGGGGAATGAAGATCAGTCAATCACTTGACTGACTTGTAGAGTGATTAAAATCAGAAAATCGCTACTAGCGGTGCCTAGTAGTTTTTGAATATTGGCAGCTGAGATCATGGAGTTTTGAAGCTGACTGGCATTGCTGGTCGAAGGTTGTAGAGCTCGAACTGGGCTGTTACCATCGGGAACTCTCTACCGTTGGTGCCTGGCGATCTTCAATGCAACACACCTCAGGGACATATTCTGCCCTACGGAGCGCCCCACGTTGAACACTGTGTCCTTTCCCGACAATAGGCAGCATTTGATCTTTATATTGGATTATTTAGCTCGATTGATGTTCAATGTAACAGCATAGAGCTACCAAAGCAACTCAGGCACCGATTGTAGTTCGATACATAGCATTCTCAACTGCAGTGAAGATGAGGTTGGACGTCAAGGTATGTTGATCAATGGACACGACAGCTAAAGATCCCCAGCACAATTATTCAAGTAGAAGAAGATGCTCTCAAGATTGGTCCTATAAATCAGTTTGCATGTTGCTGATTTAAGCAATAATCCAACAGAGACAGT
>QQTW01004462.1_pt1 | contig 10506 bp, 13 predicted proteins | sample 1904831 | NCBI WGS metagenome assembly QQTW01 (sample SAMN09435610, study PRJNA476489) | Subsurface metagenome, whole genome shotgun sequencing project.
AGTGCCGACTTCGCACCCTGTGAGGTTCGGCAATGAAAAGTAAGCAAACACGGAGATTGAGGAATTCAGTGCCATGATTCTTGCCCTAACCAGGTGAGAACGCTGTCCCTGATACTCGGCGCTTAGCTATCGATAACGGGGCGCTAAGCTAGCCATCCCTGGTTCGAAAACGACTTGAGGGTCTTTCCCCATAACGATGTCGAGGGCTTAGGGAGCGCTGTGGGGTGTCTGATACGATCACCATGTGGGAGGTGGATCCTGAGACCAAGAGCAAAGTATGCTTCACCCAGTTTAACAGCATTGCGATGCCTCGATTTCGATCGTTCCTGGTGCCCAGAAATGTTACTGACGCATAACCCAGCTGCTCATAATTCAGAAGAAAGATGGCAATGACCGCTGCTGCGACTGCGGTGCTCCTTCACCACAATGGGTTAGTCAAATTGAGATTGCATTGGTGACTTTAGGCTTCCCAGTGCTGAGTTGATCATTCTGGCTAGGCCTCGCCGAAGTTTGGCATCTTCATCTGCCTTACCTGCGCTGGCATACATCGGGGGCTTGGGGTTCACATTTCATTTGTACGCAGCATCACAATGGATGCCTTCAAGGTCCCCGAGATAGCACGGATGGACAAGGGCGGAAATAACAATTGGAAAAAATTCTTCGAGGAGCATGAGATCACTAAAATGGAGGGAAGGACGTTCGAGGAGAGTACTATCGGAGATAGGTACTCTGGGGATGTGGGCGAGCAGTGGAAGGAGAGGTTAAGAGCGAAGGTAGAAGGCAAAGACTATGTGCCTGGACAGAAGACCGCTTCTACCTCTGCGAGGGTATCCGCCACAGCGACAACTGCGCCGTCAGGGAGAGATCAGATGGGAAAAAGAACATCGGCGCCGCCTCTACGGTCGTCATCGCCGGCGTCATCAACAGGTGATGCTCCGCCAAGCTCGAGAAAGGCCCAGAACGAGACGTACTTTGCTAAGCTAGGGAACAAAAATGCATCAAGACCAGCGGATCTACCGCCCTCTCAAGGAGGGAAGTACGCTGGTTTTGGTAGTGAGCCTCCGCCCAATTACCACGAGAGCAATGAGAACACAGCATTACCGGGTGTTGATGAGTTTCAAAAGGATCCAATGGCAGCCTTAACGAAGGGATTTGGATGGTTCACCACGACCGTAGGTAAGAGTGCAAAGACAGTAAACGAATCATATATACAACCGACTGCCCAAAAGGTAGTACAGCCACACACGCATATAAACCCTCACGGTTAACATCAGTGCAGCTAGCAGAAGCCGACCTCGCAACCCAAGCCCGTCTAAAGGCAGCCCAAGTAGCACAGAATATTCAATCCAGCACCAAAACAGCCTCGGAGTCATTCAATCGCTTCGTCGAAGGTGAATCAGGCCAGGCTTCCGCAAATTCGTCTCGGGACCACGATAATGTGGATCCGGAGAGAAGAGATTTCTGGGACAACTTTGCGGCCGCTGCAGCAGACAGATCGAACGTAGCAAGTAAGCCTAGTGCGATTGGGACGGCCACGATGAAGAAAGATGGATATGGCGCGACGGGAGGGTTGAAGAAGAAAGACAGCTGGGATGAGGAGAAATGGGAGAAGTTTTGACCTCCAACACACGTTCTTCTTGCTTGTGTGTAAGTATGCAGCGTTGTCAGGCGTCAAGGAGTAAGTCCTCCTGGCATTGAATGATCTAGAGATTCACAGAATCAACCACACATGTTTGGCGTTGCCAAAATTCAACAAACAAGGATGAATGAACAAGGGCATTCCGTTCCAGCAAGCAACATGATCTGAAGTGAATGAAACCAATTTAGATTCCACCACTTCCACAAGACTCGCCATTCACTTCCACAAGACTCACCATTCACTTCCACAGCAACGAAATACTTAGTTCGCACAAAGCACCACGATCCATTTCTCTTATACCAACACCACAAGATCATTCCTGGTCAGGTACCTGGTACTTAGGGTCCGCACCCTCTTCTATAACTTCAGTATACCACAACCTCTTGTCTTTAAGATCAGAGCCTCCATCGGCGTGAAGTAGACGTTGCGGCAGACGTCCGCGGATCCAAACCTGATCATCTGAACATATAGTGAGCAAGGTTGAGATGGCAACCCGTTATAATCCATCCCAAAACTATAATGAGCGCAGCGCAGCGAATCTCTCTTCTTTGCTCACAACCAGCACACATGAACATCCAACATCAACGCCGAGCATGACCGCAAACATCCACGCATCATCGCGGATAACAGGACAACTTCACGCATCAACACAGATGCGAGCACCACCACCGTCACGACAGACATCAATGCTATACTCACCAACAGCTCCGAGCTCTTCCACCCTGCGCGGTGATTCGAATCCATATACGCCTCTGATCTCACCTCCACTTGCAACTTCACAGCCAAACATCACCTTAGACAGAAAACCTAATCGTCCCGGCAACAACACGAACACGAAAGCTGCTCTTGCACCTCAAATCCAACTCATAAACGCTCCACCAAGGATTCCAGCAACGATGCAGGTCCACCCACCTCCCTCAGGACCTTCATTTCACACCCCTCAAGGGGCAGCAGCAGTGCGTATACCACCACACATGCAACATCAGCCACCAAGACCGCTCCCCAAACTCTCTAACGCGCAAAAACCTTCCGTCAAACATCTGACATGCTATTTCTGGTCCGAATTTGGTCACTGCCAATGGAGCGCCTCCGAATGTCTGTACGCGCACGCATATACGGGCAAAGTGGCTAGCGCGCCGGTGCAGGTTGAGGTTGGAAGTAGGTCTCCCGATCTTATCCCCTTTCCTTCCTTCCCTTTTCCGCATATATATGCTCCCTTTTTTCACATTTTCTGTTCCTTTTCGTCGACTGGAGTTCCATCAAGTATATCTTCGTTAGATAATCATGTTTATCTTGGGTGGACTCAAACAACTAACCCACTCCTCCAACAACAGAGCCTGCCGTCGCAGGCCGCAACGCAGAGGCCACCAAGCCTCGCTACGAGGACTGGCGTGCAGGGGAGAAGATTGGTGGTGAGGATGAAGGCGTGCCGGCTGCCTTCCAAGCATCGACCCCATCAGCGCGCGCTGTCCTCGCAGCGCAAGTTGGTGACCCTGTTGACAACAATAGAGGACCGGAGAAAGCTGCCGCCTTGTCGGCTGTAGAAGAGAGGGCACCCCTGGAGCAACGTGTGGCCGTCCTGTCCGCCGCCGTGGAGTCGCTGTCAACGGCGCTGCATCAGCAGCGCACACGTGTCATGGACACGAAACAGGCGCTCGTCGACCACTGCGAGGCGATGTTGAAGGTCGCGCAGAACATACCGGAGAGCTCGCCGGTTCTGGACGGCTTCCTGGAGCACTCGGTTAAGATAATCGAGAGTATAGCTGAGCATGGGCGAGCGGCGGAGGAGGTGGGAGGTGTGTTGGGAACGGTGGCGACGCGGTTGGAGGAGGTGGGGCTTGGGGGAGTGGTGAAGAGTGGGTAGATGGAGTTTGGAGGGAGTTTCGAAAGCAGTTAGTGAAGTGGAGATTATGAGGAGCATCAGCGGATCTTTTGGGAGGTTAGGTATAGGGAGGGCGCTCCACAAGAACGTATAATGGATATTTTGCTTTCTCATCAAAGTAAACAGTGGTGATTGATACAAGGTTCGTAAAAAACTTAGAAAGTACTAGTGGCCAACCTGCTCGCCGCATTCCTCGCATCTACCCGATCCTCATCTTCCTCCTCCTTGACGTCCTTCAGACTCCCAACCCCGCTGACCGCCCGAGCTCGAGCACCCTTATTCTCGTTGTTTTGCGACCCGCCTTCGGCGTCCGGCGTCACAAAACTTCCGTTCATGCTGCGATTCAATCCATCATGTCGCCGAGGTACCCCGCTCCACGCGTCGCCTTTGGGGCCCTGGCTGGCTGCCATGCTGGCTCTTCGAGCTGCCGGATGTGTTTCTCGACCTAGTCTGGACAAGCCGCCGGTTGAGTCGATGGCACGGACGTCTGGACGTACACCTTCGAGTGTTGCAAGTGTGCGCCTTTCGGCTTCAATTTCGCGGATGACGTATTCTCGGATGCTAGTTCGCAGGTCTGCCGCCGTGCGAGCGAACCAGCGACGCTTCTCCTGCAGTAGGTTTGCGGTGACTCGCTGCGTTTTGTGAGCCAGGTACGATTCGTGACTTCTGGCTTCGTCGAGAGCGCTGATTGCTTCGTCCACCTTTTCTCTTCGCACCGAGCTGCTGACTTTCAGCCGGTCGGCCGCGGAGAGCTTGCTTCTGGTCGCCTGCTGCGCCTGAATCAGTTCTCGAAGTAGGATGTGTCGGTTTGTGAGTGTTTCTTTGACAATAAAGGCATCTGAAGAGTGGTAGTTAAGTGGATCTCCAAGAGTGGTGGCTTCTGCAGTGCCTTGAGCGGCGTGATAGTCGCCTGTCATTTGAATGGTCTTGCCAAGCTTGCGGTAGGCATTGGCGAGTCCACCATGTATTTCTTGCACATGCATAGAACCGAGTTTGACTCCAAGATCTGATTCTGCGAGTCCCAGCCCTAGTAAAGATATTTCAGTCAGTCTGTCTTCGAGAGAGCACAAGACTAGCTTACCTCTTCTCGCTTTGACAACTCGGTCCATCTTCTGACCTGTCTCCATCGTACCTAGATAGAATAATTTGACGATTGGTCGTGCCTCATGTAGCTCGGGCGTATCATCTGGTGGAGGTGCGAACTGCTTTAAGACCCTTCGCCGAACCCCTGTAGCTGGCTGCTTCATCCTGACAACGGGGCTATAGCCGAAGTCACTCTCGACAAACAGGATCATCTCCTCATCTCGCATCAGCACATCGTTCCCACAGACATAATGAAGCCATCTCTGCATCGATCCCTTGACTCGAGCCTCATCTTCGTCTGTGCCTGCACCTGCAGCAGTCAACGGCGGAGGTACGGCTGGAACGAACGCTTCGGGGTTCGAAGATATCAAATGATCTGCAAGTTTGACGAATTCTGAATGCGTACGACGCACATCGCGGAATTGAGTAGTGCGGAATTTCGGTAAGTTGGTCTAGAATTGAAGTCAGCTCGACCGAATTAGATTAATTTTGATTCAGAACGTGTCGTAGGATCCTCACATATACATCAAATCTCAATATGGGATCCTTTTTACCTGTCCGCTCAAGACCTGTGATTTTTGCCTCTAATCTGTACTGAGGTATGTTCTGGCGATGTCCTGCTCTGGCCCCAGTATGATATCTCTGAGGACCTTCGTGCCTTTGCTGCGGTGCATAATGGTGATGTTGATGATACTGCTGTTCATTGAAGCCTGGTTCCCCTAACTGCGGACTTTGCAGCCGCGCTGACAGGTCCGGAGAGCTGCCGTTCTCGTCCGGAAGAGACCCTTCACCAGAGCTCTCAGGTCGACTGTATCTACCCCTTCCTCCCATCTGTTCATTGGAGTCGTCTGGAGCAGACTCTGACCCCGGTTCTGGTCTGTAGGGTGATTGAGTTGCTAGTGGTGAAGAGGGCACATCTGGGGTAGTCGGCGACTGGAAGCTCGGTCTGCTGGTAGGTTGCGGTGACGACGACCAAGGTGAGGAACCGGCCGGATTATCCGGGTCACTAGGCAAAGACGAGTAGTCCATAGTGACGATTTGACAGTAGGTCTGTGGAGGATGGAGGGAGCCTGATATGGATCGGCTTGGAAGGGAAGCGTGTGAGATACTGCAACTCGTGTTCACCTGCGGCCTGCTTGGTTAGATTTTGAAACCAAGAAATCAACCAATTAGAATTGCGCTTTTCATTAAAACAAAGCTCAGAAGCTTTTGGTCTGTAAAGGCTCGCAATATGAGATGTAAATGCTGACGGGTCTTCAATCTTCAAGGGAAGCTCCAGTGGTTGCGCAACTCAGACTCATTAGTAAGCCGTTCAAGAACGCCAAGACCGACCATTCAAGAACTCGATGAAAACACAATCTTGTACTGATGCTTTCTGTGGTCTCCTTAATAGGAGATGCAATCTGCCCTTCTACTGGGCTGCATATCTCGCACGAGTCCTCGAAGTCTTCAAGGGTCTTCAGGGATTTTTAAACGCTTTCTATCATCGACACCATGTCGTCGAGCAGAGAAGTTAGATGTCACAGGGGTGGAGCTATTGAAGACGAGGAATATTGGGATCATTGCGCATATAGATGCTGTAAGACAATATAGCTGATCCTCGAGTAAAGTATGATACTGAATATTTTCAAAGGGCAAGACAACCACCACTGAGCGTATGCTCTACTATAGTGGCTACACCAGAAGGATAGGAGGTATTTTAGAGTATCTACTTAGTCAAGACCTATTTCTCAATTGCTCAAATTTGACTTAGCTTGCTACCGGCAATCTTCATTCTACCTGATATGCTATTCCGTTCTGTTTCCGTGTTGATATCGTCACCTTTGTTGATTCGAGTTTGCAGAACTCTCGTGTAGTTCAACAAATATGACATATCTGACCAATGGCTGTAGATGTTGATGATGGCTCCACTGTTACTGATTTCCTTCCTGCTGAGCGGGCACGAGGTATCACAATACAGTCTGCTGCAATTACGTTTCATTGGCCCCCTCATACTCCAGAATCCGTGCAAGATTCAAATCACCCGCCCGCCGCGCAGACACAGCTCCTCCCAAGATCACAAACCAGCCACACTATCAACCTGATAGACACACCCGGTCATGCCGATTTTACCTTCGAAGTGTTGCGCTCTCTACGGGTCCTTGACGGTGCGGTCTGCATCCTTGATGGCGTTGCCGGCGTAGAAGCACAGACAGAGAAGGTATGGTATCAAGCGCGCAAATATCGCATACCTTGTATCGCCTATGTCAACAAGTTGGACCGCGAAGGTGCAGCTTTTGGCAGGACGGTCAAGGAAGTTGGCGCAAAACTCCACGGATGGCCAGCAGTATGCCAAATTCCCTGGTGGGAAGGGGGCAAAGGTCAATTCATTGGCGTCGGAGATGCTGTTGGGCTCAGAGGTATGAGATGGGCCATTGGTGGCGATGGCAAAAGTGTGAAAGTTCACGACCTAGCTGAGCTGGAATCTATCGATGTGGATCTAGCACGGGAGCTGAAGAAAGCGAGGATCGCTCTGGTGGAGCTGCTGACCGATTTTGATGACGAATTGGTGGAGAAGTTCTTCGAGCACGGCGATGACCATTTGGCGATTCCAGCAACAGATATCACGGAGTCTTTGCGAAGATCCCTCCTCAGTCACGCTGGACAAATCATCCCAATCCTTGCGGGAGCAAGTTTCAAGAATATTGGCGTTCAACCGATTCTCGACGCCATTGTTGATTTGCTCCCAGACCCCACAGAGGCTCCAGATGCCGAGGTCAGCATTGGAGCCAGAAAGAGCAGTCTTAACAGTCTTGTCAACTCCAGCTTACCGGACGGGCTACTGAACGAGAAGGCTACAAAGATGAAGAAAACAGGTGCATTGGCATCATCCAAACATGCTGAACCTACACTGCGTAACCTCGAGGCATGTGCATTGGCATTCAAAGTCGTCAACGACCCTCGAAGAGGCGTTCTCGTTTATGTACGTGTTTATTCTGGAACTGTCCACCGTAACGCCAATCTCTTCAACACTGGCTTGCATCTTTCAGAGAGAGCCCCCCGGTTGTTCAAGATGCATGCCTCAGACGCAGTCGAAGTCGAATCCATTCCCGCTGGACAAATTGGCGTCATTACTGGCCTCAAGTATGCCAGAACTGGAGATACTCTCGTCTCGTACGCAGGCGTGAACCCGAGAATTGGCCCCCCCGAACCCTTGAACAGTCTTCAACTTCGTCCCATCGATGTTCCCCCTCCGGTGTTCTTCGCAAGCTTAGAGCCTCACAGTCTCAGTGAACAGAAGCACCTGGTCGAGGCTCTGGCACTGCTTCTGAGAGAAGACCCGAGCCTACAGGTCTCGATTGATCCGGATTCTGGTCAGACCCATATCAGCGGTATGGGCGAGCTGCACCTTGAGATTGCTCGTGACCGGCTGGTGAACGACTTTAAAGCCAAGGCGTCAATGGGCAAAATTGAAGTTGGGTACAGGGAGTATATCTTGACCTCTTCTTCACCGGAGACATTCATTTTTGACCGAGAAACAGCCGGTAAAAAGGGCAAAGCCGGCTGCATAGCGTTGGTTGAGCCTCTTACCACTGACACTGGTACTACCAGCAACTCAGCAATTTCTGTTGAAGGAATTCATTCCGTCCTCCGAGATGGGAACCGCATCACTATTACCATCACTTCTCCCGATCCACCCAGTCAGACTATTGACATTACAGACCGTGCTCTCCCACCTCACCTCTCTCTCCCTACAGTCCAAGCTGCTCTCACCAACGGTGCCCTTGCCGCCCTTGCTCGCGGTCCAAAGCATTCGTTTCCCGTCCACAGCACCCACGTGAAACTGACGTTCGACCCTACATTCCATATCTTCGGTGCCGACACCACCAGCGGCGCTCTGTCCTCTGCCGCACGTCTAGCCACTCAAGCCGCGCTAAAGTCAGCCGCCGATCAAGCTGGCACCGCGCTAATGGAACCCGTTATGAACGTCACTATCAGCGTTGACGAGGCTAGTCTCGGTGCCGTGGTGCATGACCTCTCGTCCTCGCGTGGCGGACACATCATCTCTCTCGATGACCCCGACGACCCAGCTACCGGAACAACGGACAGCAATAACGAAGACGCCCCGGTCATAGACATCCACAAGATCTACGCACCACCCGATCCGTTCGCTTCTGGTATCGCTGGCAGTGGGGACGAGATGGCTAGTCATAGCAGACCGCGCAGCATCGTCGCTCGAATTCCTTTGAAGGAAATGGTGGGATATCTGAAGCACTTGAGGAGTCTCACAGGAGGTAGGGGGACTTTTGTGATGAGTGTAGATCGGTTTGAGAAGATGGGGGCGCAGAGGGAGAAGCTTGTGTTGCAGGAAATGCGAGGGATGGGCCTGTAGAACGGCCGCGATCATTGTACAACTAAATGGTGTGGAGATTCATTGCGTTATCTGCCTTCTGGAGTTTGCGGCTTCGAGTTTAGCTTCCCGCCCCGTTCGGGTAACGCGCCGTTCGATCCCCATCTCAGCCTCTTTCCGCTTTATATAAGGATGGCTTTCCCCCTTCCCACTCTTCTTCACTTTTCCCCTCTTCGATTCTCAGTCTCCTAGTCGCGCACCTTCGCGGTCCCTCTCGCCCTCTCTCTTGCGCTTCTGTGCTTGCTTGCTCGCACTCTCCCCTCATCCCCTCTTGTCCGCTCTTTTTCGCCCCCAACCGACCCATCTGCTGCAGCCTACCCTGCTTGATCCGTCTCTGTCCCGGCCCACAATTTTCTCATTCGCTTCTCACTTGCCTTCCTTCTCCCGCCGGGGGCGGCCCTTTCTCTGCTCTACAACTCTCGGGCTCATGTACACCGGCCGGCTTTCTGCTACCAGCTCAATCTGTTGACACTTGCAACGCATCTAGCAATCTACTAGTTTTGCCACAATATATCCCTCTGGGGTCAGCCTGCGCTCGTTGTCCAAATCTCGACCAGATTTTGCAGATCGTTCAGGCCTGATCTTCCTCAATTCTTAGCACCTTCCATTCACGCCACTGTCACCACAGTCACAAAAATGCCTCATATCTTTTCTGCTTCAGCCTTGGTCACATTATTGGTCCTCAAACACAGCGCAGGCCGACTTTTCCCGAGCTCACTGCACCCTGGTTCAGCCTTGACTGGAAATGGCTGGCAAAGGCTGCACTAGGCTAATGTCGACTCTCAGAAATGAAGAATGAGGCAAATGAGCGGCTAGGCAGCACTATCGACCCCTCTTCCCCTTTTGTTTTTCCCTCAAGATGCACTATCACTGGCGAGCAATATGTGCGTGCTCTTCTAAACCTTGTAGAAGATAGGGACAGCATTGCTCAAGGTAACGTCAATCAATAATTGGACCGTTCCAGAGTGAGGTTTATTCTCCATTTGGTACAACAGTCTTCGCAATAATACTTATTCGACTCAATAATTCATGTCTGGATTTAACCCTGCACTGTTCTACAACGGCACTCAATCTTTCAGGGTCGGATATAAGTATCTTATCGCCAGTTTTCACACTAACCAAACTATACTTTAATCCAGTGTCTCCCACCTGCACACATTATAACAAAACAACAACCGACAAAGCACCGTTCCATCATCCATACATCATTCATCATACGACAACGCCCACTTTCCCCCCATCTATCTCTGACATATCTCACCATCGCCCCATCATCCTCATCGCCATCACCCCCCGGGTCTCATTCCCTTATAATCTCATTCTCATCTACGCTCAAAAGACTAACATACTCACCGTATCGCGCATTGGCAGCGGTCCCACCATTTCAGCACCGCCGTGCTTTACTGCAACCTCGAAGCGTGTCTCGGTAGACTCAGACATTGGCTGTGGTGGCGATGAGTGTGGGCAAACAGCTCGAACCTGTGGTTGGAACCCTCTTATACAGAATTCCGC
>QQTW01004463.1_pt1 | contig 10506 bp, 17 predicted proteins | sample 1904831 | NCBI WGS metagenome assembly QQTW01 (sample SAMN09435610, study PRJNA476489) | Subsurface metagenome, whole genome shotgun sequencing project.
ACCCAGGATGGGTCGTCCGCATCGCTAATGCGTGTCTTTCACAGCGGAGCTCCTGCTCAAGGCTCACGCGGTCAAAGGGCTGGAGAAACCGACGCCGAGGGATTATCGGAGCGTGCTAAGGTATATGGAGAAGGATGGGGGGCAGCTGTATGAGGGGGAGATGGCGTGGATCTACGATAAGGAGGACCTGGTGACGCTGCGGCCGGGGAGGGAGCATGCCTGGCTCGATGGCGTGTTGGAGCGGTTTTTGAGTTTTTGCAGGGGCAGGATCGTGAGAGTGAGTGAGCTTCTGAAAAAATGGGGGCCTTTTTCCCTCCCCAAGAATGGGCGCAGATGAAACTGACGATTACGGGAATAGTACATCTTCTGCACTCCAGTGCGTCCAAACCTTCCCTTCCCTTCCCTTCCCTTCCCCTTCCCTTCCCCTTCCCTTCCCCATCCCTCCCTTTCCCTCTCCCACGCCAAATTCCGCGCCCCCCCCGTCTTTCCGCAAACTAAAACCCCAGCCTTACTTATACAGGAAACCCGCGCCCGCACCTCCGACGCCGCGATCCACTACTACGACCGCCGCCGCATCGCCAAGTGCGTCACCATGCTCATCACGATCCTCATCCTGGCCCTGCTCATGGTGCCCATCTGGCTGCTGTACCACTCCGCCGTGCACGGCACCATCGGGAAGACGACGGATACGATCGTGCTCATCCTGGCGTTTACGCTCGTGTTCTCGGCGACGGTGTCGGCGTTTACGAAGGCGAAGAGGCATGAGATTGTGGCGGCGTCGGCGGGGTGAGTTCGTTCTTTGGAACAGGTCTTTTCTCTTTTTCTCTTTTCTCATTGTTGGTAATGGTGTGCTGACTTTCTGTGCCTTTACGCAGGTACTGCGCCGTGCTCGTCGTGTTCCTGGGGAATATCGACAAGGCTGGTGCTGCGTGAGTCGGTGTACAACATACCATCTTCTCGGCATCAAATCACATCATTGTCCTGCAAACAGCCTTCGGCTAGAGGATGGGTACTTGAGCAGCCTTGGCACGCTATTGGTCTTGGGGAGTTCGTTCCATTGTTGCGGTGCGGCCGGTTTGGGGGGATGATGACGGATGCGCGATGGATGGAGGGCGCAGATTGCTGGTTTGTGAGATTTTTTTTCGGTTTGTTGTAAGGGGGGAGGGGGGGATAAAGATTGTGAGTTTATTGAACGAAGGGTTGCTGTTGGGACTTTTCTATTTTGGGGCTCATGTTCTTCTGTGCGTGTTACGTAGGCTTTTTGATCGGAGGGAAGTATGTAATGGAAGTTTTGCTTTTATGAGAATCATGGTACCCCTTTTCTCCCTCGTTCCAGCGTTTCTTTATCAATTTGATCTTTCTGCTATCAGTTTTTCATGAATCAAGACAACAAGATCTTGCCGAAAGTTGTCATTGGCGTTGATTGGAAACATACTGGACACTTACACTTTGTTTTTTGATAGTACGGGCGGTCCGCGAAGAAGGCATTCAAGTTGTGTTATTACCCTCATGTTTCTCATTCAGGTGGCAAAAGACTAGGTTCGGCCTTGTTGATTGCTTGTTTGCTTGTTTGCTTGATTCTACCTGGTTCCGTTCTTTTGGATTGTGCGCCTCTGCTTGGTCCTCTCTCCCCCCCATCGTTATTTCCCCATTTCCCAACCTCCCAAAATCCTCTGCGCAGGGTGCTTTCCCTTTTCCGTCGACTGTTTCCGTATCCTCAAGCTTCACGAATGGCCTTTTAAAGCGCGCCTGGCCGCTATGCTTTGGAAAACTTCGACCATTTGCTAATCTGATTTCCCGTATTAAGCTTCGCTCGTTGTGGGTGTGAAGACTGATGGAGCATGCCCAGCAAAGTGGTATACGGATGTTACGTGCTGACTAACGTCCACGCCGGTCTTGGTGCGGCCGAGGGAACGCAGGATGAGCATCTGTCTTGGGAGCATACTGGTTGGGAGTATAGAGGGGTTCTTTGGGTATTTAATGTAGTTAGATGATGATCAGGCTCTTTTGTTGGGGATCAGGAAGAGGGAGGGAGGGAACAGGTTCATGACCGCGTTGGATTACTTCTTTAGGAGATCAAATTGCTTTGAGTTTTTGGGGGCCGCTCAACTCTTTTTTCCTTTACTTCCTCTGCCCGCGCCACATTCCCCTCAGAAACCGCCCAAACGCCCGCGTCACCCCATCGCCCACACCCTTCCGGATACTTTGTCCAGGGCCACGCAGCCTGCAAAATCAAACGGCAATGCCCGTCGGTTCGCTTTTCGGTCGGATGCGGCTTGGGTTAAGTACCGAGACCTCATCGGTTGGGCCTTTGTTGCCTTGAGTAGGTGTTTGAGGCATTGCTGAGCCTCGTTGGCAATAAACGTGAAGGTCACTTAATCGCAACCTCTTTGTGCTGGAAGTCTGATTTAGCTGTCGCCGCGCTCGGTATAGATGAATTGAATTTATTCTAATACATACCACACTATGGTGGAGTGAGAGCTACCAGTGATAGGCAAAGACCCTGCGTTCACTGCGAAATATCGTGCCCGGGGATGATTGGTAACCGATCCTTGGCTGATGAGTCTATGGCACTGAATTAGTTTGCTGGATTTTGGTGTATATGTGTGTGGCAGCGATTTTTACGTTAGGAATCAGATTGATTGGGTGAAGATATATCCGACTTAGATTGCTAGTTTTACCACCTGCGATGGGAGGCGGTGGTAGCTTAGTAAGCCATGTTGAATCTAAAACCACGCACAGAGCTGTGGTGCGGCGGTTCCACATATATAGTCTCTGAAGGAATCGCCTTGGAGAGGTCCTTCAGTTCTGTGACAACCACTCACTCAAGTACGATGGCTTGAGAGCTGCGCTGCTGCTGAAGCATCTCATTCACAATCTCTCCGCGCATGACCCCTTGGATGTAGCATTCTCCTATAAACTTGAAATACCTATCGGACCGCCTGATCACGAAAGGTAGATGTGTCCCGAATATGATGCAGCAGATATCTCCCTGTTGCATGGCAGATGGTCCGAGGCCAAAACGTCCATGCGCGGTCCGAAAGAGTCGTCGACGGTGGCAATAATCATCAAGATTCCGCTTGTACTCGTTTCCGTTCCCTGCTGTTGAAGCATGTACCTCAGCTATTTGGTTCAGCTCCGCCTTGATTGTAGGGTCTAAACTTTCGTCGGCTGAGTAATATGCTTGGAAGTTGGCTCGGTATTTATCAAGGTCGTCTTGGGCGGCCTTCTCGTTGTGTCCGTCCTTGCCAGCGATCATAACGAGGCTAAGTGTATCAACTATTTCTTTACTCAGTGGTTTTTGAACGAGCGAGAAAGCAGCCTCGATCGGTTGGTCGGATGCAGTGGTCTCTGTCCGTTCGAGAACAGTGGAACAACCAGTGACCGTGTCGAAAAGGATCCCACAAGTCTGGAGGAGCGCGTTCCCATTCCTGCGGTCGGTTTTTTTTTGAAAACCCGGCCTTGGTTGAATCTGTTAGGGAAGCATCGTACCATCGCTCTGTATTGGTAAGGCCAGGAGCTATCATACCGGACCCGGAAGCTCTGTGCCACTTTGGAACCCAGGATGGCCCTTCATCCGGAGCGCCTTCTATATGTTCGGCGGCTATAAGCTGAACCTAATGCTGGCCTGGCTCCAGTGAACGTCTGCTGTCCGCGCGAGGCCAGCTTCCTGAATCACCCAAACTCGTGAAAACCATGGTAATTTTGAGAGCGTTCGAAGGTGTCCCCACCTCGAAGGTTGAAGAAAGGCTTCGTCTGAGCTCGGCGGTTCGGGCCAACAATACCACCCGGTTTCTTTATCCGAACAATAATAATCATCATCCGAATGATACCCATCGGCGTAGTAGTCGACAATCTCATTGCAAAGATCAAACGCAGACTGCGCTTGGTCCTGCGTATCTTCGCCCAGCCAGATCTGGACACTGCGAGCTCGTTGGTAAATTGAGCCCATCATGCTAACTTGTGAGTTCCGTTCGGCAATATTAGATTGATCGATACAAACCGCATCCGCCTATAGAGTTCGCGGTCCTGAGCTTATGGAGGGCTGCAATCCTTCAAGAGCGCCATAGAGGCTCACAGTCAGGTCAACTGGACAGCCGTTGCATCGGATCTGGCGTGTCGGCTTTGGGTCGCCCTAAACATATGAAATGGCTTCATATTCGGCATCATCCAGAAGTTCCGCCTGCAGAGTGCAGTTAATGGTTGGAGTACCATCGGTACACTCAATTGGATGAAGAGTGAGGAGTCCAATCCATGCCTGATCAGTCGGGAGCGGTTCGTAGTTGCATAAGTTATTTGAAGAGAGAGGAAACAATCGATGCGTAACAGTAGCAAATATCGCATAGTTCACTGGAGTTCCAGGGAACGATTTGATAGAAGAGCCACCACGAGCTATCAAATAGTCCAATGGTCAGTGCCAAAAGGTTTGTCCGACCTTGCCGGGGACAGAAGCGACCAGGTAACTAGATTCGACCGTCGTTACTAGTGACAACGATCGATGTTGCCTGACCTAAGGTAGTCGTCGCTGGAAATCCAGACAAAGCCTGATGAAAAAGCCGTAAAAGCCGGCGCTAGTCTGTTCTGGTCCTTAGCGGGTTTAGTCCTTCGCTCTGACGATACATTCCTTGGCAGTGGTCTTTCTTACAGATAGAAGCGTCGGACCTGATTGTTATTTTTCCATCAATACTGGCACGCCAGACACTCACCAACCATAACTTCTTGAGCTCTGCTCTGATAATTATCGTAATCTGTCAGCAATCTCAAGTCATTTTCAAAAATCTCGAATTCAATATCCTTCCGCATCCTTACCCCACCGTCGTCCCCGTAGTAGCCGGCCGAAGACTCCCATCTGGAACAACGTCTACAGATCCCCCCTTTCTCCTCATCAATGAAAAATTTCTTACCACATAGGACCGTTCCCCCAGGTAGAAGCAACCAACTCGCCAGTGTTTCATTCCTCTCGTCGCTCTGGCCGGAATAATCGGCCAGTGAGGAAAACAATTCCGTCCACCGCTTGCCGTATGTTCATTAGTTTAGTGGGTCAAGGGAATAATATATCGCTCGTTGTTGCTGGTAGGTAGGAGGAGAAGAGGAAGGGAATGGATAGGTTTCCGGGACTTGCAACGGGGTCGTATCGATATCTCGGCAAGGTGCGGTGTATAGGGATTAGAGGGTAGAAAGTGTATATACAACAGATGTGGTATATATAAGCAGCATGTCTCTCCTATTCCATTCCTGGCCGTCCCCTTTTCCCAATTACCTTACCTTATCCACCCTCTTCCCGTACTTCTCAAAATACGTAAAAGAAAGTCCCCATCCTAATTTCTGTTTCCTCCTTCTTCGCCCTCCACCCTTCCATCCCGTAGGCTCCATCATCCTCCCCATACACCCTTCACCTCCGCTCTTACCTACTGCCCCCCCCTTCTTCTCCACCAACTCCTCCCCACCTTACAATTCCCTCCACCTCCTCTGATCACCCTTAATGAAATCTGCCCCCCTCTCCGCAAGCGCATACACCAAACTCGCCAGATTCCCCCTCACCATCAACGGCGCCACACTCGCGTCCACGACCCTCACGTTCGCCGTCCCGTGGACCCTGAACCGGCTGTCCACGACCCCGGCTCCGAGCCTCTCATTGCCCTCATCACCACTGCCCTCACCATCACTACTATTGCCGTTGCCGTTGCTCCCTCCCGCGTTCCGCCCCCTCGGCCCCATCGCACACGTCCCCAACGGATGATGCGTCGACCCATAACTCTCCCTCACAAACCCCGCCACATCTCCCCTCCCCAACTCCGCGGGAAACCCCTCCTGCACCACCCTCCCACCACCCTCCAACCGATCCGCCAACGGCCTCGTCCTCGCCACCGCCTGCACCGCCAACGCGATCGCGCTCGCGACCAGCACATCCCTCCCATCGCTCAAATACCTCGGGTCCACGACGGGCTTCTCCTCCGGATCCGCAGAGGCAATGTGCACGCTCCCGCGCGAGAAAGGGTGCATGAGCACGCCCAGGAGGGAGAAGTAGTTCCCGCGCAGCGGGGTGGAGAAGAATGCGGCGAGGTTGGATGCGGCGGCGGGGGTGGTGCCGCCGGGGACGAAGAGGATCTGGGCCGCGGTTTCGGCGGGGGAGAAGAGCTTGGAGAGCGTGAGGTCTATTTGCTGCGCGTAGGGACTGCTGGCGCCATCGGGAGATGTTGTTGTGGCGGAGTGCGTGGAAGGGGGAGGGGGAGAGGAGGGGGGCGGGTGTCTGGAGGAATGATGGAGAGGAGTTGGGCGTAGGAGAGGTACGCGGAGGCGCTACTGGCGGCTAAGGGCCCGGTGCGGTTGGTGGTGTAAAGGGCGAGGGCTTCCTCGAAGAGGGCGGGGTTGTCCCGGAAGGATTCCTGTGTGACTTCGCTGGGGGCGGCGGCGTAGCTGAGCGGAATGAGGAGGTGGTCTTGCAAGTTTTCGCCCACGGCGGGGTTGGCGTAGAGGAGAGGGATGCCGTGTTTGGCGAGGATGGACGGGTTGCCGATGCCTGAAAGTTCGAGCAGTTGCGGGGATTGGAACGTCCCCGCCGCGAGGATGACTTCCCGCCTTGCCTTGACTGTGCGGGTGCGACGGCCGGCCTTGAAGCTGAGGCTTTTAGCACGGAGGTTCCCGCCGCGGTCCTTTCGCCGGTAGAAGCTTATCTTGGTGACGAGAGCGTCGGTGAGGATTTTGAGGTTGGGGCGGTTTTTGGAGAGAGTGTAATATGTGTTCCCAGCGTAGCTTCTCGCATTCTCCTTGTCAAAGGAAACGAGTTTGGCGGCACCGCCCAATCCAAGCCCACATCTGGGATCGCTCGTTACGCTGAGGTTGAGGTTGGCAAAGGTAGGAGACCAGGCGTCGTAGAAGCTGCTGTAGAAGGATGGGAATCGATTCTGCACGGGGCCGCCTTCCCCATGGCACGACGGATCCACAAAGTCAGTTTCCTGCGCCTCAGCGATCCCGGCCGATGGCGAAAGGTAGTTTTCCGACTTTTTGTAATATGGCAGAAGGTCGGCCCAGGACCAACCGTCGTTGCCGAGGAGACCCCAGTCGTCGATATCTTTTTGAGAGGCATGTGTCCAAGCGTTCAGATTGATGCCGCTTGACCCTCCTAAAAGCTTGCCCCGAGGATGAGCTATCACCCTTCCGTTATCTGGCTATGGTTCGGTCTGTCAGCGATAATTGTCCTGTCCCAAATCAATCGCGCCATATGATTGCATCCCTTGGCCTTCCCTTGAGATTCCCTTCCCCGCCTTTCCCTTTTAACCTCCCACTCCCCTCTCCCTTTTCCTCCCCACCACACAGCCATCACCCCCTCCCCCCCAACCATCGCCCTCCCACTCCACCCACCAAACCAAAAAAACACCCACCCCCCCCGCTCCAACTCACCTGCGGCACCGTCTTAAATATCCAATCATAATCCGGATCCTCCTACAAGCTCGCCGCCAAGCCCGGCGTCAACACCTTCGGATCAGCGCTGCGATCCACGCCCGCTTCGATCACGCCGACCGTGACGGCCGGGTCCTCGGACAGGCGCGCCGCAAGAGTGAGGCCGGCGGTGCCGCCCCCGGCGATGAGGTAATCGAAGGAAGTCGCGGCGAACGCGGCCGCGGTGACGGCCATTGCTTAGTTTCGGTGGTACAACTGAGGTTGGTGAAGGTTGTGTGGGTTTTGAAGTCTGGCTGCTGGATGAGCTCGGCGCGTGCACCTCACGAGGCGGTCAGACACGATTGAGATCAAGATTCGACATGAGAGACGAGAAACGAAAATGAAGCGGAAGCGCCAAGGAGGAGCGGTACACAATCCGGGGAGTTTTGTGAGAAGACGAAGGAAAATAGGATAAGGAGAGGAAGATTCGGTTCACTTCTTACGTGGTCAATTGACCAATTCAGCACTCAGGCCCCATTGAACAACCAGGGCTTGCATCTCGTCCCGCGGCCCGGATTGACGGCACGTGTGGGCCATACCATGCAGCCAGGCATCATTGCGAATCGTGGGGTAATCATCAATTGGTGAACAAGATCCCAGGTGCGCATGGCTTCTGTCGGCCAAACGCTTGTTTACCCTTTAGCGAAGGCCGATCACCAAGATCCGTACCCGGAAAGGCAAGTGGGTGATTAGAAACCCTCTCATCCGTGCTGCTCATAGGCGAGATGGATGCACCCAAGGAATCTGCAAATGCATGCAGTCGGAATAGAGTAAAGGGCGCTAGGCTTTGCCAGGTGGTCATGGTAGTGCGCTAGGCGAGATGCTCCTCTCCGCTCGCAGGGGTACCTCGGAGGCGATACAAATCGCCTCCTGATTCATGCTCGTTCGGTTCCCGCATGCTCATTATGGAGCGGAAAGAACGGTGCGCATTGATTGACTGGGTGCGCTTGCGGGACAAGTCTCGATCCAAGCCAAGAGATCGACTCGGAATGCAAGTAGGCTGGATGCCACCATATGGGGTCTACATGATCTCCGAGAGGGGTCCCACGGCTGTTCCTCAGGTGTGTGCCCGCCCCCGAGGTAGTCCGAGACATCCTCGCTCAGGCAACCGAATCCCACCGGGGGGACGATCCAGTCAGGTCAAGCCAATGAATGACGAAGATGATCGATCGCCTCTGCAGATTGAGGTCTCAGTGAGAAGCAGCAGAGCTTCATTGTCGGTAAAAGGAAACGATATTCCACCACTCATGTGTCGAAGGATGTCAGCTTGCACAGATCCAGAAACAGTCCTCCTAGAGATCCAGTGGCGAGCAGAACCTGCCAGTAGCTATAACATCGGATTATCCGAGCTACACCAGCCAAGCATCGGATTCTTGAGCCATACACGTATCCTGCAAGCTAGCTTACCAATTGACTCTTCATTGCACCCTTCGTGACCTCCAAACTGATTGCTCGCTTACCGTCGTCATGGCCGAAGCCCTTCAAAAGCTTGCCTTGACCCACCTCATGGTTTCAAGACACATAGGAATCTACTGCATGTACTGCTTCACCCTTCTCGTGCGCAGTGCCCTTCACAAAACCGGCCGTTTCGTCATGCCTCTGCACTTGGCCACGATAATGGCGCCTTCCCCGCATGAACCAATCCGCGCTGACGATGATGGCTAAGATCCCATACACGGCCGAAACGTAGTTCATATCTACCATGCGTCAGCCGTCCGTCACGCTTCTCGTTCGACACATCACTTACTGCCGGGGCCGACGGGCATGGTGAACGGGAAAGAGTACATGATCAACGTAAAACAGGTCCATAACAGCAGGACAATATTCGAAAAGAGCCCAACGGGACCCATCCAGAACGGACCGTGCGGGATATTGTTGCGACCGCGGACGAGGAGACACACCACCGGTATCGCGTATGAGAGGTAGAGAAGCACAATACACGCCGTCACCATACTACCCGGGGAGAGTTAGCGTGACCTACTGGCTGAGAATATGGAAGAACCAAAACTTACCTATTGAATGCCGTGGCCGAGCCAAGGTAAAGGCAGCCCACAATGGACACCAGAACCGAGCTCAGCAGATGGGCACGAAGCGGCACACCAAGTTGGGGTTGAACCTTGGAGAAGTATGACGACAAGGGTATGCCTCGGTCTCGAGCGAAGCTCCAACATAGTCGACTTTGCCACGTGTGGCAGGCCATCAGGCAACCTAAGCCAGTTGCGATGATGAGCGCTTCCAGCACAATCGCTCCAGCCTTGGACCGGAGGGCCTGATAGAAAAGAGCCAGGATTGGGACCAACGTTGACGTTCCGGTGAGACCTTCGATGTCGGTCATGCTGAAGAAGAGAGCAATGGAGTATGTCCAGGACGTGACGAAGCCGATGGCCACGGTGCCCAGGATGGCAACTGGTATCATCCTTTCCGGACGATGGATCTCTTCTGACAGATGTGTTGCGCAGTCTAAGCATGCAAATGAATAGTTGGTGTTGATCAGCCCCACGATGAAAGCTAGCAAGCTGTTAGTCGTAGAGATTGTCTCAAGGGAGGCGACGATGGCCTACCAATGCCATTCTGTGCCCATCCAGTGCCATTGACGAAGTGGGCGAAGACAAACCTCGCGTTCTGATGCGTAGGCGCTTTTGCTGGGACGACGATCAAGATGACAAAGAAGGAGACAAGAGACGTCCAAAGGGTGACTTGGCCGAGAAGAGGAAGCGTGCGGCCATAGCAGTTGAAGAAGAATGAGAAGATATTGACGACTTGATAGCTGACGAAGACGTGCCACGGTTGAATGGTACTATCCTGGTGAGCTCGGCCGACCTATGGCGTACGTGGAAGGGGGATGCTCACAAGTCAGGATGAGCCAGCTGATAACACCCGACACAGGCAGCCCCGGTTCCCAAGGCGACACTGGCGGTGGTGAAGATACTGCCGGCCCATGCGAGCCATCCGGTCAGGTAGGAGGCGAAGTTGGCATACCTCCTTGGCGCCAATTCGTTGGCCCAGAAGTATTGACCGCCTAGGTAGAGAGTAATGAGAGGTCAGTCTACCGACAAGGCTTGTGCT
>QQTW01004464.1_pt1 | contig 10505 bp, 15 predicted proteins | sample 1904831 | NCBI WGS metagenome assembly QQTW01 (sample SAMN09435610, study PRJNA476489) | Subsurface metagenome, whole genome shotgun sequencing project.
CTGCCGGCTTTCGCATTCATCGCCGCCGACATCTTATTGCGTCTCATGATGGTCAACGAAGCACGAATACCTGCTGGTCTAGATCCGCAAAAATCGTCGACAGCGACCTTGACTCCGGAAAGGGACAGTGTATATGGTGCACTTCCGGCTCAGTTACGCGGACCGAAGCCTCAGGTGGACACGTCATCCCGAGTTCCTTCGGAGACAGAAGCACTCTTGGGGATGCGGCAGCCCACCGACTTTGGGTCTTCTCTTCCGGTATTGCTCTGTTCGGCAAGATTCCTAGTCGCAGTGACAGGCCTTTTCGTCCTCAACAGCTTGGTGACCGGCTTTGACGCAGTGATTCCGGTTTATACCAACGAAGCATTCGGTTTCAATTCGATGCAGGCTGCGCTCTTGCTCCTTGTCCTCGGTGTGCCCATGGTGCTTTCACCCATCTCAGGGACGGTCGCAGATCGAGCTGGCGCCAAGTTGCCAGCAGTGTGCGGTTTTGTGGTTTTGACGATCGGTCTGTTCCTCCTTCGACTGATCAAACCCGGCATAGACTTGCCGTTCCTGAAGCTTGCAGCGGTGCTTTTCCTCATCGGTTTGGCAGTTGCAGCGGCAATGCCTCCTTTGATGGGCGAGGTTAGTTCCGCGGTTGAGGAGATAGAATTGGCACGTCCGGGCATCTTCGGGGTGTATGGGGCTTACTCCCAAGCGTACGGACTGATGAACACAACCGCTGCAGCGGGTTCATTGATCGGGCCCCTAGATGCTGGATTCATCCGCGAATGGATGGGTTGGTCGACAATGTCTCTGTTCATGACGTTTATAGCTTTCGTCACGCTGATCTTGGTGCTGCTGGTGACTGGGGGATATAAATTTCGCAAATGATCATCTGTCGTGGCCTCCCTTCATTGTACCAGAGCATACGAGGTGAGATTAGATATTTAAAAGATGTCCATGACAAATGGAGGAGAGTACGTAATGGCGTCGAGAATTTGAAGCATCCTGAGATGCGGCGATCAAGCAAGGCCGCATGCATTAATTTGTTGCAATCACGTGATGAAGAATTACCGCCAATCACATCCAGAGCTGCCAAATGCCACTTAGATAAGATAAGAATCTTGAGAGGACAACTTGTGGTGTAAAGAGCTCTCAGACGATAAACCACGGCCAAGTGAAAAGAGTGCCAATTGAAGCAGCAGAAATTTCCTCATGATGAATGCTGTCGTCTTTCGCGGACCAGGTCAAGTCGCAGTGGAAAGGCGTCCAGTTCCAACAATACGTCACCCCAAGGATATTGTGGTGCGAGTTCAATACACAGCATTATGTGGCAGGTCAGTAACGAACTTTTCTTATAGTATGCTGCCGTGGCCAGCTTTGACCGACGCAGCTTCCAGTGACCTCCATCTGTATCGTGGTTATGAGGAATGCACGCCGGGGACTATTATGGGTCATGAGTTCTGTGGCGTCGTGATGGAAGTCGGCGAAGATATCCAAACTTTGGAAGTGGGCGCTGTTATATTAAGCCCCTTCACTGTCAGCTGGTAAGGATACAACTCACGACGACATCCTGGTACCCTAAACATAGGCAAGATGAACAGCCAGGCCTGTGGGGAGGCACTAAATGACTATAGTGGAGACTGCTTCTATTGCCAAACCGGCCTTTCGTCGCGGTGTACAGAATGCCTCGTCTTCGGCACGCCGCTGCTCGCCGGGGCTCAGGTAATACAAAAGACATTTAGACAAGTGTTCGATTCATCCTTAGAGCTAATTTAACAGGCACAATTCGTGCGAGTACCTCTCGCGGACACCACTGTGGTGAAGGCTCCGGATGGCATTCGCCCCACGTTGCTTGTCCTTATGGCCGATATTTTTCCCACGGGGGTGAGAGAGCCAAACTTCCTCCGGGATTCATCCCACTCAACCGAAATTTATCCTCTTCTCGGGTTCTGACTCGCCAGCAAGTGACGGAGATTGATCATCACCACTGACTCTTCTGCCCTCGAGACAGTACTATGCCGCCTCTAGTGCCTTTTCCCACTTCACTTCCGCACAAGCTGCAGCCAGCACAGCTGTCATTATAGGATGTGGCCCAGTCGGCCTCTGCGCCCTGATATCTGCGTTGGCCTACACGCCGCTAAACCTCTTTGCAATTGATTCTGTCCCTTCTCGTTTGGCATTGGCGCGGAATCTAGGAGCCCGGCCGTTGAAACCGAACTCAGACGCCGACGGAGCCGAGAGCGTCTTAAAGGAGGTGACCGAAGGGCGAGGTGCTGACGTGGTCATTGAACTGGTTGGGCTTCAGCCAGCGCTGAGACTCGCGTTTGATTTGGTTCGTCCTGGAGGCGTGTTGGTGAGCCTGGGGGTTCACCATGAAGACTATCCTTGGACACCTGCGGAAGGTATAGAGAGCATCTCCTATCTGCTTTTCATCTTTTTGCAACGAAAACATGGAAATCACCGCCAACTCGGACTCAGAGACCGACTGCTAATGTTTGGTCGTACAAAAAGCATACGGTAAAAATCTACGGCTGCAAATGGGGCGGTGCCCTGTGCGATCTGTTTTCGACGACGCACTGAAAGTTCTGAAAGAAAAGCAGCATCTGCTTGGTTTCATGGAAGAGAAGATCATGGCGCTGACCGAGGCAGAAGAGGGCTATAGGCTTTTTGAGGGAAGGCAAGTCCAAAAAGTGATTTTTGAGGCCCAGAAGTAAGCAATATCAGAGTCGTTAGCGTCATTCATTTCACCTCATTCATTGAGATCCAACGAATGTTTTACTACACCGATCAAGTGATTGCTGTTCGGTTGCTACGCCATATGTCTATACATGTGATTTATAGCAAACCGAGCCTAAGCCATAGTGCATCGACTGGTCTATTTTTAGTTGCTATATCCCGAGGTTGAGCATCACAGGGACATTTATGCGTTCTATCGGATTGATTGCTGGCTAAATGCACCTTATAAGACACTATTCGGCGAAATCCGAACATGACAGTGTAGAGAACGCTTTACAGTCCCCTTAGGATATTTCTCTGCACATTTCAATCGCTTTTCGAACTCCATGATTTGAGAAGCAGCATCAACATCATTGCAACCATTCTCCTGGAAAGGTGGGCTACGTTGTGTATGGACAGCCATATACAACTCTGAGCCGAATTCAACTCTCTGCCTCCGGATTGATCTCACATAACCACTCGGTACGATGGCTGCGCCTGCCCAAAATCTTCCCTCCACTAGCTAGCTCGGAGGGTAGGCAAACGCGTACGAACTCAGCGGCAAAACCTAAGACCAGAATATCAATTTTGGCTTCTGACCAGGTCCCTGAGGCGGCAAGAGTCCCATGAAGCTGCTCATCGTTAGACGGTGAGGTGGTAGATTGGGACGCGCGGGAGTATGATTGTTTCCCACAGCAAAGACCTGGTGCATATTGCGCGAGTTGAAAAGACACAGGTCCCCCAGTTGCGGTCGTAAAGTGCTACTGCTTCGTCCGGCAACGAGTGCCTCTGAGTATCCGTAGGACAGAGGATCCCGATAACGGAGCGCCGGCGGAGTCCATTGGATGTCGTAGATCGTCGTACAACCGTCGTACGCAGGTGTTAGGAAAAGATTGAACGTCGCCTGCTTGATAACTCGATTGATGATCCAGTCTTCAGTCGCAGAGTCGTAAGGTGACCAGTCGCAATGGATTGGGGTCGATTGGTTGACAGCGCGAAAGATGCCCGCGAAATATCGTTTTCCAGGGCCCTCACTTGCCACCTCGACGTCCCACTCAGGCACGAGCGACGCTATTGCGTCGAGAACTTTGGCGCGCGGGTCCTGCCCAACCTTTTTGGCCATGTCTGAATGAAGATTCAATGACTGCTCGGCATGGACAAAGTAGCGTTGCTTTTCTATCTTGCAATTTAGCAAACATCTTGCGTGCTTTCTGCTTCTTTAAGCTTTCCAAGGTACCTTTACTGTCTTTCGATCGATTCTTAAAGTCCTCCGCTGACTGCGCCTGGTATTCAAACTGGGCAAGGCCAACCTTTAGCACGGGTGGGCCGGTGGAATTCTCGTACGGGACAAGCCTTGGGCTCAGTTCGTCTTCGAAATTATGCGCGACTTCGCGTGATATGAAGTTTGGCTGTCGGATGAACGATATCTTGCCATCGAGCATATCCAGAAAGGCCTGCCGCGTCAAGGTCCATTCTTTGGATGTCTTCCACCGTGATTGATAGGTAGTCGCCGGAGGCCCCAGTTCTGGCAGGTCACCTCCTATGCTTTCAAGCCGACCGACGCTGGCCGTGTGGGCCAGTCGAACCGAAGAGAGCTTCCCAGAGCTTCCGCGGCCTGTTCGGATGCACTGCGGGGTGGTGCCTGAGCCAAGATAGGCCCGGAAGCCTCGAGTGGTACGCGTGAGGGGTCTTAGGACAGTAGACGCCATGAAGTTAAGCAGCTAAGTTTTCGAGCCGAGGCCTCTTCGTTTAGAGAGTATGGAGATATTGGGGATCATCCAAGTTGGTTCTCTCGGTGAGCAACCTCTTGGTGTCTGGGGTGGGAGTATAAGTGCTCCATCCTGACCAAATGTACCCCTACCCAGGGCCAGCCAAGGAAGCAAAGCGTCGGAAGCGATGAGGTGGGTTCGGATGCATGCTGTCTGCAGCAGGACTGAGCTGGTGTACGCATGAAAGTCGATGAATCGGGTGGAGATGCAGTCGCGGAAGATTTGCTATCTTGGATTGCAGATGGGTCACAATGCTGCACTATCCAAGCTCCTAGACACTAATCTGGACCAGTTGACCTTCGATGGGTTCCGCGGGTCCACAGACGTCGACGGATCGTCTGATGATTATGCAGGTGGTCGCCGGACCCCTGTGCCGTCTCGACGGTCATCGTACGTAGTACGGAGTACCTAGATAGCGACCCAATCTCGTGTCCTAGGCCGGCTGCCAGCTTTACACTCTTTCACTTCATCGTTTTGAGTCGCTCACTTCTGTCGGCTGTTCGAACCGTCCTTCCTTGTGCCTTTGCTGAAGCGCATATGCTGAAGTGCATAATGGGTTTGCATAATCGTGTAAACCGCTGGTTGGGCCGCCATCAAATTCTCCTAATTAGCGCCGTCCTTGTCGTAGGCAACGTCGCTCTATCAACCCACAGAAGCAGCCGTGTCTATCTCTTTGAGCAGGCTCAGTGTCTCGTCTATTACCGCCTTCATGATGACATTGATGAGAGTCGGTGTAAGATTGACGAAGTTCAACGGCCACTCTCCATCGTCGTTGGTATTGACGCGTGTCTGTCATTAATTCCAGGTAACGACACTTCCCTTTAGCTGGCTGCAATAGCTTTTTTTTACACAACGTCTTGATCCCAGAGAGATATCGTTCAGATGAGTATTGATGCTAATGTTTTCCCTTACCTCTGGCGGCAGCGCTTCTTGTCCTTGCTACGTACGAGCAATCCCTACCCCGTGTGGGCCTGCGCTATCTTGTGGTCTTGAGTTTAGCGTGCTCTGCAGCAAATGTGCTATTCTCCACCGTCATATGTGCGTAAATACACACCGAGAGACTAATATCTCATCTACGATCCTCATATCTGAGACTCACAGTCTGGACTCGTCAAGGATGGGCCGTTTATGTTGCGCCTTTGTCATTTGCCTTTGACCTCATCGGAGGTGGCGAGCTAGTCCGCATAGCCATCATCACTATGTGTATTGCAGAGTTATCAGTTCAAGAAGAATTGTATGTATCTTTTTCCCTATCAGCAGCCCTAGCCCAAGCAACCCTGGTTTTGCCTGGCTCAAGTGCTCATCCTGCCTAGGACCAAGATATACAATTACCTTAGTGCAGCATACCTCCTAGCCGGAGTCGGAGGAGCTGCGATTGGGTCTGCACTTCTAAGCAATCACGTCTATCTTCTTAATGCTCTTGCTTTCGCATGCTTCGTTCTCACCATGTTCATTGGCATGCTCATACCTTTGGGTTGCGGGCGTAAATTGATCGCTAAGAGCTGCGAATCCGGTTCACTTCCGCTCGAGCTTCCTGACTCGCCCTCTGCGCCTCTTGTACCATATCCATCCCCAACTTTATCTGGACGCTCAGTACCTCTGTCTGGAATTGAGAACCAAGTAAGTGCCCGTGATTCCCCCCAAAAGATGTCCTTCTAGATGAGAGTTACTGACCGCTTCTTAGCAGTCTTTGCTCGGCCTGGTCATCCGAACGTGGCATGCCTCCTATCGCTCACTTCTGACTCTTTTCCGCGCTCCTGAGCCTACTTTCACTGTCATCCTACTGATTCTCATCAACGGCTTCGGTATCAACATCCAGGTTCTCTTGCCTCAATACAGCTCTCTAGCTCTTCACTGGTCCTTGGCAAACGTCAATGCCATTCTCGCTCTCAAATCATTTGTCTCTGCTCTTGTCCTTCTTTCCCTTCCTACTCTACGGAAGTCATATTTAGAGCATCATATGAGCACTCTTCACGTTGACCTCTTTATCACACATGTTTCGCTACTCGCGAATCTAGTGGGAATGATAGGGCTTGGCTTATCCAACTCTGCGGCTTTGTTCGTCATGTCATTATGCATTTTCACTACCGGCTGCGGGCTAGGAGACTCCCTGTGCGCCTTTGGAACGCTCAGTCTGCCGCCGGGCGAGACGGTGGCGGAGTTCTATACTCGGTTCGGCCTTGTTCAGACTCTAGCAGGCATAGCGGGCGCCCCAGTTTGGTCCGGCATACTCAGTCTGGTGCTGCATGGTTCGCTCTTACCGCTCGGATTCCCATTCTGGCTTTGTGCGTGTCTCTTCGGTTGCGGACTATTTGGGATCGGGAGGTTAAGACAGGGCATCCGAATAGAAGCCAGGGAGAGAGACACGCATACAGGGTAGATGGAGTTCACAGACTCAGCATTCAGAGGGATGGAGGAGCACAGGGCTTTGGCACAATCTGGGCAGTCCAATTTCTCCAAAGGGTGACTACCTATTTTAGATCGAAGGTGAAGCGAAGGCTTTTGTCCCAGTACATCAGACTCGGATCTGGATTTTTGGTGGCTGGGATGTGATTCGGCACCTTCGTTACCCACATCTGGGATTCCGTCTCTCTCGTCTGCAATGTGGGGGCGGCGCACTGGAGAAACGACATGATGGCGATGCGAGGATTGTAGCAATCCTCATTGTATCCTTTCCAGGTAAAGTCATCGAACACCATCGTGCCATGCAAGGAAAGCATAGGCCAGGAAAGCACCGCATCCTGTAAGACGTCGATGGCGACATGAGATGCATCGATGTAAATGAAATCGAACTGAGCTCCCTCTCTTCTCAAGTCAATCAGAGCTTCGTCGCTCCTTGCTTTGAGAACCCGCAACTTGCTGACGTGCTCGCATTTAGACACATTCGACCGGAATCGAGCCTCAAGCGAATCGAGCCCATAGTTCTCGGCAAGGGCATCCTGATGCTCCATCCCGCCAGCAAAGGTATCGATGACGGTCAAGCTCGACTCTGCGTGGCCCATGAGATTGTCGAGCATAAAAGCTGTGCAGGCGCCTTCGAAGCAGCCAATTTCTAGAGCACGAAGCTTCTTCCCAGTACGGAGCGGGAGGGTGAGTTCCTCCCAATCCGAGCGGATCATGTCAAACCATCCATGGCGGAAGTCGAATCTGTTGCCGTTCGAGTCGCCTGCATTCTCCAGAGGTTCCTTGGAATCGAAGTCAGGGTGGCCATCGGGATTGGCGGACTTCATTATGCTATGTGTCAGACCGCAAGTTTGGAGCAAGAAATGTATTGTTCAAGGTTTGAACGTCCCTATCAATCGACCAAATCCGAGAGCAACAAAGTCCTTGCGGAGCATGCACATATACATACACCTCTCATCAAAGCTCTCAATAACACCCGAAGAAGTCGATCAGATCCCCTCAGGTCGGAAAGATGCGCGCGGCCCTCAATCTTCGATTCCCGCGATCTCGAAGGTGACATCTGGACGGCCCCTCTTCTCCCTCCAGCGTTTTAATGTTAGTTTCCTTTCGGTGCATTTTGGCCTCGTACGCTCCGTGCAAGTCTTGTTAGCCACATATGCATCGACTATCATGTGAATGCGTGAGGGTTAAGGTACCCCTGTAGCTGTACTCTGCACCCTGCATATTTCAGCTATCGCTATCTGCATGCATCATGCACAATCTATTCGCGATCACGGACCCTGCTGCAGATCAAGTAGCGGCGTACAGTACCTAGGTACGTACTATGCAACCAGATCCGTTCTCCGAGATCGGGACGTCGCCGATGGACTAAAAGTCCAAAACTTCATTGGATATGCACGACAGTTCACATTGGCGAAGTACGAGCGGCCTACTAGCGCCGATGAGTCTCGATCGAACACCAATTCAGTCGCCGCAGCGAGCTGACGAGGAGCGTAGACGCCTGCAAACTGGCCGGCGATAGATGGAGTAGCTGCCTGCGCATAAGTCCTGTCTCTATCGAGAATCAATCAAGGATGGAAGTGAATGACTTCTCGGGTTCCTTGAGCTCCTCGCTCCTAGACTCGGCAACCGTGTTTCTCTTGTCTTCAATTTCTGGTTTTCATGAACACTTCCATCGATCAAGGGCTGTTCTTCCTGCTGTGGTAGAAGAATGATCGAGATCCATAAGGATTCGTACAAAATACTCAAGACTGCTGGTCAAACGGTACCTTTGGAATCGCAGCCTCGTCTTTTCAAATACTCTAATGTCACTACATGGAGTTTATGGTGCGTCTATGTCTTCTATCAGCTATACTTTGCATGGTCGGTACAGAGACATGCACCCAATCTCCTCTGGCAAATGTGGGTTGCTTTGTTCGCCGAACTAAGCCTATCGTTTCAGGAAGCTGTTCTTGCTTTGAATACAATTCTTGCACTGTTTTGTGCACAGCGTGTTTCTCGTCGTCCCTGTTATCAATTGTTGGGCGGCTCAGCCCCAACTGTCGATGTCTTTATTTGTTCATGTCGGGAACCTATCGATGTGATTTTGGACACTGTAAAGGCTGCAGCGGTACAAGATTGGCCTTCTCGCCAATTCCGTGTCTTTCTTCTTGATGATGGCCGTGATGAACGACTTCGAGAGGCCATCGAAAGGCTTGACGCAAACTCATCAAAGCGCAATGGTCCCCGGATTGTATATCTCTCCAGGGTGGTGAAGCGAGGCGTGAAATCATATTTCAAGGCTGGAAACCTCCAGTTCGGGCTAGAGGAGAGCGGACGGTATGGAAACTCAGAATTGGTGGCCTCTCTTGACGCCGACATGATCCCACAGCGAGATTGGTTGAGGAGAATAGTGCCTCATCTGATACTAGACAGCCAAGTAGCACTTGCATGCCCACCACAGGTAGGTGCTGGGTGAGAACTATCTTGGTGCTTGGGTGATCTAATGTTGGGCCCTAGCAATACTACAATGTCCCTGCAGGCGACCCTCTTGGGCAGAAAGCGGACCTTGATCTCTGGTTTACCATCTATGAGCCTTTGAATGACTGTCTGGGCGCCGCCATGTGCACGGGTTCTGGCTGGGTCGCTAGGCGGAGCGCTCTATCCGACATTGGAGGCTGGCCCCTGGTCGAAGCAGGCGAAGACTTCATGTGCTCGACTGTGTTAAGCAATGCGGGTTGGAAGGTTGCCTTCATCCGCGAAGAATTACAATGTGGACTGGCTCCAGGATCATTGCGGGGCCACGTAAAGCAGAGGATGCGCTGGGTATTACTCTCTTTGCCCTTCCATCATACGCTCGGCTTCGACTGATTCTAGCAGGTTGACAGCGGCGTAGAAGTCCACAAGCAATTCGGATTCTATTTACCAGGCAACAAAATGACATCCGAGATGACTTGGGCTCAAAGAGTGGTAGCTATTCTGATGGCCCTCAGGGAGTATGCTCCAATCACGAACGTCTTGGCTTTGATGTTGTTACCAATAGCCGTCTACGTCAATCCATTGGACAACATCAGTACTATTGCATCCAAATCCGACCTGTTCTGGCTGCAGACCATCTTTCTAGCAGCATTCTTGGCACGCAAGATCAATAACTACATTGTCTATAGCCACATAGGAGCACAAGCTTTGAGCAATGTTCAGAGTAACGACATATGGTGTGCCCCTTGTAAGTAAACCGCCATCTTCTGTTGAAAGCTCGTGGTAGCCCCTTTCACCTAGAGCTCTTGCTTGTCTCGCAGCAGTTGCCCTCGCTGATAGGCCGATATTTCCTGACGACTCTTTGCTGACATCGCCCTTTTGCTTAGATGCCGCCGGTCGTTGCCTCCTCTCTTTGCTCCCTCGCTCAATCCAACTAATGACCTTCGAGCCCAGCGGTACCATTATTTCCTCGGCAAACGAGCGCTCACGCGCTCGCCGCAAGCCACTTCCCCACCGCTTACTTAGCCCAGACCTTCTCTTCTACTTGCTGTACATCGCTTATGCTACTACACCGCTCCTGTTGCGCCTTCTGGCACATCGGGTCTCGCTCTCGGATCCCTTTTTTCCCTTTCCCGGCCCGATCCTGAAGCTAGTGGATGCCATCGCGAAGAT
>QQTW01004465.1_pt1 | contig 10502 bp, 8 predicted proteins | sample 1904831 | NCBI WGS metagenome assembly QQTW01 (sample SAMN09435610, study PRJNA476489) | Subsurface metagenome, whole genome shotgun sequencing project.
GCAAATTATTTTTGTTAAATTTTGAAAATTATCAAAATACACCCTTTGTTTTTTGCTGGGCTGCTAACCCGAAAGTAAGGGTGTAGAAGAAAAATCTTTTATACTTGGTTGTGTACGTAGTTGGTTATCGACTTGTAAAAGTGGGAAAAGCCTATAACTAAAGACATGCTGGAAATCATTACTGTATTTTCAGCACACCTTGCAGCAAATATTATTTAGCCAATGTAAATGCCAAAAAGGTGCCTGCACTAGTACCAATCTCTTGCGATAGTCGGCGAATGAAATTATCTTCGTTAAATAAAGATAGTAGAATTTAAAGTTTGCACTTAGGGACTTCCAAAAATTGAATGTATCTCCGTTAATGTTTTTTTTGTAATATTTACCCAACAGCAAACCCATCATATTGGCGCAAAAATGCTGAGTGGTAAGCTAATACAATATCTTGCTTGGGCACGCCTAATTCTACCAAAGTATTCGCAACACCATCTTCTGTACCATCATATTGAATCCAAATTTTATCACCGATTAAATCGATGTGTATTAAGGCACCATATATTCTTTGAAAGCCATCCCAGCCAGCATGAAATATTTGATAATGGTCGTCTTCAGTATCAAACATTTTATAAACTTCTATTTCTCCACCTGATGGCTTCATTTCTAAATATGGCATCAAGCATTCACGAATTAGTTGACGGTAGTGATTTAATTTATCCATTGTTCAATCACCTCAGTTACTGGGTCAAATATTAATAATTTTATTTGGTAAGTTTGGACACTTAATTTTGGTAAATCTCTACGAAAAAAAGTTCGGTATATTTCTGTTGTCACAGCCAAATATAGTTGACGCTCTGGTTGCTGTATCTGTAGCACTGCTCTATAGTTGAGAAATTGCCCTAACGCTGTATGAAAATCTGTAATTGCCGACGCTCCAACAAAACTTTTTACTTCTACTGCTATTTTTTCCTGCTTGCGTTCTGCTGCGATTAAACGTTCAGCAGCTAAGTCGATTCGTAACTGGTCGTCTCCTAACCTTAAATATAATGGCTCTGTAACTGTCCAGCCATCGTTTTGTAATGCAGCCTTTGCGGCATTGTGGAATATGTCTTTAGCTGACACAACAAATAATAGTAGATTTAGACTGTACGTTTGTTCCCTAACCGTAATTATACTACAAACGGGTAGAATTTAGACTTCTGTCATGCTGAGGAACGTTCGCGCAGCGTTCCCGAAGGGTAGCATCTTCAAGATTTTCACGCAATTTAAAAGTAAAGTATTAACCCGTTTTGAGTATATAACATTTCTATTTAAAGCAGTCATTTTAACGGGGGAAGAGGAACATTTCGGTTCTCCTTATATATGGGGGAGTCAGCGCCGTTGCTCTGTTCCTATAATATAACTTCTTTGAATTAGGAGGGTGCCACTGCTCGGTTAACGTATGTAGAGACGTTACATGCAACGTCTTGGAGCGGGGTTTCACGTTTTACAATTTGCGCGCACCGAGTAGTATTATGTAGAGACGCGATTGAAAGAATGTCTCTACAATAATTTCAGGCAACGTACAATTATTTTCCGGAGGTCACAGGTTTCCAATTATTAAGTGTTTCCTCAATTAACTTTAATTCATTAAGATATTCACTTAATTCAGTTATTTGACTCTCCAAATGAGCAATAATATTAGGCGCTTCAACTTCCCTAGTTGCCCGTTCCTTCAGCAAATAGTCAAATTCAGCTTGAAACCGATTAATATAATTATTAATTTGTTTTTCGCCTTTTTGGAAATCCTCTGATATTTGTTTTTCAATAACGCGCTTAAGCAACTCAATGTTGTTCTGAACTTGTAAGTCTATTTTTTGCTGAATCCCTTGACAAGTCAGTCGTAAATCGATTTCATAGTAAGACACTGTTTCTTGATATTCAACATCCACTTCATATACTTTATCTGATTTACAGCAGCGACTTTCTCTTCTATCTTCTTTTTTAGTCCTAGTAAATACTTCTTGCTGATGCTGGATTTTTGCATCAATTCCTGAGAATTCAAACTTGGGAAACTGAATTTCATTAATACCTATTTCAACTTCCAAAGCACTTCCTAAATATTTGGAAAGTTCATCAGAGATTGCTTGAATTTCCTTTTGAATTTCTTTAACTAGACTTTCACGAATATCTGTCCCTTCTCTAACAAGTTTATCTTGAGTGTCTAGCCAAAAACTTTGTATTACAGGGGTGCAGTATTCATTGATGGTTTTACCAATTTTATCAGCATCTTTTTTATTATTTACCCTAATTTTGTAAGAGTTTGAGCTAGAAGCTGTTAAGTAAGAAGCAAAACCATTCCACAAGTACATTAAAAGGTTTTTGTCTTCCTTATTACGTACAGGTTTTTGAGATTTATTCTTTGCTACTTTCTCAATTTCCATTTCTATACGTTCTTTAGCGTTTTCAGCAAATTTATTAATTCCTTGACTGAAAGTATTAATTAGTACTTGCTTCTGCGACTCTACGGACTTTTTTACTTTTGCTACTTTCCCCCTAGCTAAATCAGAATTTTGCTTATATTCTTCGATTGTTTGTTGAAGTTCTTCAAACTCGATCTCCCACCCTTTGATTTCTGTAATAAAAGTCTCTTCAATAGCTTGAGCAGACTTATTTAAGGTAGCTAAAACATCACTTAATAAATTCCACCCCGAATTGCGAACAACTGTTTGAATTACAGTATTTTCTATGGTTGTAATGCCACTATCCTGTAAAGCTTTTGGTGCAATATCTATTAATTCTGGAATATAACGTCTGCCGTGTTCATCTTTTTCCATGTAGCTGAAAAGGAAGAATTTGTCAAAATCTGCTTCATGTTCTCTAGTTGCAACTTTATTTTGTATAAGTTTTGCTAATAATCCTTGCCATGCACTTGCTGGGTAAATAATTGGTTCTGGTATTCCAAATCCTGATAAGGTGAGACTTAAATCTTTTATCACATCTTCGATGGGTCTATCTTTCTCGGCTTTTCTATCTACTTTGTTCAGAATAAAGTAAATTTTATCTTTACTCCTTGCTAAAAATTCCTTACGTTGCTCAATCAAATCTTCAAGCAATTCCGCATTCGTATTGTCTTTAAATGATGTGTAATCCAAAATGAATAATATGGCATCGCTAGTTCGCAGTGCTTCTAGGGCAGTCTGTTTTAGAGCTACTGTACTAAATTTTACTGATTCCCACTCATTCGGTCCAGGAGTATCAACTAACGTGAAGCCAGCTAGAGATGGAATTTGACTAATAGCTTCAATAGGATGTTCTAATTCAAAACGTATAGTACCATCAGCGTTCTGTGTTTCTCGAATTTCATGGGTACGCTCTAAAAATTGTCGGCGAATTTCTCCTGCTTCACCTTGTATTAAAACCACAGGTTCTCGTTTACCATCTCGATATTCTAAAAGTCGAGGTGTTTGTCCAGCTTTAATTGGACGAATGTCTGTCCGGCAAACTGTACAAGCTTCTGTTTCACTTGCTAATACATCTGCACCAATTAAGGCGTTTAGAAAGGTACTTTTACCTGCTTTCATTGCCGCAATTATAGCAACCTGAAATTTTTGTTCATTTAAAGCTTTCAAAGCTCTGATAATATCATCTTCAACACTTTGTAGTCTTTGAGTATCATCTCCTTCTTTTAATCGTTGAGTACGAAGTTGTTTTAGATAATTTAATAATCTGTTACCAGTATCATAAACTTTACTATGGCTTTCCTGAAATTTTTCAGAAGGCATATTCTTATAACTGTATTCCATTACATTTTTCTCCAATGTTTTTTCAAAGTCGTCTGAAGTTATTTTCTCTGTTATACTCGATTCATTTGAATAATCTACTTGCTTTGGATATTCTCGTTGAACAGCAGCAATAAGATTACGTGCGTAGTAATCACTAGGAACACATATTAGCTCTTCATTGATTTTGCAAAGAACGGTATTTGTTAGTTCCACTGCTTGTACAAAATTCTTTAAAGCTGCTTCTGTAGGTTCTCTATCAATATCCCACATTAGGGAAATTAGACTTTGTTGTAACCTAACCGCTAATCGCAAACAGTCTTTTTCGACTTCATCTAACGCGCGCTGACGAGTTAAGTCTAAAATCTGCTTTTTGCTTTTATCTGCTAGTTCGTTGTATCGTTTCTCTAAATTTGTGTATTTATCTGCTAGTTCATTTGCAACAGTTCTATGATGTTTAGCCGCTTGTCTATCACTTTCACCTGCTGCATGAGTAGTAAAAGCACCAACAACAGCCCCAACAGCTAATCCAAGGGCGCCGAAAAGAAAAGGAAGCATAAAAAGTGTGGATACTAAAATTTATTTCTTATTTTTTTGAGGAAGCTGAGGAATAAAATTAGCAAGTAACTCACTATTCACTGATGTTAATCCTAGAGATTTAGCAATAGCTGCTGATTCCTGATATCTTTTTACTGCTCCTTCGATACCTGGTAATATAGGTCGATTTGTAATCTGTTCATTGACTAATTTTGTCTCAGCCAAAAACTCTAGATTTTTCTTATGTTCGTAAATTAGCTCGTTCTCAATCTCTTGCAAACGTTCTAATTCCTGCTGAGTCAAAGATTCGTAATAAGCTTTAACAACCTGTTTATGTTCATCAAGAATATTGAAAAACTCGTAAACCATACCCGCAGTTCCAACAACAGCCAAAGCAGGGGAAACAGCAGTTAAAGCTATTGCAATTGGCGGACACATTGTTGCTACTGTTGTAACTGCAAATGCTGTTGTACCCCCAACTGCACCGCCAACAAGAGTATCTTTTAATGTTTCTACACCAGCTTGTTGCGGAGAAATTTCACCTCGAATTACACGAAGCGCGTTGGTGAGCATCGAGAATGGCGTCGTTGTTGCAGCACCAATAGCAGCTCCAAAGGGCGCCGCTTTAATGCCAGCTTTAACACCTCCTGCCAAGTTATCAAAATGCCATTTGGCATCCAGCCTCATTTGCTCTTGCCAAGACATAGGTTTACCACCACGAGCAATATTGTCTTTGGCATTCTCCCATTTGATGTTTTTGGGGTGATTAGAGCCTCCTTTACTATGAGGCTTAATGTGACTAGCGTGCTTATTAGACAAGTATCTTTGTGCATTTTGACCAGCAGATGTACTGTCAATACCTGCTCGGTGAGATGGGGGGATTTTGTTTAACATTTCTTGAGCTTCGACCCTAGTTCTTAAAGATTCACCAGGTCGAACCCCACCTTTGTACAATTTAGGCACTGCATTTACAGGTAAATCCTGCAATTGAATATGCTCGACGCTAGTTGTAGCAGCAACGTTCACAGCAGAATTACGCACAGAATCATTAGACATGGGTTAGATTATACGTTCTTAGGTTTCACGGCTTAAAACCAAAACATGGTTAATCGCTTCTTTGTTTATAATTCCCATGCGCTCATGATTAATAACATAATTAGAGCAAAACGCGCGCAAAATTCTCTGAGGCTACCAAACCTATGTACTAATTAGGCGTGATTTGACCTATTTCCGATTCAAGAAAAGTGCTATAGCAAGAGGCGTGCAGGTTAATATATAAACTATAATGCAAAAGACGTGTAAGGTATGTATATAAGACGTTTTTAGGAGAATATGGAAACTACAACTAAAAGACAAGAGCTACTTAAAATTGTCTACGAAAAATTAGAACAAGCATATGAAGACACTTTGGAAGATGTTATAGAACTTCTAGATATTCGCAAAGCTGAAGATGAAGAGGATATTAAGGCTTTGCGAGAAGCACGGGAAGATATTAAGAAAAATGGCACTATCCCTTGGGCACAAGTTAAACGAGAATTAGCCAGTGAGTAAATACGATATCGAATTATCTAGGGCTGCATCTAAACAACGCGCAAAAGTTGCCTGTCTCCGCACAAGAGAGAATACAAGCGAAAATTGATGAATTAGCTGATATCCCCGTCCGAACGGCGTTGTCAAATTAGAGGATTCAGACAATGGTTATCGAATTCGAGTAGGTGCTTATCGAGTTTTGTACGATATTTTTGATGACGTGTTATTTATTAACGTTGTGAGTACCTTGGAAATATTACGGGTTGGCTGTGTTCGGGGGAATAAAATAGGTAGTAATTTAGGTTTAAACTTGGTTAAGTTTAACGCGAAATGCCACAAGAGTACTCTTGCGGCATTTCGCAAAACATCCTTATAGAGGATTGTGGTTAATATCGGCTAATGACTTGGAGTTGGATTAGCAATGTACTTGAAATCAGGCTCAGAATTCCAGGGACCGCGTTGATCGACATCTACGTTGCCGTTAGTGGCTTCCGCATCTGAAGATAAATTGTAGTAAATATCCACAGTATTATCTGGTTCAATATTGCCAAACATTGGATCTGTGAGCTTACCCAACGAATCAAGCGCCTTCATAAACATCTTGGTGTGGGAAATTTCACGGCTTAGTAGATGTACTAATGTATTCTTAGTACCTTCATCAGGCGCAAGTTTAATCAACGCTTCATACGTTTGACGCGCTCCAGCTTCGGCTGCAATATTAGCCCGTAAGTCGCGTACAACATCGCCACCTTCGTTAACATAGCTAGCAGTCCAGGCACTGCCCTGACTATCTAGCAAATGCGGTCCCACGCCACGTACAGCAAACAGGGTACTTTTGTAAGCTTCTGTTTGGTCAACATTTTTTGTATGCGCTTCGATGAGTTTGCCTACCATTTCTAAATGACCAAATTCTTCAATGGCAATATCTTGCAGCATATCTTTGATACCAGCATTTTCGCAGTGAAAAGACTGTACCCAGTACTGTAAAGCTGCTGTGAGTTCACCTGTTGCTCCACCAAACTGTTCTAATAATAGTTGAGCAAAACGCGGATGCGGTGTATTAATATTGACTGCATGGATTGGCTCTTTTTTGTGGAAGAACATAAGATTTTATCCTGTTAAAGATTCAGCTATTTAGAAGCGTTGGATGCTTGTATTAACATCCTTTGTTAGCTTAATTACAATCGGAAGTTAACTCTTCAACCTAAAGGTATAGTTCCTGAATACTTGGGGAATATTAAGAGTTTTTAACTTTTTATCTACTAAAAATCTCCAATACCCTGAACTAATTTCCGGAATATTGAAGCCAAAGAGGCATATTTAAGCCAAATTTATCTCTCATTTAACTTAGATTCATTCGTTATGGCGTAGGTATTACAAAGCGATCGCAAAACTGTATAATTTAATTGTTACTGATTTATAAGACAGTTTTTTCTATCTAATTTATATTGGTTTGATAAAAATACGTCTATTGTTTATTAATGTGTGATGTACTTAAATATACGTAATTGGACAAAATTGGCTTTAGGACTTTTTAATATAGGGTTATTGCCTGCAATAACCGCCTATCCTGTTTTGGGCGCAGATAACATAACTTTCTCTTACGGCATTTTAGAGCGGTCTATCCCTATTAACTCGCTCGAAACCTATGCTATAACAGGCAAAGTAGATGGTGATTTAGCTGCTTACGCACGATATGCAAACAAAAAACAACTAGCTCAACTACGAAGGGTTTTACAAACTCCCATACCCTTAAATGTAACAGAAGTTTCACAGTTTCTTTATACACCAATTGGCGAACGGTTATTAGAAAATCTCGGAAAAGTTATTCAAACAGAATCGCGCTCACCTGGGTTTTATGCAATTCGAGCAGCACTGATTTTAGCTGCGGCAGATTCAAAAGGGTTTACGCTGTTGAATGTGTTACGTAGATATCCTTCAAACGCAATAACAATTAATGTAGACCGGACTTTAGAAATAGTAGAGAGATTACAGGATGTAGTCAAACAAACGCAAGATGTTTCTGAACTTATCAACACACAATCTCGACAAGCGATCGCCGCTGCATCTACTAGTCCCACACCGCTTAAAGACTTAAAGCGACAAGGAAATTTTACTTGGCAAAAGCAAACGATCGCACTTAATGATGCATTGCGTAACCGCACTTTCCCCGCAGATATTTACTTACCAATTACTCAAACTTCTCGTCCAGTAATTATCATTTCACATGGACTTGGTTCCGACAGAACAAGTTTTGCGTATTTAGCTGAACATCTCGCTTCTTACGGTTTTGTAGTTGCTGTTCCCGAACATCCTGGTAGCAATGCCCAACAGGTGCAAGCATTGTTATCAGGTAGATCGAATCAAGTTACCGACCCCAGAGAATTCATTGACCGACCTTTGGATATAAAATATTTACTAGATCGACTAACTCGTTTATCTCAAACTAACCCAGTATTTAAGCAACGTTTAAATTTACAACAAGTAGGTGTGGTGGGGCAATCATTTGGTGGATATACAGCCTTGGCATTGGCAGGTGCAACGATTAATTTTGAGCAACTGAGAAAAGATTGTCCAGCTCGTGAAGACACGCTGAATGTTTCACTTTTACTTCAATGCTTGGCGATACGTTTACCGAATCAGCAATATAACTTATCCGACCCACGCATCAAGGCAGCGATCGCAATTAATCCAGTTGATAGTAGCATTTTTGGGCAAGCTAGTCTCAGCCAAATTAAAATCCCTGTAATGATTATATCGAGCAGCGCAGATACTGTTGCTCCAGCCTTACCCGAACAGATTCAACCATTTACTTGGTTAACAACTCCAAATAAATATTTGGTGCTAATCAATCGCGGAACACACTTTTCGACTATTTCAGGTTCCCCAAATGCTGCTGTACCTGTTCCCACACAGGTAATTGGTCCTAACCCTACTTTAGCACGTAGCTATGTTAGAGCGTTGAGTGTTCCCTTCTTTGAAACTTATGTCGCCAAGCAGTCAAGTAATATTTCCTATTTGAGTACAGATTACATCAACACCATTAGTCAAGAGCCATTGCCCTTAAGTTTAATTCAATCTCTTACATCCGATCAACTTGAACAAGCTTTTAAGTGACCACTAGCCCCATAATATAAAAATCTATACAAATGCCTTTGGGGGGTCATACCCCCAATCGGTAAGTATTAAGCAGGTTTATAATTACGTTTTTTCAGCAAAGCTTTGTATTCTGAAGCACTTCGACATAAAATCAATCTGTCAAGATAAAATCTTGATGGTTGGGATTGTTAAACAACAAAGAGGGTTAGGGTACAGAGCCTTGTACGGCTATAGATGTACGAATAAAAACTTCTATGGTGTTTTGTAATCGCAACGCGACGACCTGTAGGGAGTATCGCAGCACTATCGTTAAAAAAGGAGAATATTTATAGATGACTCGAAATAATAAACCATTGGGATTTGGTTGGGTAGGTTCTAAACCTAAAAATCACCGCCAAAATCGCCATCGCTGTTCGATTTATTGCGTTATACCACCGCATATGCTGGAAAAGGTCGCGATAAATGGTAGCGAACAACTGCGGGATTGGGCATTTCATACCTTAAATCTATCTTCAGAGTTTCGCGGACGGCGTAGAGTTGTTGGTAATATCAATTTTGCGGTGTCTCCCGGAGAAAAGCGCCGGACAATTTATGATGCTGCAACTACTCAAACACTTCCTGGTAAACTGGTACGTGCGGAAGGCGACCCTGCTGGCAGCGATGAAGCCGTAAATGAAGCTTATGATTCGGCTGGTTCGACTTATGACTTTTATAATGAGGTGCTTGAGCGTAATTCGATTGATAGTAAAGGATTGCGTCTCGACTCGACGGTACATTATGGGGTGAAGTACGATAACGCTTTTTGGAACGGCGACCAAATGGTATATGGTGATGGCGATGGCGAGTTGTTTCAACGCTTTACTAAGTGTATTGATGTCATCGCACACGAATTAACGCATGGTGTGACGCAGTATGAAGCTAGCCTCAATTATTCGGGTGAGTCGGGTGCTTTGAATGAGTCGATGTCGGATGTTTTTGGCGCATTGGTAAAACAATGGGTGAAGAAACAAACTGCCGACCAAGCTGATTGGATTATCGGTGAAGGTTTGTTTGCTCCTAAAGTGAAGGGTATTGGTATCCGTTCGATGAAGGAACCGGGGACTGCATATGATGACCCCGTATTAGGTAAAGACCCGCAACCCGCACATTACAAAGATATTTATACTGGGGTGAAAGATAACGGTGGGGTGCATATTAATTCGGGAATTCCCAACCGCGCTTTTTACCTAGCTGCAACGGCAATTGGTGGTTATGCGTGGGAAAAAGCTGGAAAAATTTGGTACGTAACGTTGTGCGATCGCTTGCATTCTGGTTCTAATTTTCAACAAGCTGCATCTGCAATGATTAAAGTAGCTTCCGAACTTTACGGTGAAGGTGGTAGCGAACAACAAGCTGTACAGCAAGCTTGGGAACAAGTTGGAGTTAAGAGTTAGGAGTTGGTAGGGGCGGGTTTACCAGTATCTTTAAATCATCAAACAAAATATCGGTGAACCCGCCCGTACAAGAGTTAAGAGTTAGGAGTTGGTAGGGGCGGGTTTACCAGTATCTTTAAATCATCAAACAAAATATCGGTGAACCCGC
>QQTW01004466.1_pt1 | contig 10501 bp, 12 predicted proteins | sample 1904831 | NCBI WGS metagenome assembly QQTW01 (sample SAMN09435610, study PRJNA476489) | Subsurface metagenome, whole genome shotgun sequencing project.
GAACCAGATTCACCGCCAGCGCCTCCACCTGCACCGCTGACTTTGGCATTACTGGATGGCGATCCTGGTATAGGCTGTGGTTCGGGTGGCTTATCCTTCGCTTCTATCGAATCTTCTGGTTCTGTTCGTGGTGCTTCTCGCACCTCGTCATCCAATTTCTCCGATCCAATCTCTTCAGACGCTTCTTCTGTAGCGACGGCATCTGGTGGCGGCTTGTCTTTTCGTCTCGCAGGGTGGGAGGAGAAGTTTCGTACTTGTAGTCGACTTGAGGTAGAATATAGCCGCGGATCTAGGTACGAAGGGATTCTGGCGGTAGGACTGGCTCTCGATAGCAATAAGCTCCTTTGGCAGTCCCTACATAGCGTCCTCTGCGTACTGCGCAGTGCTGCTCGCCATGGCAGGCTTATCATGCTCCCTGTAATGAGAAACGGAGGATGGACAAGCAATCTGGATCAGGTAGCCTTCTGTGTTCGAAAAACGGTCCTGTGAAGGCAGACCTAATCCAAAACAGATTTTTGGGAGAGTAGTAAAGTGGTGAGGCAATGGAACCAGTGTCTGAACTTCAGAAGCATCATCGAAAAATGCAAGATACATTTACATAATAATCGTGGCTCCGGCAACTAGCAAAGCTTAACTCCGCAGCCCGGAAAGATGGCCAGAAATTTTGCTCTACTTGTACGATCCGCGTATCTGGTCCAGACATTGGATTCTATCATGTTCTCCACAGATATCAAGGTCAATACAGTCAAACACGGCACACCATCCCTCGACCATCGATGAGTACGGCTCTCGGATCTGGCTGGCCGCCATCGGTCGCTGCCACACATGCACGTCTGATCAGAAAATCCTTCCAGCGAAAAGCCCAAACGAGGACCTTCTACGATTCCTCCTTACGACCCTCAGGCGGATATCATCCTCGGGCAAGAAGCAACCGACAGCCGGCGAAATGGCTAACGCGGAGGAGGGGCTTTTCTGCATCATCAAGTAACGAAGCTACGAAAGATCCCTATCAGACCTTGGGTGTGAACAAGAATGCAACACCATCCGAAATCAAGAAAGCTTACTATACACTCGCAAAGAAGTATCATCCAGACACGAACAAAGACACGAACGCGAAGGAGCGTTTTGGAGAAGCTCAGTCGGCGTATGAGCTGCTCCAAGATCCGAAAAAGAAGGAGATGTGGGATCGGTATGGTGCAGCAGCATTCGATCAGGGGGCGGGCTTCGATCCTAGCGGAGCACCCGGTGGAAACCCATTCGCAGGTGCAGCAGGTGCAGGAGGACCATTCCAAGGCTTTGGTGGTGGATTTGGAGCCGAGTTCAACTTTGAGGATCTGTTTGGAGCGTTTACAGGTCAAGCCCGGAGAGGAAGAGGCGGACGGCAGTCACCATTTCAGGAGGAAGTATTGGTTGGGGAGAACATCGAGGTGCAAACGAATATATCATTCATGGATGCCGCCAAAGGCGTCGCAAAGGATATTTTCATCACGCCGCTAGTAGCCTGCGAAACCTGCAACGGCGGTGGAATGAAAAAAGGCACACAACGAAAGGCCTGCTCGGCATGTAAAGGCACTGGCACAAAGGTGCATTTCATGCAGCAAGGCTTCCAAATGGCCAGCACCTGCGATGTCTGCGGCGGGCAAGGCGTCACCATCCCTCGAGGCTCCGAATGCTCAACCTGTGCCGGCAATGGCGTTGTACGCCAACGAAAGACAGTCCACGTCGAGATTCCTGGCGGAGTCGAAGATGGGATGCGATTACGAGTCGCAGGCGAAGGCGACGCAGCGCCTTCCGGCATGGCTGCAAACCCCAGTGCAAAAGCCACCAGGGGTGATCTCTACGTGTTCATCCGAGTCGCGCCAGACTCACGTTTCAGTCGAAACGGCGCGGATGTTTTATACACTGCCACAATTCCCCTGACCACTGCCCTTCTGGGTGGCGAAGTTACAGTGCCAACCCTAGACGGCGAAGTCAAAGTCAAAGTCGCGACTGGAACAGGTACGGGAGACAAGATCACGCTCGGAGGCATGGGCATGAGGAGACTAGGTGGACGAAGATCTGCCTCTGGCGACTTACGCGTAGAATTCAAGGTTGGGATGCCAAAATACCTTACGGCAAATCAAAGGACAATCTTGGAGATGTTGGCCGATGAGATGGGCGACAAGACCGCGAAGAGGGTTATGAATATCGGACAGTATCAAAAGTGGGCACTCCTCTTTCCTACCAACCTTCCCAACCCGGATACTCTTACTAACTTTTGACAGAAGTAACGGGATGCACACAAAATCACCATCTTCCTCCTCCTCATCATCCTCCTCCCCATCTTCATCATCACAGCCGAACAAAGCCTCCGACCACAAAAATGAAGGATTTCTCAAATCCGCATGGCACAAGCTGACCCACCAACACGACAACCTCGAGCCCGACGATGACACGAACCCAGAGGGCAGCAGCAAACCCTCAAACAAGAAACAAGATCCCCCTACAACCCAAGACGAAGAACCGAAAAAGGCGTCCGGCTCAGGCTGAGTGAGGAAGACAGACATAGACCGTGGAGAAGCAGCAAAGCCTTTTCTTTCATGTATTGGTTTTTCCTCTCTAATGATTAGATAGCCAACACCCCTCCTCTCTAGTCAATCGATTACGCATAGCGCATCACGGGAAATTCGATTTGCTTGGGTACTGGTCCTTCGGGTGGGCGAGCGGCGACGGTGCTGACTTACTGAAAGGAGAATAAAGTCTACAACCACATTCTGTTCACTTCGCACATTGTACGATGAGTTCTGCAGCAATTGGAGCCGACGAGCGGTTGCTCCGTATTCGATCGCCATACACCAGTGGCGGATGGGTGGTCTCGTCAAGCCAGGTCTGGCGTAGATCGGGATGGGGGCGAAAGCCTGGGGAGAGGGTGGAGAGAGGCTGAGAACAGGATGGCTAGCGCATCGGAGCGGAGTGGAATGGAGCGGAGATGAGATGAGGTTGACGTGGGAAGCAGAGCAAAGCGAAGCGAAGCGAAGCGAGGAGCTGTATACTTACCTACCTACTTACCTCCCTACCCCCTTAGTCAAGACTCACATCTCTCAACTCCATTTCGATTCCTCGCCCCCGGCTGTTCAGGGTGCCCCTCGACGCTGTCTCCATCAGTCCTAACCCCTCCGCGGTGTTTCGACCCATTCGCACGGACTACTTATCTCGTACTAAGTACGTACAGATGCAAGGTTATGGGGAGGGACGCACGCATCGCTGCCAAGACACTTTAGCTACTACCTAGTAGATGTTATATACCCTACTTATCTATACACCCAACCTGATTTCCACGATCGATTTATAAACTCATGACGCGTGGTCTACTGTCTATGACCCTCTCTGTTCAGTTGCAGCAAGTAGCAGAGGGGGTTGGGCTAGGGAGAGGGCAGTGATTCGGCGATACAATCATGTCTGATGTAATACGGTCGAATGAAAGGGAGGGGTGGCTGCCATGTTTCACGAGATGGCGCAGGACAAATGGAGTTTACGGCTTCCTGGGGAGGGAATGAAGGAAGGTGGAAAGACGGGAGGAACGGGGAGCCAGATAAGGAGGAAGAGGAAGAGGAGCGGAGTGCGAATCCAGCGAATTCAGAGCAACTCGAAACCTCCAGATGCAAGCCGTGGGTCTTCGTCTTGAAGGGTTTGATACTCTGACGCTGTATGTGCACTTCGATACGTTTCCTGGCCCCAGCTGAGACCGCGCGGTACAGAACCAGGAGGAACACGCATGATGGAGATGATCTCGAAACGCCAATGCGCCACGTGATGCGAAGTAGGGGCTATGTTCGCGTCAGCGGTGCTGTCTGAAGCGGCCGCAGCGCAGACTGATCCGCGCTATATAGGGATTGATAGTGGATGACCTGACCACTCCGGCGTGAAGACTTTCGCATCAGGGATCACGCTGCGCTCCGCTCCACTCTTCGTGCCAAACTGAACCTCATTCATGCTCATAACCCGGTCTGATGGTATTCGATCTCGGCTCGATGAGGGGGTGCCATTGGGCGAGAAAGGTTATTGCTGCAGGACAGGCGGAGTAAGTAAGGGTTGTCACGGTGGCGTAGCGTAGGGGGGGTGGAAGTGATGCTTTTACAGCCGGAGGGAGAGTGAGGAGGGGAGGGAAAGACGAGAGAGACGGGAAAGGGGTCACTCACCCCACATGATGTAGCAGCTTGCGAAACTGAGGATTAATGTTGAGCGCCAGACACTGTAGATCCTTGAAGTCAGCATATAAATCGCATCTGGACGTCATGACATGGTGGTTGCGCCACAGTTTCGATTCGCATGATAACGGCTGGCCGTCAGATGCTCGTCCCGCTGAATATGTTCACAACCCAAAAATTATGTGCGTTCCAGCCTCAATCCTTCTCATTGTGTAACATGTCGAGCCCTTTCCACTTGATCGCAGTTCGAAAGCATCGGCAAGAGATAGTGTTCGGCGCGGCCAGGAAGCACGTACGTATTATTCTCCCCCTTGGGTGCAAAAACCCACGCCACTAAGGATGCGAGAACGACGAAGACGAGGCCGATTATTATCGACCAGCTGCGAAAAGATCAGAACGTCAGCAAGCATCTCCTCCAGTGAATGCAGTTGCAAAATCGAGACGTGGCTCAGCGAGAAACTCCCACATATCGAGGAGGACGGTTCAGCGGTAATGGAGCTATCACGCTCATGTGCGAAGTGAACAGCTGGATCGAATTTGCTCTGAAGAGAGAAGACGGAAGAAAAGAGTGGGCATACCCATTCGCCATGTTGCGAAGCTTTTATGTACTGGTCTGCGGCCTTCAGAGTCGAGGCGGTTTGAATATATGACGCAGGTACCACGGATCGGACACGTTGAAGAAGAAGCAAGCACCACGTCGCTCTGCGTTGTAAACAAGTGATCCTGCACAATACTGTTGATGCAAGGAGATGGCGATTGGGACGGGATATGACACTCCCAAGCGCATCAACGTCCTGATGGCTCGATGAGCACGTCGGCGAAACTTCGGAATCAGCACGCCAAGCACACGATCAGGGGTCCAAACGAGAGTGACCCATAGTACACAGGCAGCAACTCAAGCAACAGAGAAAATCGTCTGAAGCTAATGAAGTAATATCACTACGTAGGAATGGAGCACCTGGAAGAATTCCGATCATTGATTCAATGGTGCATGGCTTCGCGGCTATAATTGTATTTCCTCCAGCGAAAACGCCTCAAACCGCCCCTCGTTGGACGGCAGGTAACACTACTATGAAATGTGGAGAATGTAGGAACCAACCAGCCTGTCTTCAGGCACCTTCACGACTCTTGCGATAGTTCGATTCTTGTTCAACCTGAAGTCCGTCGACGACAGGAGCAAGCTCGCTCAATATTTCGTAGGCCTTCTTGTGAAACTCCAATTGAGCAGCGATCAAGTCTGCGAGGTTGCGCAAAGGCTCGGGGGTGTCAAGTACCTGTACCAGAGTTTAGCAATCGTAGAAATATGGTTTGTTCGGCATGACCTACATTCTTCATCACCCCCACCGCCTCTTCGGTCTGATTGACAAACTCATCCTCTGCGGCCTCAATCTCTGCCCGCGCCTCCTCACTCAAGTGGGTTTCATCATCTGGATTCATCCCGCGGCCCTGAACAGCGCTCTTCTTTGCAGCTTTGGTCGAGTCAAGCATGAGTCTGCTGTTCTCCACTGACTTTCTCGCCTTGGTCGCGAACTGAAGATTTGTGTTTAGAGTGGTAGACCAGCCAGCGAGGAATCGGGATTGAATCTGCCCATCTTGCGCGAGTCGAGCTTCTCCGACCTTTTCCTCCGCCAACGCATATTTTTCAAGAGCACTCGAAAGTGGATCTTCGCTAGCATGAGCGGGGTGAGTCTGTGCCAGAAGCTGGGAGCCGGCGAGAGAGGCGCGGGCAATGGCATGGTTGAACGTTTTGGGCTGAGGCTTTGCACTGGGAGGGGCGGTAAAGGCAGCTTGAGCTTCTGCAGGTGTTGATGCATGGGAGAGAAGCGTGACCTTGTCGGCAATGGTACGGGAGAGATCGGTGAATGATTCGCGGATATTGGGTGGGTAGTCGTAGGCTTCATTGGAGTATTGTGAACTGTGTTGTGCTAATCAGATCTTTTGTAGTGCAGGAGGGTCGTAGAAAGGGCTCACGTCACGGAGAGAAGCTTCTGGTGAACTTGCTTGAGAGCGTCGACCCTCTTCTCGAGCTCGATGTAGTCTGCTGGCAGTTGTGTCTGCAACACTCAATCAGCTTGCGTTTGGACCCATGGCAAGGAGAGAAGACAAACCTTCTCATCCGCTTGACCTAGCTGCTCTTTGACAAATTGCTGTGTCCGAGCCGCAAACGGAGAAAACGAAGCACTGCACATGGGCGACTCATGTCAGTGAAGATCCAGCAGTTCAGGCCGCCGTGCCCAATGAAGGGGGCTTCGGTCGTGTTGCCGGTTGACACGCACCTGATATTCTTGCCAAATGCCTGGAACTTGTCCATGGTGAGAGCGTTCGCACAGACTTGATGGAGAGCTAAGACGGCCAATTCTCTTAATCCTCCTAACTCTCTTACAGGGGCGCAATAATGTTGATACTAGGCAAGCCGTCATTCGTACGCGCAGGGCAGGCTCCACGTGCGCAAGCTGCCAAGACCTTCACCCTGGATCCCTAGTCAGCCGGGAGTAGTTACCTAGCAGTGAGCAGCTCGATTCGTAGTCGGATGTCTCCTACATAGGGAATTATTGCATTGGCACCACGGATCACCGAGGCACCCAAATCATTCACGTAGAGACGTATGCCTGTCTGTGGAAGTATACTGCTGACGAAAGCGATGAGAGATTGAGACAAAGTCCTCATGATCACACTATCCAAAGAGATTCGTTGGCATCCTCCGTAAGACCCGAACTCCATACTTCTGCTTGCGAGGGAGAAACATTTGTGGACTTCAATCATGCTCAAAGTCTCCTTTGATGCATTTCCTCCTTTGGTCTGGCTGGATGCGCCTTGCATTCACCAATTTGCCGATGCGGAGTATGACACGAGTGGGGAAAGCATAGCCATCCGCGTTCCTCCACGAGCGACTCATTCAAGCGGAATGATCATGATCTTCTAGGCTCAACTGTTGCAATTAAGTGCAACGGCGATCATGTGAGCGTGGCTAGCATGGCTCGTAGGATTCTCGGGTCGGGTGCTGCCCACAATATCAGGGCTCGCTCTTATTTTGGGACGGCCAGACTCATCCTACCTTTCTTATCTTTTCGCACTTCAATCACTTCTTCTTGGACCGGTCGTGCAATGATGATCTCACGGTCTTCCTCCTTGTAGCGCGATGGTCTGCGTATCTCGACCCGCTCATGTCGAAGCGCTCTTCGCTCGGCCTCGAGAGCACGGATTTCGTCCTTGATGTCACGATCGCTCTTGGGATGACGGTCGACAACCAGGGCCAGAGGGCCTGCATGAATGGAGTTCGATTCGCCAACATCATCGTCAATGATCTCGCGCCTCTCGATGATCTCGGCGCCGTGTGAGGATGAACGTCGCCGAGATCGTGATGTGCTGGCAGGCGATACCTCGCGAATAATGGTCTTCTTCTCGATGATCCTTTCTTTGGGAGATGAATCTCGCCGCGATCGTGATGTGTGGCGTGAGTGACGGGAGTGAGAGTGGGAGCGACCCTTGGCCTTGGGCGAGACAGAACGCACACTTTCGGCCGTCAAATTATCCCATTCCCGGACTGATCTAGGTGCTTCTGATATAGGCACCGTAGTGATCTTTCGCTCGATGATCTCCTCAGTCACTTTTTCTTCTGGTGGAGGTGACTTGATCACATGGATACTGGTAGTATTCGCTATTGTGCATTAGCCCTTGGTATCATGCATGCAGAAAGATACGTACCTCCTTCTTTCTCACGATATTCGCGACTCAGAGTCACAACTTCGTCGATATTGTCCTTCCCTAAAGCCTTCTCGATAATGATCATCTCGCCCTACAGCCGTCAGCGTCGTGCGCTAGTCATTACGTTCAGAACTCACCTCTTCATGGAATGGATATCCCAGTTCAATCAATATTCTTGTATGCGCCAGCCTCTTTGGCATGCGCGTCTTGCCTTTCCTGGGATATGCCTTCGTCTTGACCTGTTCGGACTCCCTCTCAGTCGACGAACTGCTAGTGCTACGATGTCTGCTTCGTTGTCTCGTCCATTCTCTTTCTCTGTAGGCCCGGAACTCTTCATCACCATAGTATTCTGGTTCGGCGATGCGAATATCCTCATAATCTCTCTCCGCATGACTTGGCCGCGAATATCGAGGTGGGGATCGTCTCGCAGGGACTGGAATGGGTATAACTGGTGGCGATGGTCTGCGCCTGAAATCGTCATAATCATCATAATCGTATCGCCTCGCAGGTCTGCGATCGAATGTATCGAGACTAGACTGTCGCCGAAGTAGACCAGGGCGCGGTGGAGCTTCTGGTCTCTGCGGACGATATGGAATCAGTGCGCCTCCCGCGGGCGGGCCTCGTGGCTCATAGAAGTCGTCCTCGTCATAGTAGCGTCTCTCAGGTCGGCGAGCAGGCGGTCCGTATTGTTCCTCTCGGTAGTACCGCTCGTCGACTCTGTCGACAGGGCGAGCAGGCGGCGCATATCGGTCGTCAAATCTACGCCCAAAATTCGAGGGACGCTCTCGTTCGCGCTCCATCACAGGATTCGGCGGAGTACGATAGCGGTCTTCGCTTTCTCGGGAGAAACGTTGGGAGTCCCAACGAACGCTTGAGGGTGGTGGACCTCTGCCCACCGAGGATCGATAGTCATCATCGTAGCGGGACCCCATGGTGCTCTACTGCCAAGAGATTTTCAAAGCGGAAATCAGCAAAGTCGAGGATGTGCGGAGCGGCCGTGGGCAAACCACTGGATCAGGCTGGGTCCAAGTTGGCGTTTCAGGTGCCAGATACCGAAGGGCGAAGGACTCGTAGCTACTGTATGTGTACCTCTAAGTCATCGTTGCGCTTATCGGAAGAAGAACGGGAAGTCTTTGGAGAGATCCGATTCTGCTGGAGAGGATGAAAGGAAGAGGGTGGCTTGCTCGAGGACTACATGTTCGTGGGATGACGTTTCCTCGGTCTTGGTACTTGGATTCGCCCTATTAAAGCCCTCGGCCCGTCGGGCAGCCATCACCCGATCAGGTGCTGCTCTTTTGCGAGGGATTTTGTTGGAGGATATTACTTTGTGGTTTGCAAACAGTTTACAGTTTGCAGTTCAACTTTTTCCGCTGGAGGCACCCTGCTCACTGCTTTCTGGAGGTATGCTGATGCTGTCGATCCATTCCGCTATAATACGAGGATCTTACTTGACCAAGCCTGGCCGAGGTCTTGCCACATGCTTTCGATCTGGCTAATCGTATTCCGCTACAAGGGTCAATGCCTGATGCTTGTGAAAAATGGTAATGTGCCGGTGAAAGCTCAGGGCAGAGCAGAGTAGAGCACAGCGCTGCCAAAAGCAACGTTGAGGCATGTGGCGCCCAACAGTGCTGTCTCGTAGACTGCTTCTGTTGGTCCCTGCCACCAATTGTGACCAACTGGCCTCCAGCTATTCCGTCTCAACCGATTTTCTCCTTTGCGTTCTCTCGAAGCCTGCTTCTCAGCCGAAGGAACATATCAACTCCCATACCCACAGCTGTCTCAAGAAGATTATCAATATCCTGCCTCTATTGGAGCAGACGTGATCTCAGCTGTGCGACATACCTAGAGCCAGATACGGCACGTAAAGCTGGGCCAGTGCTATCCTTTCGGCCCTCGAGAAGCCTGGCCAGCTCATTGCCTCGATTGTGCAGGTCAACGTGGACATGGCAGCCTCGATCGACCAGACGAGGAGATGCAGCGGTACCAGCGGATCGTCTGAGTAAATTGTCAGCACCCCCTGGCTTGCAGCAAGACTCGATCTGATGGGCTTTTTTTCCCATTCGGCTCACGACAAGATGCAGCAGAGCAATGTCGATTGGTGGACGTAGTAACAGCGAGAGACATACTTCGCAGAATAGCCCCAATAGCCCAAATACTAAGTGGGAGATGATATACCGCTTCAAGGGCCATGTACGTAGTAAAGAAAAGTGGAGGATCGATAAAGAATCGATCCTTGTATGTTGCGATATACCAATTCCTGATGTCGACGAGGAATTGTGGCTTCAGCAGCTCGGGATAGAAGGGCGTCAGGTCAACAACTAAAGTGAAGAATTCATGAAATCAGCCGACACATAGTAACTTGCTGAGACGAAGACAGGAAACATCATAACGCCTCAAACACAAGAGTCGATTGGAATAGTCGGCAGGAGGGATTACCTAGCATGACAGGTATGTGGACAACGAAGAAGAATAGATAGACCAGATCGATCCTGCGGCTCCAAATGGAAGCCGCTTCTCCTGTGACCATCGTGAGATTCCCACTCGAGCCGGTACTCGAATTTGTAAAAAGCTGGACTATCGTAGCACTAGCAGTTCGTCGACTGAGAGGG
>QQTW01004467.1_pt1 | contig 10501 bp, 6 predicted proteins | sample 1904831 | NCBI WGS metagenome assembly QQTW01 (sample SAMN09435610, study PRJNA476489) | Subsurface metagenome, whole genome shotgun sequencing project.
TTTCTGGCTAGGCGTCCGCGGTGGCTTCTGAGGTGGCCGTGACGCTTCCGGCACGGTTGGGCCTGGCCCTCCGCAGGCTAAGCTCGGTCGCAACACACAACCTGGGTGGGCGCACGCCGAAGCAAGGCGTGGGACGCCGATGCCGCCACCTGCCGCATGAACGTTCTTTTCCTCAACTGCACCCTCAAGCCCAGCCCGCAGCCTTCCAATCAACCCCGACGTCTTGACTCAGAAAGCCGTGCGCCTGTTGCAAGCCGAGCAGGCCACCTGCGAAGTGCCGCGCCCGGCCGATTTCAACAGCCAACTGCTCAACGGCGATGCCCTGCCCGTGCGAATCAAACGTTGAGGTGATTGTGTGCCTTCTTGCTCCGGTTTATCTTCCGCACCGGCCAAATGGCCACTCCAATGGCTTATCCTTCCAAGTGGAGCGGCGGCGCGGGCAGCCGAAACACGTCGCGCAGGGCGCGGCGGGCGGCGTAATAGCCACACATGCCGTGCACGCCCCCGCCGGGCGGCGTAGCCGATGAGCACAAATACAAGCCCCGCAGCGAAGTGCGGTAGGGCGAGGCCCGCAACGCCGGTCGCGTGAACAGCTGGCTGATGTCCAGCAAGCCGCCGTTGATGTCGCCGCCCACGTAGTTCGGGTTGTGTTCCTCCATCTGAGCCGTGTCGAAGGTATGGCGGGCCAGAATCCGCTCGCGGAAGCCCGGCGCGAAACGCTCGACCTGGCCTTCAATGGCCGCGGTCATGTCCTGGCGCGAGCCGTTGGGGACGTGGCAGTAGGCCCAGGCCGTGTGCCGGCCGGCCGGGGCGCGGGTGGCGTCGAACAGGCTTTGCTGGGCCAGCAGCACGAAGGGCTTGGCCTGGTGCTGGCCCTGGGCCGCGGCGCGCTCGCTGGCGTCTATCTCGGCCAGCGTGTTGCCCAGGTGCACGGTGCCGGCTTGGGCACATTCCGGGGCGCTGAAGGGAATGGGCTCGGCCAGCGCCCAGTCGATTTTGTACACGCCCATGCCGTAGCGGTAGCGCCGGAGCTGCCATTGGTAGATGCTGGAGAGGCTGTGCCCGGCAATCTGCAGGAGTTGGGCCGGCGTCACGTCGAGGAGCACGGCCCGCGCCGGGGGCAGCTGGGTTAGCGAGCGCACGAAGGTGCCCGTTTCAATCTGGCCGCCCAGGGCCACAAAGTGCGCCACCAGCGCATCGGCAATGGCTTGCGAGCCGCCTTGGGGCAGGGGCCAGCCGCCGCGGTGCGCCGCTATCAGCAGCACCAGGCCGATGGCCGAGGTGGTGAGGTTGCTCAGGGGCTGAATGGCGTGGGCCGCCATGCCGGCCAGCAGGCCTTTGGCTTTTTCGCCCGTAAAGCGCCGGGCCAGCAGGGTGGCCGGCAGCAAGGCCGGCAGCCCAAACCGGGCCATGTTCAGCGGGTGCCGGGGGATGTGCAGCGGGGCCAGCACGTCGGCCGCAATGCTGGGCCAGCGCGCCACGAGCGGCCCGAGCAGCTGCTGGTACGCGTCGGCGTCGGGGCCGAGGGTGCGGGCCGTATCCGTCAGGGAGGTCATCACGGCGGCGGCGGTGCCGTCGTCGAAGGGGTGCGCCGCGGCCACGGCCGGCGTGAGGTATTGGAGCCCGTACTGGGCCAGCGGCAAGGTTTGGAAAAACGGCGAAGCCGCGGCCAGTGGGTGAATGGCCGAGCAGATGTCGTGGCGGAAGCCGGGCAGGGTCAGCTCAGCCGTGCGCAGGCCGCCGCCGAGCTCCTTTTTGCCTTCGAGCAGCAGCACCGACAGGCCCGCCTGCTGCAGCGCAACGGCAGCGGCCAGCCCGTTGGGGCCGGACCCCACAACAACGGCATCGTACGCGGAATTACTCATGCAAAATGGGAAAAGCTGGGTTTGGTATACGGCGCCAGAAAAAGGCCAGCGGCCGGGCCAATGTTTTCAATGGGAAGCGAAAGGCTGTTTTGCAAGCGGCACTAAGAGCGTACAGGGAAAGACGATAGAGCAGCACTGAAAAGTCCTGCTGAGCGGAGTCGAAGTACCTCTACTACGCAACTAATCAGGTTTACTACGGCGGCAGAAATGCTTCGACTGCGCGGACGCCAGATGAGCAGGACCGTTCTGGAACTTTCCCTGCACACTCTAAGGAGCCCAGCCGGCGCTTTGCAGGAACTGAACCAGCCGCGGTTCCACCACCGGCCCTGCGGGTTGCCGGGCGGGGCAAAGGTATACCGGTACCGAATGGCCCGGACGTAGCGCGGCGGCCGGTTGGGGAAAGGATTGCCGGCAAACAGGCCGACCGCGCCGGGGTCGTTGTGCAGGAGCTTCCACACCAGGTGCAGCGTCCAGGGGTAGTCGGTAGGCGAGGCCATGGCGGCAAACCACATTTGCCAGTCCAGCCGCAGCTGGTAGGGCGCTACCTGGGACGGGCGCTGGTTCAGGGCCACCGGCAGGCCTTTGTAAGGATAGGGCCGCCAGGTGGCGCGCTCGTCGGGAGCTTCGTCCTGGGTGCCTTCAAACACCACGTTCAGCCGCTCCCGGCCCACCGTGCCGAAGGCGCCGTAGGTGTTCACCAGGCCCAGCGGGTCGAAGGACGTGTTCATGATTTGGCCCGGCGCCGCCAGGTTCAGGGCCGGTTGGATGCTGAGCAGCGCGATAATGGCCGTGACCACCCAGGCCGTGGTGCGCATCAGCCGGGATTCTTCGGCCACGGCTGCCGCCGCTTGCGCCCGCGCCACGAGCCGCCGCGGCAGCAGCCGGGCCCAGAAGCCGTCGTCGAAGCACGCCAATGCCGGCACGATGGTCAGCCAGTTCAGAAAAGAAAGGTTGCCGCTGAGGATGATGGAAAACTGAAACAACACCATCACCGCGCCCGCCACGTGCCGCGCCGCGCCCAAAGGCAAAAATGGGCGCCACCAGCTCGGCCAGCCAGTTGAACCACACGCCGATTTTCAGCACGGCGTGCGGCAGGAAGTGGAACCACCGGCTCAGCGGGCCGGGGATGGGCTGGGTCTCGAAATGGTAGTAGAGCGCCGTGCCGTTGCGCCAGATTTCGTCGCCGCGCATTTTAATCAGGCCCGCGCCCAGCATGATGCGCACCACCAGCCACCGAAGCAGCACGATGACGGGCAGGGGAGGAGCCACCCGCGGAAAAGGCCGCAAATCAAGCAGCGGACACAGAAAAATGGCCAGAAACCCCGTCTCGGTGAACTGAATTTCCCAGCCATAGCCGTACCACTCCTGCCCCACGTGCACAAACGAGAGGTAGAGCACCCAGAGCGCCGCCAGCAGCACCCCATTGGCAAAGCCGGCCACCACCACGCCCGAAAGCACCAACCCCGCCCAGGCCGCGGCCAGCAAGGCGGCATCCGAATGCCAGAACCAAAACAGCGACGGCAGCCGCGCCAACCCCGCGCCCGTCGACCCGAGCGCGCTGCCCACCTGCTGCAAGTAGTGGCCGACGGGCAACAGGCCTTTCGAGCCAATCAAGGGCACTATTTGGTTGATGGCCACCAGAAACGCGACGGCATAGAGCGCGCCCAGCAGCCGCAGAATGACAAACCGCGTCAGCCAGTAGCTGGGCGGGCCGACGGGCTCCTCGGCAATGGGGGCGGGTTCGCGGGCGGGGCTGCCGCGCACCTGTTGGGGATGAATGGCCATCGGCAAGGGCAATACAGGCTGTTTGCCTCGGCGGGTAGTTGGGTTTACACCGGTGGTTTTAGCCCCGGCCCACCAGCAGCGCCTGGCTGTACATACTCCGTCCTTCGGGGTTGGTTTCTGCTCGAATTTCGGCTCATTGGTAGTCAAAAGCTTTCATTGTAAGAACGTTGGGCTTTGCCGGCGGCCGGGGCGGGCCGAGGGAAAGCCGCTCCCTGGCTGCTTCACGCTTTTCAATTGCTTCCTGGAGGCGTGGGCTTTGCAAAGCCGAGCCGGCAAAAAAGGCGTAGGTACTGCCCGTTCCGCCCGCACGGCACGTTGCCGCACGCCGGTGAAGGGCGCGCTTCTTCGTGCACCCCTTGCGCCAAGCAGCCGCCCGAGCAAAGCCCGAGCGCCGCTTCGAAAAACCCAGGGTTATTACTGCCGAGGTTGGCCGCTACCTTGCGCGAAAAAGGGCATTTGCCAACTGTTTTCGACTCTTTTCATCCGTATACCCATGCAGCTTCAGGAAGTGGTTACCGCTGCGCAGGCCCGCGAATTCATCGCGTTTCCGGTGCGCCTTTACCGGGGCGACCCCAACTACGTGCGCCCCCTGGACCGGGACATCGAAACGGTATTTGACCGCGACAAAAACAAGTATTTCCGCCACGGCCAGCTCATCCGCTGGCTGCTGCTCGACGCCGCCGGGCAGACGCTGGGCCGAGTGGCCGCGTTCGTGAACGAGCGCACGGCCCACACGTTCGCGCAGCCCACGGGCGGCATGGGCTTCTTTGAGTGCGTAAACGACCAGGCCGCCGCCGACGCGCTGCTCAACGCCTGCCGCGAGTGGCTGCGCGCCCAAGGCATGCAGGCCATGGACGGGCCCATCAATTTCGGCGACCGCGACCAGTGGTGGGGGCTGCTGCTCGACAACTTCGGCCCGCCCCTCTACGCCCAGAACTACAACAAGCCGTATTACCGCGCCTTGCTCGAAAACTACGGGTTTCGGCTGTATTTCAATCAGTACACCTACTTCCGCAAAGTGGCGGCGCCGCTCACGCCCGAGTACCAGGAGAAGGCGTCGGTGCTGTTGAAGGACCCAGATTTCAGCTTCGAGCACCTGCGGGTGAAAGCCCTGCCCAAATACGCGGAGGACTTTCGTCAGATTTACAACAAAGCCTGGGTGAAGCACGACGGCGTGAAGGAAATGACGCCCGAGCAGGCCGCCAACGTCATGCGCAAGCTGCGGCCCATTATCGACGAGAACATCTGCTGGTTTGCGTACTACCGGGGCGAGGCGGCGGGCTTTTTCATTGCCTTGCCGGAGCTCAACGAGCTGTTCCGGCACGTGGGGGGCAACCTCAACTGGCTGGGCAAGCTCAAGTTTGCTTGGTACCGCTGGCGCGGGGCGGTGCGCACCATGACCGGCATTGCCTTCGGCATCGTGCCCGAGCACCAGCGCAAGGGCCTGGAAATGGCCTTCATCCTGGCCGCCTCCAAAACCGTGCAGGACACCAGCAAGGTCCACTACGAGGACTTCGTGATGAACTGGATTGGCGACTTCAACCCTAAGATGATGCGCGTGGCCGAAACCATTGGCGGCGAAATCTGGCGCACCCACGGCACATTCCGCTACTTGTTCGACCGCAGCCAGCCCTTCGAGCGGGCCCCGGTGATTGAGTGAATGGGCGAATAGGTGAATGGGCGAATGGGTGAATGGGTAAACTCGTCATGCAGTAAGGAGCCGGGTACGACCCCGCTCCCTACCTCTTTCGCAAACCACTTCGCCACAAGTTTAACTGAGCGCTACAGCAAAAAACAAGGCCGAACGCACGCTTGCATTCGGCCTTGTCCTGGCGGGTTGGGAAAATTACTTCACTTACTCACTTACTCACTTACTCATTCGCCCATTTACCCATTCGCCCATTCAAAAGGAATACCCAATGCTGGCCGTGATGTTGCGGGGCAAAATGGGCCGAATCAGGTTGTTGGCGGCTTGCGAGGGGGTTTTGCCGGTGGCCGGGTTCACGGTGGGGTTGTCGACGAAGGCCTGGCTGGTGGCGGCGCTGTTTTCGCCGTTGCGGGCCGCGGCGTCGCCGAAGCCCAGTGCGTTGAGCAGGTTGGAGCCCTGCACCGAGAGGCGCACGCCCTTGAACGTGCCGGCGAAGTTGTAGCCCAGGCCGCCGAAGAGCACGCCGTAGCTGGGCAGCAGGATGGTGTTGCGGCGGTTGGCGTAGCGGCTGCCGAACCAGCGGTAGTTGCTGAACACGTCGAAGCCCCGGCGGGTGTACTCGAAGCCGCCTTCGAGCAGCACGTCTGGCGTGTCCTCCAGGCGGTTGCCGGCGATGGACACCAAGCGGTTATTTTCGTCCAGTTGCCGGAATTTCACGATGCGCGGCGTTTGCAGCGTGCCGATGCCGCGCAGCGTCAGGCCCGTGACGGGCTGGAAGGTGATTTCGGCCTCCAGGCCGGCGTTCCGGACGGTGCCGCGCTGGCGGTTGAGCAGGAAGCCGCCGGCCGGGTTCACCTGCTGAATGGTGAAGGGAATGTTCTCGTTGAGGCTGAAGAAGCTGGTCAGGCCCAGGCCGAGGCGGTTGGTGCTGGCCTTCACGCCCACTTCGGCCTGCTGCACCCGCTGAATGGCGCCGCGGATGGTGGTGTTGCCAGTGGGGTCGGCCGGGTCCGAGCCGAAGGCCCACTGGTCGTTGGTGGGGGCCACGCCGGAGTTGGAGTAGCGGGCGTACACCGCCGTGCGCGCATCGAGCTTGTAGTTGGCGCCCACCGAGGCGTTTACCGTCTGAAAAAGGTAATCCCAGGTGCGAAACTCGCCGGTGTTTTGCAGGTAGGTGTTGTCGTACTGCGTGAGGTAGTTGCCGTCGAGGCCGCCGTTCTGGTACACCGGGTTGGTGGCGCGGGTGGCGGTGAAGTTGAAGTTGTAGCGGGTGTCGGGCCGCTGCACCTGGGCCGACTTGCCGGCCCGGCCGAAGTTGTGGCTGGCTTCGTAGCGCACGCCCAGGTCCAGGTTGAGCTTCTCGCTGACGGCCCACTCATCGCCCAAAAAGAAGCTGTTGATTTGGGTGGTGCCGCTGGTGTTGGCCAGCAAGCCGCCGGCCGTGCCGAAGCTGTAGGCCAGGAAACCGTTCTGGGTGGCCTGGATGTCCTGCCCGCCAAAAAAGCCGGGCGCCGTTTGGATGGTCAGGTTCAGCAGGCGCGGGCGGTTGGCCACTTCCTGCACAATCTGGTTGTAGCTCAGCCGCTCCTTGATGGTGTAGCGCGAGGCGTACCAGCCGCCGCTGAGCCGGTGCCCGCCGGCCGTCTTGTTGATTTGCAGCTTGTTGATGACGTTGGTGGCCGGCTTCTCGTCGGGGAAAATGCCCGCGATGTTCACCAGCCCGTTGCTGTTAAAGTTGAAGTCGCCGCCGGTGGGCGTGATGGCGCGCGTGGTGGCGTTGTAGGCCCCGCTGGCCACCAACTGGTTATTATCAGCGTAGCGCAGCTCGAAGCCGTTAGCGCCCAAGGGGCCGAAGCCGCCTCTACCGTCGGCGCCGCTCAAAAAAAGCTGGGCCAGGCCCACGCCCGGCAGGGGCGCCGTGAGGTCGTACACGCCGTCGGTGCTCAGGTTGGCGTCGAGCACCCGCGCGTTGTCTTGCAGCGTGAAGCCCTTGCCCAGGTCGAAAAACACCTCCGAGCTCACCGACTTGTAGCGCGTGTGCTGGCCGTCGGCCAGGTCGCGGTTCAGCGTGCCCTCGCCGTTGTTGAACGGGTTGGGCAGGCTGTGAAAGCGCTGGTACTCCGAATACATGGTGCCGCGGCGCAGGTCGGGCCCGCCGGGGATGCGCTCGGGGTTGTTCAGGTTGCGGTACGGGATGCTGGTGAGGTAGGCCACCCGGTCGTTGAGGTACTTGCCGTAGAGGCGCACGTAGCCGTTTTTCAAGGTGTAGGTCACGTTGGCCTTCACCTGGCCGCCGCGGTTCATGGGGAAGCCCATGTAGCGGGTGCCGTCGTCCTTGCGGTAGAAGCCGCCCACGTTGAAGCGCAGCGGCGTGCCCTTGATAGGCCCGCCGAGGTTCACGTCCACGCGCTGCAAGCCCAGCAGCTGGTCGAAGCCTTTGCGGTCGGAGTAAAAGCCCTGGTCGCCGCCGGTGAACTTCACCGTGCCGCCCAGCTGGCCGGTGTTGCCGGTCTTGCTCAGAAAGTTGATGATGCCGCCCGGCGCGTTGTTGGCCTGAATGCCGGCCGAACCGCCGCGCACCACTTCCAGCCGGTCCAGCGTCTCGTCCACCCGCATGTGGATGTCGCTTTTGGCAAACGTGAGCGAGCCCACTTCCAGCAACGGCAGCCCGTCTTCCATCAGCTGCAAGAACCCGAAGCCAGACTCGGCGTTGGCCGGCAGGCCGCGGGCCGACACCGAGTTGGCCGCCTCGCCGCCGTCGGAGTTCACCCGGAAACCGGGCACGGCCATCAGCAAATCGGCGGTGCCGCGCGACACGCGGGTTTGAATCTGCCGGGCGTTGAGCGTGGTCACGGCCGTGGAGCTTTCCAGCTTGCTCTGGGGGTTGAAGGTGCCCGTCACCACCACGCCTTCCATCAGCAGCGGGTCCGGGGCCAGCTTGGCGTTGACGGTGGCGGTGCCGCCCTCGGCCACCGTGAGCGGCTGGTTGGCCACGCGGTAGCCCAGAAAAGAAATGGTGGCCGTGTAGCTGCCGGCCGGGGCCGCGAGCGAAAACGCGCCGTTGCGGTCGGTGGCGGTGCCGATGTTGCCAGGGTTGAGCACCACCGTGGCGCCGGCCAGGGGCTGGCCTTGCTCGTCGGTGATAACGCCCGAAACCGGGCCGGCGCTCTGCGCGTGGGCGGCCGGCGCGAGCGCGCACACGATGGCCGCGGCCGGAAACAGCTGCCGTAGAAAAGTATTGTTTGAGGTCATAAGAGATAAATAAGCCGCAAGTAAAAGGGGCAACGGCTTGCAGTGAAGGCGAAATTACGAGGCTACCCCGCCGCCGGATTGGCTAGCAATACGCAAAGCAGGGCCTTGGGGGCTGGGTTGCGGGGTGCCCGGTTGGGGGCATCCAAACCAAAAGCCGATGCGTAGGTTTGTGCGAAAGCCAATTCTGGCTCGGCTTCAGCCGGCACCTGCTACTCTGTTTTATGCCTTTTACCCCTCATTCGCAATTCTCTTGCCGGCTCGTCGTCCTGGCCCTGGCCTTGCTTGCCTGGCCCCTCATGGGCAGCTGCCAGTACCTGCGCTACGTCAAGGACCTCAACCCGACGATGCCCGGCACCAAACCCATCGACCACGCGCCCTACGACGCCCTGCTCAAGAAGTACGTGGACGAGCAAGGCATGGTCAACTACCGCGCTTTTCGGGCCGACTCCAGCAAGCTCAACGCTTACCTGACCACCGTGAGCAACACGCTGCCCAACGAGCAATGGAGCAAAAACGACCAGCTCGCCTACTGGCTGAACGCCTACAACGCCTTCACCATCCAGCGGGTGCTGCGCGGCTACCCGGTGAAGAGCATTCGCCAGCTGGGCGGCGATAAAACGCTGGTTAACACCGTGTGGGACCAGCGGTTCATTCGCCTGGGCAACGACAAGGAGAAGTATTGCCTCAACGACCTGGAGCAGCGCCTGATTCGGCGCAAATTCGACGGCGAATACCGGGTGCACTTTGCTTTGGTGTGCGCCGCTGTGTCGTGCCCCAAGCTGCGGCGCGAGGCCTACGTGGGCAGCCGCCTCAACCAGCAGCTCGAAGACCAGTCCCGCGGCTTCATCAACGACCCCAGCAAGAACAAGCTCACGCCCGCCAACGCCCCGCAGGTGTCCGAAATATTTAACTTTTACCCCGGCGACTTCAAAAAGGGCGACAACACGCTGGCCAAAACCCTCAACAAGTATTCCGCCGGCCAGAAAGTGGACCCCGAAATAAAGCCGAAGTTCATGCCCTACAACTGGGCCCTCAACGAGCAGAAATAACCCGGCCGCCACCCTGCCAATACCCCGGTTATGCTTCGCTTCGGCGGGGCGCAGCTGGGGTTTTGCATGGGCCACGACCTGGAGCAGTTTCGGCCGCCGTGAGCCACTAGAACGTCCTGCTCCTCTGGCGTCCGCTTGTCGAAGCATCTCGCGTGGCGCAAACCTCACCCCCGGCCCCTCTCCAAAAGAGAGGGGAGCCTGACGACGCGGGAAAGATGCTTCGACTGCGCGGACGCCAGAGGGGCAGGACCGTTTTTTCAATGCTTTTGCTTACTGGTCACACGCTAGAGCAGTTTCGGCTGCCGTGTACACTTTCGGAGAAAGTTAAAAGTGGAGAGCTAAAGGTGAAAAAGTCAATCCGCAGCTTTTTCACTTTTAACTCTTCACTTTTAACTCAATGCCCAAAGGATGAAATCGCGTCAGGTTGTCTCGTCAAAACCGGCGGCGGGCTAGCCTTTGGCCGCCGCCCGCCCCTTGAAAGGCAGCAGCTGCGGCACCTGGGCCCGGTATCGCGCGTAGGCCGCCCCGAACCGCTGCCGCAGCTTGCGCTCTTCCAACCGGGTGCCCACCACCAGGTAGGCCAGGTTGCACCCCACAAAAACGGCGCGGGCCGTGGTGGGCGAAAGCAGCCAAAAACCCAGCAGCCCCAGCATCACCCCGAGGTAGAGCGGGTGGCGCACCAGCCCGTTGAGGCCCCCGGTGTGCAGCGGGCCATCGGCCGCGGCGGGGCCGCGCCGCACGTAGGCCCAGCCCGCAAACTCCGCCAGGTCGTAGCCGCGCAGGGCTGCCACGGCCACCAGCACGCCCAGCCCCAGCAGCCCGCCAGCCAGCCCGAGCACCGGCCATGACGGCGTGAAAAGCCGGGTTTCGGGCAGTTGGCTTTGGTAGCGGATGACGAGCAG
>QQTW01004468.1_pt1 | contig 10500 bp, 7 predicted proteins | sample 1904831 | NCBI WGS metagenome assembly QQTW01 (sample SAMN09435610, study PRJNA476489) | Subsurface metagenome, whole genome shotgun sequencing project.
GTGCAGTTCTTCTTGTATAAGGATTTAGATGGCTACGAAGAGGAGAATGCGCGAGCCGTAGAGGCTCGGAGTTGATTATGTAGATAGGTACATACTGTACTTCACTATCGTGGTAAATTCAAATATTGAATTGAGCAATTGCGTGCCTTCAATGTTGTGTGATGTTTATGGTATTGAGGGAAGCACTGGAGGTAAGAATATCAGTCATTGAGAAAAGCTCCATTTTTCTTCAGTTTGCCCCACCAAGCTTTACGATCGCTTTATCTCGTATTTCGAACACAAATATTATACTAAATTTTTCTGGCTTGAAGCTTCCCTCTAACCTTCAATCCACAGTTATTCGCCATGGCCGCTCTCATAGAGGACGAGATTGACGATGTACTGTATTTTGCGCGGGTTGCTGATCGGGAGGAGCTCACACAAATGCTGGACAAATTGAGCCAAAAGTACAATTGCTCGAAAGCAGACATCCTGAATGCCTCCATCGATCCCGAATCGCGCAACAATGCCCTCCATTACGCCGCCGCCAACGGTCACACAGGTACGCCTGCGTGCCCCGCGATTTTCGTAGATGGAGCTTCGGTTAGCCTCCTATTGATATATTCTCACTTGCGGTCTTCGTGCGTCGAGCATTGTGCTTCTCAAATGTATGAACATTGCAAAGCTAACCTGTGGCTGATCTCAGATTTGATAACCTGGATATGCTCTACATTACTTGATACCAACCGGTCCAACCCTCACCCTAAGATTGCAGAAGGCTCAATTCAACAACAGCAAAATTCTCCAATCCTCCTAGTCAACGCAAAAAATGACGCTGGCAACACGCCGCTTCATTGGGCGGCGCTGAATGGGCACCTTGCTGCCAGCAAGGCCTTGGTCGAGGCTGGAAGCGATTCCTCGATTGAGAACAATGCGGGACATGATGCGACGTACGAAGCTGCGCAAAACGAGAAGTTCGAGGTGGCAGAGTGGCTGCTCAGCAAGGTGGAAAGCGCAGATGAGGGTGGCGCTGAAGGTAGTAACGTGAAGGAGGAAGAGACAGAAGAAACAGCTGGGGTGCGCGAAGAGGACGGCACAGGCACATCAAGTTCGGAACAGAGGAAGGGGTGATTGAAATCAGCATTTTTATTCGGCAATCATGCTCCGCTCGCAAATTCCCGGATTACTCCCATAGTGTGCTTGAACCAGGACATCTTACACTCCGGCATCACAGGACCATGGAGACATCTCATACGCACAAGGGGGTCTCACTATTCGTATAGATATAGAAAGGAATCCTGAAGATGTAGCCTTGGCCACATGCCAGGTGTCTTCTCGCCCAGATCTGAAAGCCATAGGAAAATCTGACCAATGAAAAAGTGGCGAGCCCATGCAAATGCATCGGCAGCCGCTCGCTCGTCCCTGTTTAGTCAAGCTAATACTCCGTTAACAATGCTATAAAGTAGTACCAAATGCCTTACCTCCCCAACGCTCCGACCAAAGCGTCAATCTCGCAGCCAAGCTCGCCGCTTCTCCTCCTTCTTCTCCCTCCTCTTCTCCCTGAACGCCTTGACCTCCTTCTTGCTCAGCTTCTTGCCCGCCCGCTCGGCCTTGAGACTCCGCCCGTCGTGACTGTTCGCGGCAGCATCAACATCAAAGAACGCATTCATCTGCCGCTTGCTCTTGTTCTCATCGTTGAAGTTCTCCGGCGCCAGCGTCGACGCCTGCCACCGGCCCGTGAACCTGTTGAACGCGCCCGTCGCCGCATACATGGCGTTCGGATCCCCGACACCGCCCGCGCCGGCCTCGTCGTCCGAGCGCACGCCCGGCTCCTGCGCGTAGTCCGCGTTGGGATCGTAGTCGCCGTGGATGGCCGGGTTGTAGCCGCCGCGCGAGATCTGCGACGACAGAGGCGGCGGAGACCCGGTCGGCGCGTCCAGAGGGGCAGTGGTGCCCGGCGGTATCCTGTCGTGCGCGCCCAGGCCGCCGGACGTGGACGTCGAGGCTGGCGGAACGGACGAGGCTGGCGGGACGGACGAGGCTTCCGGCACGCGCGGGTTCTCCCACTGTGTCGCGTGGGTGAAGCGGTTGTAGAAGTAGTAGGCCTGCGCGCTGGCGTCCCAGATGGGAGCCCAGCCGTCGTCCTGGGCGGGCGGCTCCTCCTCCGGCAAGGGTGGGACGTTGTCGTCCTGATCGGGTTGCTCTGATTGCGATGGAGTGGAGTTATCTGCCTTGTCATGCGACTCTTCCTGCTCGACAGCTTGTCCGTCTTCCGGCTCTTTCGCTGCCGTTTGCGAAGCGCGCTCTTCCTCTGACATGGCCAGTGAATCCGCTGTTAATATTGATAGGTGCTTTCACCTAACTTGTTGGGCCAGCGCAATAGCTCACTAGGTGTGGTGTTATCATTGAAGCAGTAGAGCAAACAGTGACTGGATAAGTGCAGACTAGAGAAGGTCAAGTTCGTTGTTTCTCAGCCCTATCAACCGTTCTTGAAGTCCAAGGGCACAGTACGGCGTACTGCATCTTTAATCATCCAGATGCCCGTATTATTATTTCGTACTTTTGCTACATCTTAGTACATTCAAAAGCTACCAATGTATTATTCTGTCCATGACTACTTCAATTACCTTGTGATCCAGTTCATGTCTTCAATGCTCGAGTTTCCAAGGCCTGGCGCACAATGACACTTGATGCTTCCGCCATCGAACAAAATGGGGGCCCTTCGCCAACCAACCCGAACGCATCACGTCCTCAATGCTCTCCACAGCTATGTCCGCCCTAAGCCTGTCAGAGGCTTCATCATGAATTCTCCAGTGATAGGCAGGGGATATTCCATGACTGATGCTTCGAAATATGACTCCTTTTTTCACCACACTTCACGACGATGGATGCTCGTATTCTGACCCTCAGAAATCACGAGTCAGTTGTTGACTTGTTGTGGCAGGTTTGATGAGGATATCCGATTGAAGGAACGATACGTCCGATTCAATGTTCAGGAGCTCATGCGCGCTGCCGCCCATGCTGCCAATAAGGACCGATGTGCCAGCATCGTGAAGATGGCGGAAGGCGGATTCAACAAGGTGTTCCTCATTACAATGGATGACGGTTCTGAAGTCGTTGCGCGAATACCTACTGCCATTGCAGGACCACGCCGCTTCTCCACGGCTAGCGAGGTGGCCACGTTGGATTTGGCTCGAAATATCCTCAATTTGCCGGTCCCTGCAGTCCTTGCCTATTCTTGTGACATGAACAACCCGGTCGGAACGGAATATATCATAATGGAACGGATCCACGGGGATAGTCTCGCGTCCCGATGGCTCTCGCTGTCAACCAAGGAGATCAAAGAAGTGATGACGCAGTTGGTGAAGGTTGAAGAAAAGGCCTTCTCCTTCGAATTTCCCGCAAGCGGCAGCTTATACCTGAAGCAAGACGTAAACGACGTGTCTTTTGTAAAATTCCCTCCAAGTGCTGATCAGCCGACACTGGACCGCTTCTGCATCGGACCAATAGCAAAAAGACAATACTGGGCGGATGAGCGGCAACACATGGATATTGATCGGGGTCCTTGTTGGTTTAGATCCTTTCCAGGCAATTTTTGGCGCCGTGCTAACATGATCGATCATTTCTAGGGGTTGAAGCAGAAGCGTGTGTTAAAGCCCCTGCTCTCAGAGAGTCTTCCTGGATAAGTCGATTCGGCAAACCCCAACGTCGCAGGATGTTTCTTCTTCAAACTGAAGAATTTGTAGATCCAAATACGCATTTATCCCTCCTCTCGAAATATCTCACCATAGCACCGCATCTAGTACCACAAGAGCAGAGGCTTAGTGCCCCGACGTTGAGACATCCTGATCTAAGTCTAGCAAATGTCTTCCTGGTCCCGAACTCGACTAAGATCAGCAGCATAATCGACTGGCAAGACGCTGCGGTCCTTCCGCTATTCATGCAGGCCGGATATCCGGCGTTTTGCGAGCACGATACGTCTCGTCCGCAGTCACTGGCAAAACCAGTTTTGCCTGAAAATTTCGATCAGATGAGTAGTGCCGATAAACAGATCGCTATGGCGAAATTCAGGCTAGAAGAGGCCAACGTATATTACACTGCCGCCACTGGGTTGGGGAATCCTGCCCACCTGCGAGCTTTGCGACTCAGACATCTGGGACTACGACAGTATCTTATTTCACAGGCTGGATTCCCGTGGGATGCCGACGTTATCAATCTAAAGGCGGCCCTCGTCGGCATATGGCAACAATGGGAAGAGATTTCTTCTGAACCCTGTCCGATATCTTTTTCTGCCGAAGAGCAAGAAAAGGCTTCGTCTGAGGCATCGGAGTGGCGAGAGGCTGCAGATATTCTCTCAGAGATGAAGTCCTCGCTCGGCATCGACGATGAGGGCGGCACCGAACCCGAGAATCTCGAGCACGCTCGCGAAATGAGCCAAGAGTTGAGGCTCTCGATGCTGAGCCGAGTTGAGAGTCACGAACGTGAGCTGTGTTGGCAGATGTGGCCATTCAAGAATAGCGATGATCATTCTCCGGTGCCTCCTTGAACGTTCTTTCAGGAATAGCGGCCAAGGGAAGCACGAATATCGTAAGATCTCCAATATTACCTGATACATTAATTTGAATGGATTCGTGCTACTTGACGGATCTGACCTTCTGTTCGCCAGTTGACCGTGTAAGTCTCCGTTCCTGTCATTGTCCCACAGACAGATCGTCTCATGAACCATTGGCTCCATCGCACGATCTATCTCGATCTATCTCGATCTATCTGCCTCGGATATGGCATACGGTCTTGTTTCAGTCCGCCTTCAATTCGCCCCTCCTATGGAAGAGTCCCTTGGACTGGCCGGTTCAAACCTTTGACAAAGTGAACAAATCCTCCATAACGTCTATCTAGCGAAACCCATTACAGCACATCGTCTTTATCACTTCTCGATGGATCTCCCTGGTATGTGTGGTTGTTAGGCCAAGAAAGATAAACGTTCAACTATAGTGTTATGAAAGAGCGAGACTAGTGTAGAGTCGAAGTGCTGAAGCTCCTCAGGAGAAAGTATGGGGGTTTCACCGGGGCTGGATCACGTAAGGGGCGGATGTCCGGCGCAACCGGTCAACAGTGACCAACCGTAACCGGAGGAATCTGGGTGCTAGGTGAATCGAGTAACATGCATCTCCTAGATCAAGGCATGCCGCTTTGAAAACCCCCCACATACAATTGCTTCTACCCCAGAGGGCGCTTCGCATAGCCTCCAGGTTTGGTTGCGGAACCCGCGGATGCTATATGTAGACGCCTTAGCACATACGCACGTACGCTACATACGGGGCCGGGTCCAGATGTCATCAAAGCCTTACCTTGAAGAGAAATATATGCCTTAGTGTTCAGAACAGAGTCGCCGACCGCCGATAGCTCTGCCAATCAGAAAGTTCAGATCCTGGCCGAGGAGCGGCTACAACATCGATGCGGCCCTTGGTTGCCACCGTTGCCGACCTGCTCCTTAGCTGCAGCGTGATTCTCCAGCATGTCGAGTATACATAGGGCTCCCTTCATGGACACTCGTGGATGAGGTTAAGCCACCTGTGGCCGTTCTCGTGCAACCATAGAAGACGATCTCGTCGGACTGGTCGTTTCGCAGACCGAGCAGAAATCCTTCAATGACAGTCAGAGCCGTACATCTTAAACAGGTTTGACGAAAAGGACGCCGTGAGCTAAAAGACGACTTTACGGATCTTTACGGTCCCAAGTGTATTCGCTGTGATATCTATTCGGATGAGCCTTTTAAGGACGATCGAATGTGATGTCAGATTAGAATGACAGCCCTCCTGCTTGAGCGGCTGCCTGTTGTCGAATCCGGCCGGTTCGGCAGGGATAGGATACAGTAGTCGGGTTGAGTGCGAAGTCATGCAGTATATGGATCGGAGCTAAAGAAGGAGCCCGAGATAGCGAGTGTTCTGGAGCGCTGGTAGCCCGACTTCCCGGCAGAGGGTGCGTGGATGGGGACGGATGCATCGAACGGGTCGGCAACGGTAGGATACAGGAGTTCGTTGATAGCGTACATGTTGTTGCATGGGATCGGAGCTACGAAAGAGGACCGGGATATTGCCCCTGAGCGAGTGTTCGGGAGGGTCCCCGGTCCCGATACCCTTCCCGCCCGATCAGCATCTGCTATATGAGGTATCAGCAATTGGAATGAACAGGAGGCCACATTACAATCGTGACGATGGTGTTGTGATGGACGGATGTTGACGGATGCTGCATGCATAGGGCGGCTCCGAGTAAAACGTTGGAGCCATGCGCATATAAGGTAAAGCGCTCCTTGGCACCACAGCATAGCCCTGTTAGCCCATGGTTAGTCGGCGATGATCTACATATTATTACCCGGTCGCCTTGCCAAACTAGCAAAGCAGCTGCAAGCCCTGAACCCTATCTCGCATCGACCTGTGCTCACATGCAAGTCCGTCTGGAGTACGGAGTAATAAGTTCGGGTCTGCCTACCTAGACACACACAGAATGCGCGTCAGGAGATATATCACAGCAAAGCGGAGCAAAGCCGAGGGCCCAGTTCACGAAAGGATGAATTGCATGCTCAGATTAAGGCTCGTGTTTCGCTTATATATCGTTTCCTCCGGTTTGAGTCGCTCTAAGAGCGGTATCACTTGAGGCAGCGTCGCTAGCCCTATCGTATCACAAGTGAAGTAGTACGCTTCTGGCCGAACAGGGTAACCCAGCATCCTCGAATGTTCAGGATTACAGATCGCACGTGGGGAGATGCCGGGTGTATTGGTACTGTATTAGCTGGTCTGAAGAGCTAGTCTACAACCTGCGGTCAAGGTTATGTATATCATGTTTAATTTCTGCTAATGGAGGATACTATGTAGTATCTACTCATGTTACACCTCTAGTTTTATACTGGTCTATATCTCCCGCTTTGGGTGTTTTTCAGCACGGATTTTAGATAAAATAAAATTGATATATTGGTTCTAAGACCGCTGATTGCATATACTCAAGGCGATCTTTCTCACTTACAACCTTACCTACAGTAGCGGCATGAAGTCAGTTGTCGGGTTGTAGAACGCGCAAGCGATCCTCCCATAGATGCCGCTGCCGTCGGTATAGACAGCGATGCGCGGGTCGGTGCAGCGAAGGGGGACGTTGTGGTCCTGGCTCGACTGCTCCCCATCCTTTGCGACGTGGGTGTCCGGGGGCGTTCACCAGGGTTCGGGGAGAACGGGCAGTTTCTTTTCGACGCGTCCGAGGCGGTAGGGGAAGTGTTAGTCCAGCCGATGGCGTGCTGAGAGCTTAGTGATGGGACTGTGATACTGGGGGTGATTTCTCTAGTACACCTTGGCCCGGATCTGGCGGCGGATGGCCAGCCCTGGACAGGGATCTGGTTCCAACAGAGCTCGTTGCTAGCCAGCCTCGCCAGGGTGTTGCCGCTCGACGGTCCATCTCATGTTCGATGGGGAAGCGTTTGCGGTAGGAGGAGTTATAGTGTACGTTGAGCGTTCCTACTCATGGACAGTTTGATAGTAGGAGCGGCAAGCGTCAGCCAAGAGTGATATGTAACCAGGTTGGTGGGAAAAGAAGCCTCAAGCATTCTACTTACGATCCCCGAACTAACACTGAGTCTTGAACATCTTACCGGATAAAAGGTCGATACGCCGAAGCTCCTTAGGAGGGAATCAATGTGGTATAGGATCAACTCCTTTCTTTTCCTTACAATATACCTCATCTCCCAGGAGAGGTGTCGTCTTTTGCCCCAGAGGAGCCAGGCTGACCAGAGCCCGACCGTCATAACAATTCGTCGGCAGACATCTCGCCTCAGGCGGTTGCGTACCAGAATCTACCCGTTCAGTGAACCAGCAGAGTTGGATGTAGACATCACTCTTCAAGTCAGTAGTAGTACATGTAAGACTGCAAGCTCATAATCATCTTTTTCCACTAGCAGTTTTCCAGGTTTGGGCACACCCTCTGCATGAGAGGATGGAGCCACGTTTGGATTATGAAGCACGAATGGCGCAGAGACGACAATATGTGGGTATCGAGGGATGCCCAGGTGAAAAGTTGCAGTGCGACGAGCCCCTCTAGACCCTTCTCCCCCTTTCCGGATGGCTCTTTGCTCTGACAAGGTTTTGTATAAAAGGAGCCATGCTCCCCTCTCAATCCTAACCAATCTCATCAGATACTCATCAAATCTGCTTCTCAATCTTCGGACCATACCTGTCACGTTGCTCAGCATCCGCTCACTCTTCAACCATCATGTTCGTCCTCCGTGCTCTTGCAGGCGCGCTCGCCTTCGCGATTTGTGGCAATGCGCAAGTAGACCTTGGGATGGCTGCCTCTTTCGGCATCATCGGGAGTACGGCCATCACCAATACCGGCCCGTCAGTCGTCAACGGTGATATGGGCATCACCCCCAATGGCCGCACCTCCATCACCGGATTCCCACCCGGCATCGTCACCGGAACGATAGAGGCTGCCAACGCCAGGGCAGCGGCCGCACGCGACGATGCCGTGGCAGCTTACAACGCGGCGGCCGCATCCGTGGTGACGACCGATAAGACGGGCCAAGATCTCGGCGGACAGGTCCTGCCTGAGGGCGTATACGGCTTCAGTTCCTCGGCTGGAATCACGGGAGTGCTCACGCTAGACGGTCGGGGCAACCCTGCCAGCATGTTCATCTTCAAGATCGGCTCGACTCTTACCACCGCCACGGCTGCCTCGGTCGTGCTGATCAACGGTGCACGCCCGTGCAACGTATACTTCCAGGTTGGAAGCTCCGCAACCCTGGGAACCGGTACGGATCTGGTCGGAAACGTCCTGGCGTTGACCTCAATCACTGTCAACGATGGAGTCGCGGTCAACGGTGGGCTTTATGCCCTCAACGCGGCTGTGACTCTGATCAATGATCGCGTCACCGCACCTGGGGACTGTGCTGGAGCTGGACCGCCGCCTCCTCCGAGCTCAGTTAGCAATACTCCTGTTCAGTCGAGCACTGGTACTGACATAGCTACGATCACCCCCTCCACCCCTGGCAGTTCCTCCAACGCTACCACCGCCTCTGTGACGAAGACAACCACCTCTCTGTCGCGCACAACTCTGATCACAAGCACTGTCACGCGAAAAGGTCTGTCCGTTGTCGCCATGCAATCCAATCTTGACGCTGATGGCCGTGCAGCTTCTGAATCTGACAAGCCAAAGTCAACAAAGACGAAGAAGGACAAGACGTCCACTAAGAGTAAGTCCTTGATACTCGGCAAACTTTTGAGACAAGGTCTGATCTGGTAAACAGCTCAAACCAACTGTGCTTGTAGAGGAGAAAACAAGGCAGATAAGACTTGTGTATGCCAGGGATCAGACAAGGGAGAGACGGAGGAAGATGAGTAGGGAGAAGACACGAGGAAGCACGTTTTCGAAGGCATTTCCAGAGTACGCTTGGATCTGGGTGGGAGTGGGGTTTCCTTTGACAAGCTCCTGTCATGTGAATTAGGATTAACATCCTCCACCAGCTATTGCAGCCAATGATCTTTGCAAAGCACATAGGTATGTGTAATCACCTTGAGTAGAAACGAACTGTTTCCGTGGAGAGAAAGACCCAGCTGAGAAAAGTGATGGGTTGAAACACATGAAGAACGATCCTTCACCTGTCATGTCATAGTGCATTGCGTTCCGATGGACTCCAGCTGCAGCCTCAAGCAGCTCAAGCGGTAGGACAGCCAGCTCTCATCTCGAAGCGCCTTCACTGTTCCCGGGTGGACTGCCTTGGGCACCCTCTGATGCCGAACATCTTCCGCTTCTACGGCTCCATCTGTTGAACATACAAAGCTGTAGAACGTGTTGATGTTCTGTCTACGTCTACGGGTAGAATATATACACGCACCACGATAGACGAATCCAAACGGGTAGCCGTACTCAAACGGATGCCGTTCCCCAAACAACGAACGTCCCTGCTACTCCCTACGAGTGCAACTTCCAACACCGTCTTTACTATTGGACGTCGGAAGTCGCTGGATGGGCTGAGCGGCCTGGTCTATCTCCGGCTTAGGGCGTACAGGTGTGTCTCATCGTCTCTTGTCTCTTATAAGTGGTTGACCTGGAGATATGATCATTTACGGAGCAGCGGTCTCAACTTGATTCTGTTGGATCGCTCAGACTGCGTCTTTAGTATGCTGAACTACTATCAGTGTCTTCATCCTACATCTTGGCCGTCGTGAATGCTCAGTTCGACGTCTGCCATATCCATCTAAACTAACGGCTGAATCGGTACTCAATACTCGGTGTACTTTGCATGTGGCACGAGGGCGTCCCTATGTAGAATAGTACCTAGGTACCTAGGTACATAGTAGGTAATGATAGGCCCTAATGATAATACGAAGCACGCGAAACACGGGTTGAAAGGTAAAACACCAGCGCGTCTTGATTACTACCAACTATGCTCTGTGCTCCAACACTCCGTGCTCTGTCATCTACGCCAGATCTGAAGCTTCTAGATTTCGGACTCAAAATTCAACCTGATATCTGAAATCC
>QQTW01004469.1_pt1 | contig 10500 bp, 6 predicted proteins | sample 1904831 | NCBI WGS metagenome assembly QQTW01 (sample SAMN09435610, study PRJNA476489) | Subsurface metagenome, whole genome shotgun sequencing project.
AAACGATCGCAGATCAAAATGTACGCAACCATTTACAACAATGGGTTAATGGAGAGCGATCGCTCGTTGATATTGCTTGCAGATTTTGTGCTGCTTCTTTCAGTTGTTGAGTACCAACTTTAATTTGAGTGATGCCACCAGCGGTTTCTTGTGCTGCTAATGCAAGATTACTGGTAGCATAAACTACTTGCTGAGTAGCAACTGCTTGTTGCTTGGTATTTTTACTGCTGAAATAGTGAAAAATTAATCAGGAATTACGTAGAAGCTGGCAGATCTATTTGTAGTTCATAACTTGTTTGAGCGGAAGTTTTTTCCAAAGATATGTATCTACTTACTGTTTCGCGTAATTTTTCAGCATCAAATGGTTTAGTTAAATAATCATTTGAGCCGGCAAATTTACCTTTGACTTTATCAAAGAAACCATCTCTTGCTGTCACCATAACGATTGGTAACTCGCGGAACTGAGCAATACTACGTACAGTACGGCATAGTTCTAACCCGTCAATTTCTGGCATTGAAACATCAAGCAATAGTAGGGAAATATTTTCGTGATAAATCAAATTCAAGGCATCAACAGCATTACTTGCAACTTGTACATTGCAGTAACCAGCTAGCGATCGCTTGATTAGTTCTTGCATCACGGGGCTGTCATCTACAGCCAGAATTGTGGGTAATTCAGTCTGTATGTTGTTAGGGGTACTGTTATCCTCCAGCAGTACCCAGCCTGCTTCCACCCAATGCATATAAGATTTCGCTACGCTTAATGGATCTTTATTCAATCTTTCAGCAATATCAACGAGCGATCGCTCTCCATTAACCCATTGTTGTAAATGGTTGCGTACATTTTGATCTGCGATCGTTTGTAAAACATTTTCTGTTAAACGTGGTATTGCATACATTGACACAATCAAAGGTCTCAGACTCGACCACTGTTGCTGACGTTGAGCTATATCTTGCATCAACTTAGACAACTCAATGCCGCGACAAAAGTTAAACTGAGTTTTACTATCAAACTCAAAATTTCCGGCATAAGGTAACGCTTGTTCTAGAGTTAATAAGAGTTGGTTGTAAACGACTGTTTCAATTTGCTCCCAGCTAAACAGTTGCATTTCAACCAACCGTTCTAAAAGCAAACGAATTGATGTTTGATCTGTTACCTGTCGCATAGCAAAAGCTACGGCTGAAGCAACCCACTCTCGGCTTAACTTTTGTTCCAGCATTTTGACTAAGCTTTTGGCATCTGGGATTGCTTTTGCGCCATAAATCATCCGCCCATCTTTCCAAATCAAAACGCTCGATCTTAGTGTTTGCAGGGAAGTTACTTCATAATTTAAATACATAACTCCGCTAACTTGTTTGTTTTGTATAGCTTCGAGCAGAGTAGATAATTGTTGAGCTTGGTATTGATTTTGTGCCATAATTAAGTGAGGTTTGAGATAAATTTACGAGCTAAACCTATAAAAATAAGTATTTGCGGCTGGCTGGTGTTTTAAAAGATTTATTAGCAAGTTATGCTAATTGTCTAAAAATCATATATTGTATTAATACTCTGAAGCGACAAACCGCATTTTATTGTTACCAAACTCTAGCTTTGTAACGAGGTTATGGATTATCTTAATTTGGAAACAAAATTTTATTAGAACATTTGAATAAAAGAAATAGCCGAATTGAGATTGCTACACTTTTCCCAAGCTATTTTTTAAGTTTAATCTCCTAAAATTATTGCGCTCTTAGTATGGCAAACAAGTAGAAATAGGCGGATCAGTATCATTACCGAATTATAAAGATAAGGTAATTTTTTGTCAGTGCGATCGCTGAAATCTATTAGCTGAAGCCTGGAAAACTAATTCAATCTCAAGTGGCGCGAACGTGAATTTTTCCCTTTAGCTAGAATATTTTGGTTTTTTCTTACTCTCAGTAGATAAACGTAAATATATTGCGTAAAATAACTACCTCATCTATTAGCCAAGGTTCATCTGCAAATAACTATTCCAAGCTTGCCAAAAAATATAGATTGACAGTATTCCCAAAAATATCCGAAACACAAGACTGACTACTTTATCCGACAGCCTTGGCAAAACACGAGTACTAATCTGCGCACCAATCAAACCACCCACCCCTAGCAACATACCAGGGATAAACAGAACGTTTCCCTTTAAGTAATGACCAACACAAGCAGATATAGCAGTAAGAATAATTACACCCAAACTGGTTTGAATTGCTACTTTGATTTGCTCTTTTAATAACAACATTTGCAATGGCACCATAATCACGCCACCACCTACTCCAAACAAGCCTGCTAAAATGCCTGCTGCACCACCAGTAAAAAGTCGAGCTAGAACAGGGTTAAATCTTTCTGTTTCCTGACTTTGCCCAGCAGCTAAACGCTTGCGTAGTTCTACTAAATAAACATTAATTAGTAGCAATATCCCAAAGGCAAAAAGCAGTATATGAGGCAAAATTTGGTTGGCTATATACACACCAATTTGAGCAGTAACTACTGCTGGTAATCCTAAGAAAAGTACTCGCTTCCAATCAAAGTAGCCCATGCGCCAGTTTTGCACGCTACCTGAAATTGAAGTAATTAAAATTGCTAAGCTACTAGTAGCAACAGCTTTCACTGGTACGTAACCTATAGCAACTAAAAGCGGCACTAAAATAGTACCGCCACCTATGCCTAACAATCCAGCAAGAATCCCAGAAACTAGTCCTCCCCCAGATAAAATTAGCCACATTTGTGCTAGCATTTATCATTTCTCCTGCGAAAGATTGTCTTGAGTAGCAGTTGGAAGGTTAGAAAGTTACAAAGTAGTAGGGTGGGAATGCCGGGCTACGTTAAATACTATTTTCCCATAGATATAGATATAAGGTGGAAACAAATAAAGTAGTAAGGTGGGCATTGCCGGGCTACTTTAAATACTATTTTCCCATAGATACATAGATATAAGGTGGGAAGAAACTTGACCGATGCGAACAATTATTATTTGAAGTTACTTAGCATGGCTTTTACTTGAAGCAACAATTCACCAGCAGTAATTTTATGATAAGATTCTACATATTCTTCGGCTGATAAATTATTAAGTAACTCCAAGGCAGTGTTTAGCATTTTTTTTGCTCTAACTATATCGCCTTCTTTAGCATAAATAGAACTTATCTCTAGATAGGCTCCTATAGATGAAGGTGTGAGATATATAATTTTTTTGAATAAAGCTTTAGCCTGTTCCTTGTCTCCTTTCTCTTCGGCAATATGAGCTAAGAGATAATAAGGCTTTTCTGATAAATTATCTAGTTGCAGTGCTTGCTGACAATATTGAATTGCCTGTTCGGAGTCTCCTAAATTTGCCCAGGCTTGCGCTGTGAGAAAGTATGCATCAAAATCTTTAGGTTGCTGTTGAATAACTTGCTTTGCCGCTTGAATTGCTCTAGCATATTCACCTGAATGGAAGAATATTTCTGCTTGTTTCAGCAGTGACTGATATGCTGTTTCTGTTGCAGGAGTTTGGCTAAGCGATCGCTTCTGTGTTTGCGTTTTGTTCAAAGCCACATTTTTACTACTGTTTAAGTTTAGTACAGACTCTTGTTTAATGCTAGTATTTTCCTGGGCTGAGTCTGATTTAAGTAAGAGCTTTGATGCAGATGAATTAATTCCATAATTTGATGCAATCTGTAAATTTTCACTTCGTTGATAGACTACTGATTCTGGAAATATTTTAGGCTGGAGTTGACCAAGATTTTGTCCGTGAAGTTCAGTATGTCCAGCAATCAGATATCCACCCCGGATTGAGTGTTTGATAAAACTTTTCTAAGACAGTGGCGATCGCAGCAGAGTTGAAGTAAATAAAAACGTTGCGACAGACGATCGCATCTATATTATGGATATCGGAGAACTGATTGGGAAAAGCTGATTGAAACAAATTCATGCAACGAAATTTGACCAGCCTACGAATTTGATCGTCAACCTCCCAACGCATCTTTTGTTGATGAAAATACTGTTTTTGAATTTGAGTTTCTACTTGACGAAAAGACCAGGAATCATAAATTCCCTGTTCAGCTTTTTCGATGGATTCTGGATTGATATCTGTGCCTAAAATTAGGATATTCCAATCAATTAAATCTGGGATTAGTTCCTTGACCATAATAGCAAGGGAATAAGGCTCCTCACCGCTAGAACATCCAGCACTCCAAATTTTTAAACAAAGTTTTTTATCTTTATTTTTGTGAAAATCATTTCTTTTTTTAGCAATTAATTCTGGCAATATTTTATTTTTTAATAGATGAATTTGTCCGCGATCGCGAAAAAAATAAGTTTCCCCTATGGTTAATAGCAGTAATAGTTCTTTCCATTCATTTATGGAATCATTTTCTCTATAAGAGACACTTTGTACTTTGTTAATATTTAATAATAGTTGATAATACTGTTCTGGGGTATTTAATTTTAAAATTTTCATCCGCGAGTAAATTTTGTTACAAAAATCTTTGTAATCTTGTTCGCGGATCTGTATACCTGTATGAGTAGAAATTAGTTGAACCACGTTATGCATAATTAGATCGTTCATAGTCATATCCTTTACCTGCGCTGTTATCTCGAAGTGAGAAGAAGGTTGAAGGTTGAAGAGTAAGAGGATCGATGATCGATGCGATATGAGCGTTGCAAGAGACAAGATATTTTAAATGCTTGAATGCCCGCTCTTCTTGACTTCATACTTCATCCTAGCCTTCGGCAACGCCGAAGCGTACATCCTTTCCCTTGCCACTCGTCACTTTTATTAACATTCCCAAGTAAGGCAACAATCTCACAGTTTTTTATAACTAGCCACTAATCCGTTAAATTTTTAAACAGAGGATTTAGTTCATTCAACCAATTTGCTGCTGAGATTACTTAACTGAAGGAGACTTGCGTGAATTCCCCATCGATCAAGCGTCTTAATCAAGAATTGCTGAATAATATTGCTCAGCAGGCTCGTACTAGTCCGCGTCTACGCCAGAATTACAACTTCCACGACTTAACAGAAAAAGTTCAACGCTTTATTAACGTCCTCCAGCCTGGTACTTACATTCGTCCACACCGCCATCTCCGGGTAATTGGGGTAAATGGATTTGAGTTTTTCCTAGTTTGTCAAGGCGAATTGGGAATAATTATTTTAAATGAAAGCGGTGAGATTCTCGATCGCGAACTAGTTAGTGCTAATGGTGCAGTGCGTGGGATTGAACTACCTGAAGGAACTTATCACACCCTTGTTGCTTTAGCTCCAGATACTATGATTTTGGAACTCAAAGAAGGGCCTTATGACTCGACTACAGATAAAGAATTTCTTGATGCTTTTCCTTTAGAGGGAACAGATGCAGCGGGGCAACTAGTTGAAACTTGGTCAAGCTATTTTAAGTAAATGATGAATTATGAATGCAGCAATGCTGAAAAATCGATCGTTCATAATTCATCATTGCTGCGTTTAGATTGAGTTACTTGATAAACAAAGCTGAGACTTGCCCATTGATTCACATCGAGGGAATAAGTGTCAGGAGTGGAAGTGACAACTTCGGCTGCAACGCTCTTGGCGGCGCGGTGCGCTCCCATCATACTGGCATTGTGCAAGTCCTGCATTATCGCTTGCGCTACTTCCAAAGGGTTAGATAAGGCAGCTATGTATTGTCGATCTTGTGAATCTTGCATAGCAGATGCCATAACTGCTAAGGTAGCGCTGAATTTAGCAGTGCTGAAAATTAACTGCTGTTCTGCTATTCCAGTTGGTTTGTGAATTACCCATTCAAAATTAACCGTAGTTTGTGGCACGAGCGCAGTTTCTCCAGGTGCGATCGCTACATCTAGAAGTAGTGGTTTAGCGTTGGAATCATTAGCAGTGGGATCTGAGTGAGTAGAATAAAGCGCGATCGCATTTTTGCTGCTATCTAAACCGAGCAAAAGTAGGTATACTGGGCGATCGCTATTGTTCTGAACTCGGTATTGAATGTGGCTACCAATGGGTATCGAGATGCTTTGTGAGGAAGTAGGGAAGGGCGCGGTTGAGTTTTTTGTCTGTTTGTTCGCAGGTATATTTGAAAAACCCGTTTGTACGGAAGTAGAGAAAAGTTTTTTCGACTCCCCCTGTTGAGAACGCAGTGTTTCTCGTTGCATAAGCACTGCTTCTGGGCGATTAATTATCTCTAAACTTGCCTTAACGTTGAGTAGAGAAGAGCCTTCATTGGTTGTTAAGCGCCATATTTTAGCAGCCAGCAATGTTTGTAATTTAGGAGCTAATCGCTGCACTACCACTTTCACCGCTTCCCCTAATTCTCCGGCGGTATTGGGGATGAGTTTTTGATCGAGCGAAAATAGACCATAACGACTTGGGGGCGATGTGCTTAAGAGAGTCGGTGGTGTTTCTGGCGGTTTCGTCTCTAGTACTCGACCGAAAACATAGTCAGCTAACTGCTCTCCCCCTGTAACTAATGACACATAGGAAATAGTAGCAAACGCACTAGTAGCATCTACCCGTTCAATTCGTTCTAAGCTAGGATCGAGAGCGATAGTTAAGCGAATATTCCGGGGTAAAACTCTAACCGCTTCTTGAACTAGTTGCCCAACAGAGAGGGGAGTGCTATTTTCACCAATTATTTGGGCTTTAGCAACTAAACCAGTACGCGATCGCAGGTGTAAGAGTGAGGGGCTGGGGGCAATTTGATTTTGGATTTTGGATTTTGGATTTTGGACTAGATTTTCTCCCTCAGCTCCCTCCTGTCCTTGTGGGGGAACCAAGGCTAGCTTCGAGCCTACTTCGTAGTATTCCAGAACTGTTGGTAGTATTCCTGCTAGCCACACTTGTGCTGTTTTGCCGTCTTCTTCCACGAGCTTAACTACACCATCAGCGCCGATAGAGTCAGGGCGGAGATAATAAGTAAGGTCGAAAAAGTCTTGATTTTTCTGCCCGCTCAACTGGGGTTGTTGCTCTTTACCCACTAATTGCTCAACCATGCTACTGACTCGACTGAAACTGACTTGCACGCTAGTAGCTGTGGTTGCTTCCCAAAGGTATTGAGTTAAGGCATAAGTAAATAATCCGGCGCTGAAACCACTCCATTTTGCTTCAGTCGCTGAATGGGTACCTGATGCTACGAGGACAACTCCTGAAGGGTGAGGGGCTGGTTTAAAGGAATAGTCTGCTAGATCGCATTTTAGTTTGTTTAAGCCGCCTTTACAGAGTATATTTTGCTGAATTTCCGTTTGAAAGGCTAATTCGGCATCACTGATTTGCCCTAGTTCTGTTTGGGGGAAAGAGCGGATTTGCAAGTTACCTGGGATAATTTTACCAGGAGGGTTGAAACTAGTATCCAGAATTGTGGTGATGCGATTGGTTCGGAGCGATCGCAGCAGCAGCCATAAAGTTTCCTCCAGCAAGTCATCACCATCTACCGTCACCAAGCTGTTGAACAAAGGGGCTTGGAGATTTTGGATTAAATTTTCTCCCTCAGCTCCCAGGGCCCCCTCAGCTCCCTGGGCTCTCTTTTGGGCGCGACGACCATAACCACTAAAGTGAAAGACGATCGCATCCCCTGGTTGAGCTTGATTGGTGAGATGCTCTAGAAAAGCAGTTTCAATTTGCTCTCTTGTAGCTCGTTGCTCTGTGAGGCTGAGAATATCAGCTGCTTTAAAACCAAAGCGATGGATCAGGAGTTCTCGTTGTAGTTCCACATCCGTGAGACAACCATTGAGAGGCTGGCTAGATGGGTATTGATTTATTCCCACTAACAGGGCTAACTTACGCCCGGTGGGTTGTGCCAGAGCTTGGTAGTAGCGATCGCTCGATCGCAACCACCCAGCATCAATTAGTCCCAAGCCTGCGATCGCTTGAGTTATGCGTCCCAGAAATTCCCGCCGCTTCATTTGAGCATTTCAGCTATTAGCACCAGCTACCAGCCTAACAGGAATGACGATGCTGGGAACTTAATCTCAATTCTAGAATTTACTGAGTGATATTTGATATCCGCTCAAATATCATAATTTGTAATATTCATCGCCTTTGCCAACTCGGCTGCTACCTCCGGGCGCGAGAACTGCGGTGGCGGTAACTCGCCCCGACGCAACATCTCCCGCACTTTCGTTCCAGATAGATGAATTCGCTCCTCTGGTCTTGATGGGCTAGTCTTCGTCGTCGCCATCTGCTGGGTGCGCTTGCAGAAGAAAGCGTGTTCAAACTTCAGCGGCATAATCCCCAGTTCACCAGGCTCAAACTCATCAAAGATGTGCTGAGCATCGTATGTGCCATAATAGTTCCCGACCCCTGCATGGTCGCGCCCGACAATGAAGTGAGTACAGCCATAGTTTTTGCGAATCAGGGCGTGGAAAATTGCTTCTCTCGGCCCCGCGTAGCGCATTGCAGCAGGATTAATCGCCAGAATCACTCTAGTTTCTGGAAAGTAAAGTTCCAGCATAATTTCATAGCAGCGCATTCGCACTTCAGCCGCGATGTCATCGCTTTTTGTTACCCCCACCAACGGATGTAGGAATAGACCATCTACAACTTCCAAAGCGCATTTAATAATATATTCGTGCGCTCTGTGGATGGGATTGCGCGTCTGGAAACCTACAACTGTTTGCCAACCTCTTTCTTTGAATAGTTCGCGGGACTTAGCTGGATCGATTTGGTAGTCTGGAAACAGCGGATGGGGGTCACGATGCAGTAACCATATCGAACCCGCCAGATTAATTTCTCCTTGGTTGTAGACTACCTGAACACCGGGATGCGCTTCATCATCTGTGCGGTAAACATTAACCGCTTCCCGATTTTTGTCATAACGATACTTTTGAGTTAGTTCTAAGACACCGATGAAGTTCCCGTCAGGATCATCTAGACGAACTAATCCGCCTTCCTTGAGTGGCTCTGCTGTTGCTTCGTTCACCGAAAGCGCAATCGGAATTGACCAAGGCAAACCGTTAGCCAAACGCATATTGTCAACGACTGATTCGTAATCAGCTTGCGCCATAAAACCAGTCAGCGGACTAAATGCCCCAATTGCAATCATTTGCAGATCTGAAACTGCTCGTTTATCAAGCGTAACTCTGGGTAAGAAGTCGGCTTTGTCTAAAAATTCTTCTCGCTGTGTGTGGTTGGCAATGCGATTGATTAGCTGTCCACCGTGAGGGGCAATGCCATCTCGATAACTCATAACTATTTAGATTTTGTTTAGATTTTAGCTGCCAAATTTATGTTACCAAGATATGGAAGCTGCTACAAAAGGTATCTGGACATTAAAAAACTCAAATTAGATTCCCTCGTTTGGTTTCTCTTTGAGCGATCGCTCTAGCAGCCTTTTTTGAAATTATGTTTGCACAAATTATTTTAGTGTTACCTAATTTATTCAACCAATAGTTTTTAGTGCTGAATTACTATCTACTAGTAGCTCAAGGTGTGAATTCTAGCTATATTAGGGCAATTTATTTTTAATAAATAAGTGGGAGCAATATCGATTTTTAATACTGTATATTATTAGTAATTATCTATCCTTGTGTTGGCAATTCTTGGCATTGCTCATAGCCAGCACCTTTGGGGCGGTTCGTTTTCTTAATAAATCTCTAGCATAATCTGTAGATTTAATCTAAGGTGGGCAATGCCCACCCTACTCTCTTTTCCCCGCATTCTTGGCATCTAACGCCTTCGGCTTCGCTTCGCTCCGGCGGTTCGTTTTCTTAATAAAAAGGTGCGTTAATTAGCGCACCCTACATTTAATTTTGCCTTTCAATAATTCCCCCACCAAGCACCACATCTCCGTCATACCAAACGGCTGCTTGTCCGGGTGTAATACTAAACTGGGGTTCATCAAACACTAGCTTGACGCGGGAATTTTCTAAAGGAATTACTGTCATCGCTACAGGATGAGAACGATACCTTACCTGTACTTCGGCGCGAATCGGTGCAGATGGTTCAGTAATTGATACCCAGTTTACTCGCTGTACGGTACATTCTGGCTGAGTTGCACTCGTGCGATCGCCCACAATAACGCGGTTCATCGCCGCATCCAACCCAATTACATACAAAGGTTCAGCTGCAGCAATTCCTATTCCCTTACGCTGACCAATGGTATAGTGATGCACGCCATCGTGCTGTCCTAACACCTTACCCGCTGCATCGACAATATCCCCTTTTTTGGGAGTAATGTACTTGTCCAGAAAAGATTTCATCGAACCGTGACTTTCAATCAAGCACAGATCCTGGCTTTCAGGCTTATCAGCAGTCTTCAAGCTATATTCGGCTGCAATAGAGCGAGTTTCAACTTTGTGCTTTTCACCCAGCGGAAACATCGTCGCAGCTAACAAATCTTGCGTCAAGTCATACAAAAAGTATGATTGATCTTTATTACGATCTACTGCCCGTCTTAGCTGGTAACGCCTTAACTCTGCATCGTAAGTAATTCTGGCGTAATGTCCTGTAGCAATTTTATCAATGCCGAGTTGTTCGCGCGCATATTGTACCATTGGAGCAAATTTCACAGTTCTATTGCACTGCG
>QQTW01004470.1_pt1 | contig 10499 bp, 10 predicted proteins | sample 1904831 | NCBI WGS metagenome assembly QQTW01 (sample SAMN09435610, study PRJNA476489) | Subsurface metagenome, whole genome shotgun sequencing project.
CAGAAGAGCATGCTGAACTCGATATCATCGATCAGCTGGGGCTTTCGGATACACCTACCCAGGTCAGGTTGAAAGATTGGCTTCTAGACACTTCCGCCGACGCCGGCGCAACACTTGAACACTTATCAGGCTTAGTTCAGAGTCGTCTTGACGAGGGACATGGAGAGACCTTGTTCGATCTTGGTCAAGAGGACAATGGGGAGTCAATGGGCTTCGACCTGACCTGGGTAGGTGTATCCGAAAGCCCCAGCTGATCGATGATATCGAGTTCAGCATGCTCTTCTGTGACCGTAGAGTAACCTGCGGTGGAGTAGCCACTCCCGCTGGGAGCAATGGAGCTTCCGCGCTCACCGGGCTTTGGGCGTGTGGTTTGCTGCTTCTCGACATAATCTGCGAAGTCGGAGAGCGCCTGGGGGACATCAGCAGGTTTCAGTAGGCTGGCATGCTATGTGCATACGAGCTCCCCCTTGCGCCTCTCCTGTAATGTTTGTTTCATGCGTCCAGCCATAGGTAGAAAGAGATGGTATTCGTTGAGTAAATGGTACTGACTTCGCCCCGCGTTCTTCAAGCTATTCGGATGATCATTGTGCTGCACCTAGTTGGCAACAGATCGTGTTGGGAGGGACAGAATGATTATGGCCATTTGACTTGAGTACTGCAGTGGTAAAGGAAAAAGAGCAGTGTGAAGTGCAATACATCTAGGCTGAGAAGGCGGGGGATGAGCCCTACGAACAGTCATGACGCCCAAATGGCAAATAGGCAGTGCATTTGACTCATATCCGCACAGGCTACTTCCACGCCCTTCATCAAGATTAATTACTATCTAGTACTCCACAGTGGTCTGTACTATGGCTGTGAGGCTGCATTTGCTCTCTAATGCTACGTCAATAGAGTATGACGGTATCATGTCCCCCTGGAGCATCTTCGCAGACAAGGCCAATATAGCGCCTATATGCACTTTCAGTTGAAGCGAAGTTTCTGTTTCATTAACCTCTCCGATTTCTTTCATCGGGCACCGAGATCAACTCCGTCTTACATGTCCCGCAATCAGCTGATCTCAGCCTGAGCTGTGTTCACATCATCCTCGAAGGGACCTGAATGGCGTGGAAGGAAGGATTGTATGTGGTGTCACGACGGCGCTTGCGGTGAAATGAGTACGACGGAGTCACCTGTATCTCAATTAGCACTCAACATCTCTTTAGACTCTCACTCGAACCTACCTCTCACGAACAACATTTCCGATTGTTTCTTAATGGTCTACCTCGTGATTAGCATAGTTGTCAGTCGGGGTTATCCGTATCGAGTACTTTGACTGTTTCTTCGCCCTCTTCATCTTCCTCGAAGGTGTAGATGGTCTCCTCGACATCTCCCAGAACAACATTGCAGTGACTATCGTAGGCCTAAAAGTGACATCAGCGGCTCATCTGCACCATCAAAGTGCGCTTTGTTGCGTTGCCGTACATGAAGCCTGCCCTTCAGTTCGCGGTCCCCGCGCAGCTTCACAAAGACTATCTCGTCAAGAGATAATCGTACCAGATCGAGAGGCTCTGAAACTGAGGTGGCCTCTTCTTCACCTGCGTCTGCCATATCGTAGTTCTGAAACCGGCTGCTGGGTGGTAGATTTCATTATTGAGATCATGTTTAGTTGAGATGGGTCATGAGGATGCCGGCCGCAAATGCCCCGAACAGGATTAGCTCACTCCAGAACTTTTTGTTCGTACATACTATCCCATCCGGATCAGGGTGCTCTATTAACCAACCTGCCTCGGGGTCAATTGATGCGTGGCTCTGTTCCCTCTCTTGGGGCTTTCAGCAGCCTCACTCAGCAGTCTTCGAGTCGTATCCCTCACCTGAAGCTTCATATACTCGCTCGGCACCCGCGCTCTAAATCAGCCTCTATCCCTGAACGAACTCCCCGAGTGCAACAGAGATGCCTTCACACGATATCATCTCTGTACAGCTTGTCTGGAATCTTCTCTAGCCCCAGCAAGAATGTAGATAAGGCTGGAGACTCGACTCCACCTGCTATCAGTACCCATTCCTCTGTGGTTGGAGAGGATGTTGAAGCCAATAGCACCCTGGAAGACATCTTGGAACAAGCTCATCCCGAACGTGTCCTCTTTACTTTACTATCGACTGCCGAAGGTAGAAGATTCGTTGCACAGGCATCTTCGGCGGACTTCGAGGCCGCTTTTTGCAGCATTGATCCATGGTATCTTATCGAACCGTTTAAGGACATCTACCGATACATCAAGCCTTCCCTTACGACACAGCCCAAATATAGATGGATACGAGCGATTGAAGAGCGCCTTGAATCTTTTGCTGAACAGCTCAAGGAGATCACCGACCTACGCCGCGATGGACATCGATTGACCAAAGGTGTGTGCACTCATCTCTTGCACTGTGCCCGCGTTCTGGGACATGGACCTATGGCTAGACAAGTCTGGCAGATCCTAATACCGGAAGATGGCTTGCAGCAGGATCTGGATGTGCACGCCTACAATTGCTACATGGAAGCCATTTGTTGGGCCAATGCATTCAGCAAGACCGAACAATGGCGTTTGCGGGTCATTCCGCGCCTACTTGGGATACGAAGGTCGGAAAATCCTCCATCAGACCTTAGCGGACACCGTACCGGACCATTGGGGCTTCGACATGAAACTCTGGTGTATTTCCGGAGGATGGTGGGTCAGAAAATAGAAGGTAATGAGGAAACGTTCACCAACCTCATGGTAGCCATGGGCAGAGAAGGCGATATTACTGGTGCAAAGAGCATACTCAAGTCTGTTTATAATATCGACGTCGATCTTCTGCTCCAGGTCGACGAAGAGGAGGTGGAGACACCCACGTTTTATGAAGTCGGTTCCCCACTGCGCCCCACTGCTCGGCTGCTGTACACCATAGCTCATGTGTTCGGTTCGAACAACGAGATCGGACTCGCTCTCAAGCTAGTCGACTTCGTGTCAAGACAGTACGACCTTCGCATCCCTTTCAACGTCTGGATGCATCTGTTCGATTGGGCCATGGTTCTGTCTATTTGGCGGTCTGCGTGGAAAAAGAAACAAGGTTACGGAACAGGACAAGTACCTCCCTCCATTATCGACATGATTTGGACCGAGATGACCGATGAACCCCACAACATCAAGCCGGATGTTGCGCTGCACACGTTTCGAGCCCGATCGTTTCGTGACCGTTTGTTGCTGAGAGAGTCTCTTGAGTGCATCCAGTCCGCCAGATTGTTATTTGAAGAAGGTAGAGGAGAGGCAGAAGTACACGGCAGGGCACTATTAGATCTTACGGACCGACTTCTGGAACGTCAGCCTGCATATTCCCAACATGTCCTCCCTGCAGAATGGTTCGATCTTCGCCGCCAGTTCATTTTTTCTTCTCTCATCGAAGACCGTGATCTCCAGCTTCTGATCATATCAATCCGAACAACATTACAGGGGAGATCCTGGCCCGAAAGCGGAAAATACAAAGAATGGGAGCGTCGCCGTTTACCCAACTTGATCGCTGACTTCGCAGAATACCTTCCGAACTCACTGGCCTACAGAACCCGGGACGGGCTTGTCGAGATTGAACGTCTCGAGGAAACTCGTTTTAGAGTTGCCAAAAGCGGCATCGCCATGTCGTACAGGAACGGTCTATTGAGAGCGCATATGGACCGAAATATAGTCATCTTCAAGGATCTATTCGCAGCCAGGAAAAGTTTAAGGGCCGAGACAGAAGAAACCATGCGCAACAGGCGACGTAGCCCACCACGCGTAGAAGATGCTTCCTGACACAGATGGGCTTTCCTAGGGTTATAGATGTTATGCTGTGGTTGGCGCTGCTCTTTATAGAGTGATGCACCCGCCAGCCGGATATTTTTGCGTTTGCTCCTGCAACACCAAATAATCAGATCTATCCGCTTCTGACTATGGAAGTACGTGTACTTGTTCGTCACCATGAGACACAAGAGGCAGAAGGAAAATCTTGGCAGCATATCCGTTGTATTAAAAATCATCTTGCGGCCTTGTTGAACGAAATGAGGTGCGCATTCTGTACGATAAAAACAGAGGCCATTCTGGTACATAAAATAAGCAAAAGAATGGGCAAGTTTCCTTGAGCGAAGAAGCATTAAAATATCGTTGTGCGAGGCTTTACAAGTGTTCGCATTGGAGCGGCGAAAAGGACGAGGCTGGAGACTTACTCGCTGAAAGACAGCCTATTTCAAAATGTCGGGACACAACGGTCTTGTGGTCTGAAAGACCGAATCTGGCAATCTGCGCATTGTACATAAAAAGAACATTGAGAGTTGTCCCCTTCGATAACGTTGCACTCATTCGTGCGATTATGTACATATGTACAATGAGAACGACTAACGGTCTCATGATTGCCGTGCGCTAATGAACACAAGATATGCAAATAGAAACTGGGTATCAAGGTGCGATCTGCGAACCTAAAAGCTGCCAGCTCCTGAGCCTTTCCCGTCCATTGTCTATCATGACGATTACACACCACGGACCAATGCAAGGGAACAGTCATAACGCTTAACGGTCTCAGACTCCATGTGGATGACTGAATCAACTCACCGCCTCACCCACGCCAAAATCCTCCTCGACGACTGCAGTCCCAACCCTGTGCCGTTCATCATCCTCCGAGATACGGAGCGTCGGCGGCTCGATCCCGAAATCATCCTGCGTCAGGCCTAGCCCATGATGCAGCCGCGAGTGGGGCTGATGCACAGAATGATTCGAGCTCCTGGACGCGGTTCGGGCTCTGAATCTAGGACTCGAAGGACCCAAGCCGGGACTTGCCGTCGATGTTCCAGATCCAGACCCGGATCCTCTTTTCATGGTAGCCAACACGTCCACATACTCCTCTGGATCCCTCTCGCGGTATCTGGGCGGCTCGTGCGGGTTATCCGAATGCAAGCGCTCTAGATCGTGATATTCGAGCTCTGGACCCTCATAATCTTCCATGATGGCGCCCCCGAAAGCGCCGGCATTTTTGTCGCTGTTCCCATAACCAGGTGGACTTTTAGGCACGTCTTCATACACGGGCGGCATCTCTTCGTCCCATGATATGCCCATTCCCGCGCGTTCGGTTACGCCGATGCCGAATTGCATGCGCAGGACCCGCGCTGCACCGGTAGGAGTTATGAGCGAGGTGTTGCGATTCGGACAAAATTCCTCCGCGATTATCAGCTCGATTACGAGTTTGTGTTTTACCTCCAATCCTGCGAGAGATTCCATGTCACAGATCGGATGTCTCGACGGAGATAAGCGGGCCTCGAATTCTAGTGTTATCTCCCCCCCATGCGTATCGAAATCGCTTTTCCAACCTGACTTCAGTTCGTCGCACCCCACTATCCGCTCATCCTGATGCTGCAGCGCCTTTCCATCTCCTCCCACTTTATGTCCGTGTTTCGTGCATGGGGCGGAGATCATCTTTGCGTGTTCTTCTATCCGCCACATGACTTTTCTCAAGCGCCATCGGGTCTGTGTATCGGTGTGCTTATCCACGACGCCGGACAGGATCATTTGAAGCGGGAAGTTACCGATTGGGTGGACAACAGGGGGTATGATGACCCGCGATGTCAAGTTTGTAGGTGGAAAAATTCGAATGGAGGTTTTCTCTAAGCCGGGTGGTACTGCGCGCTCGATTTTGAGGGGGTACCTTGTATGGATTTCCTCGGAGTGGGAAGTTGTGGCATGCGCTTCGAGGTAGTAAGTGACGGACCCTAATGCGGAATTTGTGGTTGCAGGGAGATGGCCCGGGAGGAGAAAAGAAAATGGGAACTGGTTGCTTTTGGTGGCATAATATGCCATGGGTTCGGAAAGGAAGTTCCATGTCTTGAGATCATTGACGCGTCTCGCACATCCTGGACAGTCTTTCACAACGGGCTTTTTGGTGGTTATGGCTGCATTCAGGGTCATGACAAGGTTTGTGAGCTTGACCTCTCCTGATGGATCTGTCACATCTAACCTCAGACGGCCGGAGAGGAGTGCGCCTGACGAGTTTTGTGTTGTGCCATAAAACACCAAGGGAGGAGACTCAATGATCAGGTCAAATTTGCCTGGGGAGATTGCTGCCAGACGTGGTGAGTGGTTGGCGCGAGCATCTTTCGGCCTAGAGCTCGACCGCAGGCCATTCGTCAAGGAGTTGCGCTTGTGCCTCTGTGCCTCGCGATCCTTGCTGTCGCTGCGATGCGGGTGCTCCTTGTCTTTTCCAGGGTGTAATATGGCATTCATACTGAAGGAGGGTCTCCGCGGAGAAGATTTGACGGATGGGACCTCTTCAGTGGAAGAGAGTGTCAACTTCCTCTGCACCGCCGAGACAACATCATTGACGGCGTTTGTGGAGTGATTGGGAGAGGCAGATTTGCCAAAGTGTAGAGATGTGCGGTTTGGCATGGCGATTGACGTTGGTTTATGCAGCAGGGCATCCACCAGACTGGGGGGTGCAGCCCCTAGAGCTGGAGAAAGGACCGATAAGATAAGGGTTTGGCGGGTTAAGCTTTAGCTAACGTCAGGGCCCAGGACCCTAAGTGTTGGCAAGGTTGTTAGTGATGATCAACACGATGGAAGAATTGAAGATGTCCCCGTTCGAAAGATATGGTCGTGGTGAGTGTCGAGAAGTAGCAATGGCGAGGTTGGAAGAAGTCAAGGCAAGTCAAGTCAGTCAACAAAGAAGCGGAGGCCTCCGCGGGGTCTTTGTAGGCTGACCGAAAGAAAATGTGAAGCAGCCCCTACGTAGTACCAGAATGACCAGGATGATGCGCCGGGAGTGAATAATGGGAATTGAAAATTCCATGAGCTAGGTCAAGGCTTACGAGTGAAAATGAGTGACCAGAGGTTATTGAACGTTTTTGGGGCGTCATTATTGGGGTCCTTACAAGCAATTGGAGGGACCGAGGGACAAATATCCCGGCTAGGGTTGGGACATACGTAGTACTAACTAGACTGGAGGTTAATATGCTAGTATATGCTAGTATATGCTAGTATATGCTAGTCAGTACAACGTCTCCATGATGAGATGATGACGACCTCATGTGTGAGTGTGGTCTGACTGTTAAATGTATTATGTGGAATACGACATCTTGACTACCATTGGAAGATGATTGATGCACCAGTGAGATGGGGAGTAGAACGGACCATCCGGCACCCAGAGTCGAGTGATGAGTACTCGAGTAACAGACTGGACACATGACTTACTGTGTAGGTCAGTGCTACACTATCCCCACAAAACTAGTAATCTGACTATACGCAGTATGTGTAGTGGTGAGGACCTTGGGTGCCCCGCCACTGAAGCGACTGACCTGCAAGCCATCTCCGCGCATCTGCATGCATAGCAAATCTCAGTTTCCGCGGAGCTGGAATGCATTGATCGGTGATCGGTAATCTGTTGTGTAAGAGGCGCGCTCTGCATTGGTCGCTATACAACATACAAGAGGAGCAAACCACTTCTGCGGGGAGCAGCTGTTACCCCCGTCCGTGGGCACGTAAGTTATGACAGTCGGGTTCCCAGCCGGAGATGCGCATGTCCAAGGGCCCAACCTCACCGCACATCTAACTTACAGAAGACGTCAAGTTTCCCTCCCGTACCGCGTTAGACTTCCTGATTCAGGTTATGTTGAGTTTGAATCAAATGAATAATCGAGTAACGATCAAGCAGTGGAAGACTTCTTCAACTTAGTGGGACTCCGCAAGCTCTTAGGCCCGAAGGCCTGACCACGTGGCTAACTAACATCAGTAGTACTAGTAGAAAGCACTACTCCTAAGTACTAGTTAAGCTACCTAACTTTGCTGCCAAGCCATTTTCACTCTCAAGTTCCGAGTGCCCAAGGGGCGAAGGCAAGCAGCCTGACTTGCACTTGAAAGCTGGTACATAGAAGCCATGAAGCAGTTATACTGAAAGAGAAAACCGAAAGAGCGCAGCAAGATGATGTGGCCACCTCTGTCACACTACCATCCCAATACCGTAAATACTAAACGGTCGACCTGAACACCAAGCGGAGGCAGTATGGGGGAGCGCCTAGATGCCAAGTTTTCCAAGTCTTCTTTATGTCCCCCGAAAAGGGGGCTCGGGGGCCTAGCGGGGCCTAGCGGGGCCGAAGGCCAACCGCAACCGCGGAGCCCCAAGTTTTGTGCCCACTCATCCACGAATCGTGCCCATAATATGTAATACAAGCAATGCTACCACGATGAATCGTCGTCAGCGCCGCACATTGGCGGCCAATGCATCTCCCTCAAATGAACTCTCTTCCGCGGCAGAGATACCTATGAAACGGCCGCCGTCGTCAGACCCCTTCCAACCAAAAGCCAGGACGCTGTATGAGATCGCCGCAGAACGACAAGCAGAGCTCGCTCCTCATGGACAACCCTTTCTTCGAGAGACGGAAGGAAACCATGATCCAACAACCTCAAAGTCAACTAAGCTCGTCACCCTATTACCAGACAGCAAGATCTCCGAAACATCTTCAACAGAAGTCCAGGCTACCGCTTCCATACCAGAATCTTCCTCTGAACCGCTTCCACCACTCCTCGACACCCTCCTCCTTTCCTTCCCCTTCACCTGCCTTCACTTCACCCTCTCCTTCCTAACCCTCCACCAATACGCCCAACCAGACCTCCTCTCCATTCCCACACTCCTCAAGCAATCCATCCTTGTCGCACTCCCCACTCTCACCCTCCTCATCCACTTAGCCCACGGCCACGCCTTGCCGCTCCCGCACCTCTCTCAGCGAGCTCGCTCAGCGACAAAGATCGCGCAGCAACTCGCGTTCGTCATCACGGCAAACATAGCGGGCTGCTACCTTATCTACCTGACCAATGATCGAGGCTACTACGCCGTGATGAAGCGGGCCCCTGCTATCGGGACGGTATGGGTATGGTGTATCATCGAGTTAGGTCTGGCGGGTGCCCTGGCGGGGGTGGTAGGTCCTGGTGTCTTCGCGTGGTTGAATGGATATGGTGTATTCTGACAAAGTCACTCGTTACGGAAACCTAGACACAAAGCAGAAACAGGAGAGAAACATTTTTGAGAGCAAGCCGTAGAGCTTTTGCATGGCGACTCGGCCGCTGCTGATGGAGCCATGTACCCAAATTCGGTAGGGGCAAACCCACGGCTTTGCAAGCAATACTGCTGTCCAAACTCCCAGCAGTTTTCGCTCCATACAAATCTGTCTTATCAATCGCTCTATGTACGGTCAGGCGCGGCTCTGCTTCCTCCATCAGAATTTCAACAACAACGGAAGCCGGGCTTGACGCATTCTACCACTTCCTCTTCTCTCAGCGTTACTGATCGCACATATTTAAAGATTGTTGGGAAACCAAGGCATGTCTCACGTCCCGCTGGAGAGATGCGACCACCTTAGCGTCATCTAGTCTACAAAAGTTAGACAGCTCGAGGCATCGACATATGCGGAGATAACTACTTCACCAGCGCCAGCAATCTGATAAAGGTCTCAGGGTCCACTTTGCGAGGCAAATAGCAGAATTGGCAGCGAAGAGAGGGAAGAAGTGAAGAAAGAAGAACAGAGTTGAATCACTTCTGCACATCGTCTGTCGGGTAGGTAAGATGCCGAAAGCGGTCAAAGCTAAGGACTATCATCAGTAACCAAGGCGTGCGCAATAGGGTGGAAAAGGGGGTGGACAGATGGACTGCGTCTCCGCAAAGTCCCAGACGCTGGGGTCTCTTGCTGAACTTCTCCCAACTATCGTAGCTTTTCGCATCATCTGTTCCTACAACTACTTGGTCGACTCGCAGCATAATTAGACATGTCACACTAAGAAGAATCTTGACGCCATCTTAAGACCGTCACACGGAGAAACCCTTGACTTAAAAGCTTCCAGACCATTGAATCTCTTTTGTTGCTTCCTACCGCTGAGCCCAGAGGGCAAGATGTTGGTCAGGGAGGAAGAGGATCTTAATGACTGTAGAGGTAGTCTCATCGAAGACCAGCACTCTCGAAAGCGATGATCATTAATGATTGGTAGGTAATCCACCTGTTCGTTCATAGTCTACCTAATCATAAGCCAACTGATTTTCCTTCCCCTTCCTTCCATTCCATGAACCAACTTTCCTTCCGAAAAATTACCCCCCTGTTTCCCAACGCATGCCTTGCTCTTTGCTCCCTCGATTGCCCAATTTTGGTCCGTAGTACGAAGAATTATATAGATAAGTAAAGGGGTATCGAAAACGGAGAACGGAAAGCCTGCCGAGTGACATGAAACATAACCGGGGTGTGGGATGAAGAGGTATCCATGTATCCCGCCAGCACCAATGCTTCAATCGCTTCTCGCTAAGAAACCATACGACAAAGGCGGATGTGGAGGCGTGGAGGCGTGGAGGTGTGGTGATAAACAGGTGTGCTATCAGCAGCGAGCTTTTGCCGAACTGAGCAAGCCGGTGAGTTCCAGTGGAATCAGGATTGCCTGAACAGAGACTGATACGCTGCATGTGCGTCTTCGAGCACTGTGCCGCCGGTCAGCGCTGTCGAAGAGAATTGAAAC
>QQTW01004471.1_pt1 | contig 10498 bp, 10 predicted proteins | sample 1904831 | NCBI WGS metagenome assembly QQTW01 (sample SAMN09435610, study PRJNA476489) | Subsurface metagenome, whole genome shotgun sequencing project.
CAACCGCGATCGTGGAGTTCTGCTTTGAGGGAGCCAGCCGTGTAAACAGTCATAACGACATTCTCAAGAAAGCTTTGTTATTGCTAATTCTAATAAATTTTTAGAGCAATTGTCAACAAGTGAAGCTTATTGAGAATAATTGCTAAGTAAAGCGATTTGAGTGAAAACCTTTACCCTAGAAATGATGTGCAGTGGGGAATAAATTGTGGATGCAATATTAGAGAAATCGCACCAAATCAAGCAAGCCTTGGTTGACTTTGTTTTGGATGCTGAGGGAGAACTAGCTACCGCCTTAGAAAGCTACGCCGCCGAGCAGTCGCGGCGCAAACTAGGAGATAATCAGCAAGAGTTGATTATCGATGCTTTTCTTACTGAGGGAAAAGTTGGCGACAAAACACCTATAGATTTATTTATTGTCAGCCAGCCAGAATTGACAAAAAGCGATCGCGAATTATTAACCAACTGGCAGCGTAGTTTTATGGGTTTATTTGCGGTAGTTGAAGTTTTAAGTGATGGTTTTGAACTCCAAAACTGGCTAACTACTAAACACTACATTGTTAAGCCGAATAACTCTCAAACTACTAAAGAGTTATCGCGCTGCAAAGAAGGAGATATTTTACTTGCTCGAATTGCACCTATTACCGATTACTGGATATTTTTTAGTAGCTGTACAATTTTGGGCAAATTAGGTAAACCAAAGTTAGCCGTAGCAATTGGCAACTTTAAAGATAACTATAAATATTCCCTCTACGGTGACGCGCCAGAATTATTACAACAAGCTTGGCAATCGGTAGCCGAATATCATCAACAGTTTGTCGATTTTTTTGGCAGCGATGAAGTAACAATGCCGGGATATCAACTTAATAAAAAAGTTGCCGAGTTTCAAGAATTGTTAATGAAGCAAAACCTAAATGCCGCAGGTATTGATGATACTAAATCTCTAGCAGAATTAGCCCAAGAGGCAGGACTAGATGAAACTGAAATCGAAGCCGCCGCTAAAGAATCTGGTGCAGATACAAAAGTTGTAGCGCAACTATTTGATAAAAAAAGCCCTACCAAAATGGTAACGCCTAAAATCGAACTACCTGCGGAATTAAAAAAAGCCGAACAAGTAACATCTTTATCTCATCCACGTTGGGGACAGATATTTTTACCTACTTATAGCAAGTTTAAAACCATTCTCGAAGCCCAAGACTGGCAAAGTGGTGAAGGTGCGGAAAAACTTATTCGTTATTATCTAGAAAATCCCACTACTAATGCCTTTATTTGGCAGCGATTGGCTCAACAATATCCTCAGCAGTTAGAAAAAGTTTTGCAGCAGTTGTTAGAACAATCGGACTTTAAAATTGAGCAGCTACCAGCACTTTTAAAAGATAAATTTAATAAACCTTCAGAGCCAGAACTGCCGGAAACTGCGAGCGTACCAATACATTTAAACAATCTTTTTGAGGAGGCTGTAGCTGAGGTCAATAAATCAAAATCTAAAAGCAAAACTTCTAAAAAAGCAAGTTCTGGATTTCAAAAACCTTGACTTGAACTAGAGGGATTTTGCGGTAGAGTTTTATCGTTTTTTAATACTTGAACTAACTGCACATCTCGAATAGTACCGATCGCCTTATAGGGTAATTTCAACTTACTTGTAGTTTCCGACTTTACCCAAGCATAACTATCTTTTGGCAAGTCGGAAAGATTGTCAGCTACTTTTCCTAAGTGAGGAGTATAAAAACGCAATAATACCTCGGTTTTTCCGCTACTTTCTATAAAGTTAATTGGATGATTTTGGACTATAGAGGCGATATTTGGCTGTTGCAAAAAGGTTTTAACTTCGGGGTTATAATCTCCGAAAAAACCACTAGCACCAGTTACCGCCAAAGCCAACCAAGGAGCAAGTAACCACCCTGCTATCCAATACTTTGCAGTTAAAAATTTCTGCCCAAATTTATGGTAGCCAATCCATACTAGGGGAACGCTTAACCAACCTAATCCTAAAGTAAAAGCGATCGCTGCATAGTTTTTAATTTCTGCATCTACAGGAATTACTATACCCGTGAACGCGATTAAACTTACTATTAATAGCAAGCAACTCAATCCACCAATAACATAACTAAGAATACGAGGTAAGCTTTTATCTTGATAATTTTTACCTAACCAATTTAAAGCTATAGCTGCAAGTAAAGCAATAAACGGATAAAGCGAGAGTGCATAATGAGGTATTCGCGTTGAAAAAAGGCTAATTTCAATAAATAAAACTATCGGAAATCCAACTAATATTAATTGGTAGCGAGGAACTGGATTATCTAAAGCAAGTTTTAAACCTAGCAATCCCATAAAAGCCCAAGGGAAAGCTTTGGCTGGAATATTCCAAAAATAATAAAAAACATTATTTCCATTACGTTCTTCAGAGTTTAGCTCGACCATAAAACTAAACATCTCTAAAAACTTATTTGTTTGATAGTAATACAAGCCATGAAAAAGCCAGTAAATAGTTGGAATTAAACCTACTACTAATCCTAAATATATTGCCGGATTAGTAAGATGACGATGGCGACGATGCTCCCAAATTAAATAAGGCATTAGAGCCAGCATCGGTAGAAAAATCATATAGCTTCTAATTAAAAAGCCTAAACCAAAACTTAACCCAACACTAAAAGCCCAAAACCAACGATTATTTGGCTGTAATTCAGCTTTTAGCAAGCAAAAAATACCTAGCAAAACTAAACTTGCTACAGGAATATCTGGCACAGCCATTCGGCTATATTGCAACCAAAAAAATTCAAGACTCAAGATAGCTGAAGCCAACCATCCTACTTGTTTGTTAACAATAATTTTACCAATTTCATAAATTAAAAAAGCACTAATAATACTAAAAAAAATGCTGGGAAGCCTAGCAGTGTTTTCGCTAACACCAAATAAGGAAAACGAACTAGCAATTAACCAATATATTCCCGGAGTTTTACCATAATTAACAACATGTGGGTTGAGCCAGTCTCCGTGATTTATTATCCATTTTGCCCGCCAAGCGTAAAACCCCTCATCATGGGCAATTAAACTTTGCTGTTGACGAGCGAGTAACAACAAAGGCAATAGCCAAATCAGTAAGCTGATGTAAGGCAATGCTGCGATTATAAAAGGGGTTTTGAAAATACGCTTAATCATTTTTTGGTGGTGAAATTATCCATTCGTTGCGATCGTCAAAACTTGCGGTGGTGTAGCGTCGGGGGGATAGAGAAAGTTTACCTGTACTAGGCGCGTATCTTGTGGTTTTATATTGAGTCGGACTAAGGGAGCGCCGCGATCGCCTCTTTTTTGGACTAAATGAATGTAACGCGTCTGTGGTAAGCCGCGATCGTCGCTATAAGCTACTTTTACAGTCCCCCGAAAAAAAACTTGTTTAGCTGGCGGATTAAAAAAACGCAATCCGTTTTTACTTAACTTATCTTCTTTAATTGGCGTTTGCAGGGCGACAACCACAGTTTGAGCCGTACTCGTATTGTTGTGCAGAGGTAAATTGAGATTGTACTGAATGCCGTAATTACCATGAGCGCTGTAAGCTGTATCAGGATAACGTGCTAATAACGGCGCGCTTTGCACTTGATTTGTACCTAATTTACCTAAAGGAAGCGTACTCAAGCCGTAAGAAAATGCTTGACGCGATCGCGGAATAGTTAAAGACGGTGCGTTTGGAAAATCAACTATTTGGGCTGTCCATTGCGAACCAATGGCAATTCCTGCTACTCTGCCGTAGATAATTTTATTTGTAGTTTGTTCCGGCGGCGTGGGAACGCGATCGCGCGGTGTAACCAGGCTTCCCGCAAATAACAATTGTTGCCATTGTGCCAAAGTCGGTGCTACTTCCCTTCTATTTGCCCCTAAAGAGGCGTAGGTGGCTAAACTAGCGGCGTAGACAGGGCGGCTGCTTTGTAAGCGCATCAGTACCGATCGCCCGTTGATTGGCGGTTTTAAAGTTTTTACTGGAATGGGCAAGTTAAGCAACAATCGGCTTTGGTAGGGCGGAAGCACGATATAAGGGGGTAAATTATTTCTTTGTCCCCGCAGTATGGCATTAGTAACGCGATCGCCTGGCCCGGCAAATATTCTACTCAACGGATTTTCTGTTAAAGCTGGTAATTCTCTAAATGGTGCATCTGGTTGGCTAAGGTAAGTCGCCGCCTGCAATACATTAACTTGTAGGGGTTTATCGCTAGGGTTGTGAAGAATTATGCCTAGGTAGAGCGATCGCAAATCATTAGCAGTAGGTGGTTTAGCTACATGGTGGGCAAATATATCGAACCTTCCTTTCAAAGGAAAATTCAAATGCGCCACCTTTGCTTTTTTGCCTTTCGGGGGAAATGTTGAAAGTAAAATCCCTGATTTTTGGACTAATTCAGGGCTATTGCTATTAAAAACCAGCACTCGATCTAATTTTCCCGGTAATTCTCGTACTTGTTGAATTTGGACTATTTCTTGAGGTGCGGCTTGAGCTAGTAAATAGGGAAACATGAATAAATTTAAACAAGGGTTAATCGTTGGACGATAGTTAAAAAACTATTTTTAACATCTGTCAAATTTTCTGGGTTCAAAATGGGAATATGGACAAATATACAATGACTAGATAATTGCGAACTTTGTAAATACTTCAATATCGAGTAATAAAGACCTTCGCAGACAAATTTACCCGCATCGTAACTAATTTCAACACCATCAACATCAGCTATTAACTGGGGCAAATTTACTTGAGTATTCAAAACTATTTCTCGATCGCTTGCTTTAGCTTCAATAGAAAGTTGGCTGCGACTCTCTGCCATGCCACAACAAATAATGATATCAGGTTGAAGTTCGGCAATTTTAGCAATCGCTAAATTACTTGCATGCTCAATATCTACAGGTAATTGTCTTAAAAATGAATCGCGATCGCGTAAATTAAAAATTTCTTGCAGCAAATCATCAGAGGAATTAGATTTTTGATGCGGTAGCCAAGTAGTAAAAGAAGTGAATAGTATTTTCCTATTCATGCACTATGCCAACTTAAAATAAAAAAGGGTCAATTTAAGCAAAACAATGACAGAAATAGCGATTATAGATTATGGCATGGGCAACTTGCACTCTGCTTGCAAAGGGTTGGAAAAAGCTGGAGCAAAACTAAAAATTACCGACTCCGTACGGGAATTAGACCAAGCCGATGCGATTGTCTTACCAGGCGTTGGCTCTTTCGATCCTGCGGTGCAACACTTGCGATCGCGCGGTTTAGAAGCCCCTATTAAAAAAATAATTGCTAGTGGTAAGCCATTTTTAGGCATTTGTCTCGGTTTACAAATGTTATTTGATGGCAGCGAAGAAGGTAAAGAACCAGGACTAGGGATTATTTCTGGTATAGTGCGAAGGTTTGTCAACGAACCAGGAATTACCATCCCGCATATGGGTTGGAATCAATTAGAACTTACTCAACCAAACTGCGGACTGTGGCAAGGGCTGCAAGGCAAGGAATGGGTTTATTTTGTTCATTCCTACTATGTTGACCCAGTAGATAGCTCCATTCGTGCGGCAACGGTCACTCACGGGACGCAAACTGTTACTGCCGCGATCGCTCAAAATAATTTACAAGCGGTACAGTTTCACCCCGAAAAGTCTTCTAGTGTGGGGCTGCAAATCTTGGCTAATTTTGTATCCCAAGTAAACGCTAAAGTAGCAGCTTAAGCTATGAGTTTGCGAATTTACGGCAACCGTCAGTTAAAAACTTTACCAGGGCTTGATACTCGCCCTACAAGTTCGCGAGTGCGGTCAGCCGTGTTTAATATTTGGCAAGGAAATATAACCGATTGCTTGTGGCTAGATGTATGTGCGGGTAGCGGTGCAATGAGCGCTGAAGCTTTAGGTCGGGGTGCAAAGTCTGTAACTTGTATCGAACAATCTGGCCGTGCTTGTGAAATTATTGAGCAAAACTTGCAACAAGTAGCCAAAAATCAAACCTTTAAAGTATTGCGGGGAGACGCGATACAGCAATTGAAAACTCTTGCAGGGCAACAATTTGATTTAATTTACTTCGATCCGCCTTACGCCAGTAATTTGTATTACCCCGTACTAGAAGCGATCGCTTCTTACAAACTTTTACATTTTGATGGCGAACTTGCAGTAGAACATGCGCCTAAGTTTGAATTGCCTCAAACAACAGCATTAGAAATTTGTCGGCAAAAGGTTTACGGTCATACCGCCATGACTTTTTATTGCCCTTCTAAACCAGAAGGGCAATATTTAGCTCTACAATCCTAATTGTTTGCCGCGCTTGTATTGTTTGTAAGCAGCAAAAAATAAGCCCGCTAGAGTTATAGCTATTAATCCTAAAACCATTCCATCTAACAAAGGTTCAACCACAGTAATCTCCTGAGAAATTAGTAAATATTTATTACCTATTCTCGATCTTACTACTTGGACTACTTCAAAACTACCATTTCTTTAATTCGCCACCCATCGGCTTGCCTAACTAAATCGTACTGTACCTGTAATTTCTCGTTGTAAGACAAACTTTGACTTAGCTCGCCATTTCTATATACTTGAGCAATTTCATTAACTGTAGCCGTAACGATCGCGCGATCGCGATTTGCTTCTTCCGTTTCCACCCCATCTATTTTCAAAGTATGTTTGTACTCACGATGGCGGTTATCTGCTTTATCGGTTGCGACTCGTTGCTGCCACTGAGCTAAAGTTGGATTAACTAATATTTGTGCTAATTCCTCGGTTGCATGAGTATTACCGAACGCTAAAGCTTTGATAGATAACCAGTTTTGAATTACTTGCTGGGCAGTTGTTGGCGTTAATACATCGACTGGAGAAGTAGCAACAACTTCCGTAAGATCGAATAAAGGTTCGTTTAGCTGTACCAATGGATGCTCGGTTTTTAATACTGGTGGGGTAGCAGTTCTACTTTGCACCCAGCTATAAGTTTTACTTGCCAAAAAGCCTAAAAATACTATTCCCACAAAACCAACTAAAGATAGCAAAAGTAAGCGGAATTTTGTATTTTGAAAAATGCCTCTACCATTAAAACGTCGATTGCGTTTCCTTGCCCGTTGCCTTGGTTTAATATGAACGATGGAATTATTGTCTGCATCATTACGAATCGCTAAAGCTGTCGCTCCTTGGAAACTGCGTTCTATTGTTCCTTGGTTTTCAGCAGTTTTTGTCGCCTGTGGCGTTCTGACTTGACGGACAGTATCATCTACGGCTACTGCTTCCCATTCATTAGTTGCCTCAATTTCCGTAGGTAGCGCTTCTAAATAAGCTTGTACTTGTTCGTCGGCAAAATAATCTTTTAAGGAAACTGGGCGACTTTTTAAATCTCGAAATTGAGCAAATACTTCGTTTTGTAACCAGCGTTCGCTATACAAGCATAAACCCGGCAATAAGTCAGGAGAGCCTTGAGAATTTGCTCGAATCAAAGCTAAAGATTCGGACTCTTGAGATAGTTCTACGGCTTGACTTGCATCAGTAGTTTGACCCAACAGCAACGAACATACGGCTTGTTCTAAATGTACGTCTTGACGCTTACCTAAGCGCATCAGGTGTAGCTTGGCTTTGCGTATTAAAATCGGCATTCGTTCGGCAAATCCCCGCGCCATTAGAGCATAAACTGCCAAATAATTAGCAACGGGCGACGGGCGCTGACTTTCGGCTTCAAACAGTTCTTGCTGCTCTCTAACAGTTAAATAACTGCGTAATTGCTGAATAAATCTTAAAAAGTCATCTAATGCTAATCCCGATCCATCTTCTCCCATACCGTCAATACCACCGCGTTGTTGCAAAATTTCTTGCAACAACTTCAAACCCTGCTTGCGCTCGGCGATGCGGTTTTGGGGTTGAGCGAGCAATTCTAAGATGCGGTAAGGGCGGAGTTTATTGAGATCGGCGGCAATTTCCTGGCTAGTTTTGGCAAATACTCCGGCATTTGTCAAGAATTTATACCCATTTTCTAAAGAATGAGCCGCATTTTCGTATTGACCTTGTTGCCATTGTTCTCGCCCCAACTCTAAGCAAGCAAGAGCAACCGTTAAAATGAGGTCTGGATCGTTATTCTTTGGGCTTTCTGTAGCTAAATAGGGTTGACCCAACTTTAGGACTTGCTCGTATTCTCCCAACTCTTGGAGCAGTAATAATGCACCAGTAAATTGTTCGTCGGTAACTTCAATACTAGGAGCAAGAGACTCTATTATACTTGGTGGCGTTTCCGTTAAAGTATCGGCGGAGTTATTGCCGTAAGTTGCGACAAAGTAGTTACTGTCGTAGCGCTGGCGTTGCTGGGGGTGGGATAAAACTTTATAGGCTGCATCTACCAGTTGTTTTCTTGTGGCAATTACTTTGTCGGAATATTCCCGTCGAGGTAGCTGCAATAGGCGATCGCGGTATGCCTGTTGCAACTGTTCGATGCTTGCTTGAATTGGCAAACCCAATATTCGGTAATAATCTAGTGGAATCCGCACAGCTTACTTCCCTACAACCGCGAACAACAAAATTCAAATACAATCAAAATCGTTCAAACCGTGACAATATAATAACTTGTGACCTTTACACTTACAGAGTGTTAATAACAATGTTATTAACACATTTTTCCATATAAATTAATATTACAAGGACAATTGCACTATGGTTCAAGAACGAGCATTACCTACGTTTGATGCTAATTTGGCGGAAATATCTTCAGAAGTGGGTTTGAGACTTTACGAGGACATGATTTTGGGGCGGTATTTTGAGGACAAATGCGCCGAAATGTATTATCGAGGCAAAATGTTTGGTTTTGTCCATTTATACAACGGTCAAGAGGCTGTGTCTACTGGGGTAATTCAAGCCATGCGACCGGGACATGATTATGTTTGTAGCACTTACCGCGATCACGTCCATGCTCTAAGCGCTGGCGTACCAGCAAAAGAAGTAATGGCAGAGTTGTTCGGTAAAGCCACAGGTTGCAGTAAAGGACGGGGCGGTTCTATGCACATGTTTTCTCACGAACATAAGTTACTTGGAGGCTACGCTTTTGTGGCGGAGGGTATTCCCGTAGCAACAGGCGCAGCTTTTCAAACTAAATATCGCCGCGAAGCTTTGAAAGATGAAAGCTTTGCCGATCAATTAACAGCTTGCTTTTTTGGCGACGGGGCGGCAAATAACGGACAATTTTTTGAATGCTTAAATATGGCGGCTTTGTGGAAACTGCCAATTATTTATGTAGTTGAGAATAACAAATGGGCGATTGGGATGGCCCACGATCGCGCAACTTCCGATCCCCAAATCTACAAAAAAGCTCATGCTTTTGGCATGGCTGGGGTGGAAGTAGATGGCATGGATGTGTTAGCAGTACGTGCGGTGGCACTAGAAGCCGTAGAACGCGCCCGTGCGGGAGAAGGCCCGACTTTAATTGAAGCTCTTACCTACCGTTTTCGCGGTCATTCCTTAGCCGATCCAGACGAACTACGAGCTAAAGAAGAAAAAGAATTTTGGTTTAGTCGCGATCCAATTAAAAAATTAGCGGCTCACCTTACCGAACATAATTTAGCTTCTGAGTCAGAACTTAAAGAAATTGAGCGTAAAATTACCCAAGTTATTGATGACGCGGTAAAGTTTGCAGAAGAAAGCCCAGAGCCAAAGCCAGAAGAATTGTATCGCTTTGTATTTGCCGAAGATAAGTAGTAAATTAGGGGGAAATTATGACGTTTGAAGTCGCTATTAACGAGCAACAGTACAAAACCTACGTCCTTTGTGATTCTTACGCCCAATCGGAAATTGAAGTAGTACCAGAACGCGGCGGGATTGTTACCAAATGGCGGATTCAAGGGCAAGATATATTTTACTTGGATGAAAGTCGCTTTACTCATCCCGAACTCAGCGTCAGAGGTGGGATTCCCATCTTATTTCCGATTTGCGGCAATTTACCTGATAATACTTACCCAAGTTTGCAAGCTATCGCCTGGGGGGAGCATTATCAAGCCATCTCCGGTATTTAGCGCATTGCGCGGGGCTGTCCAAGGCTCTAAACAGTAGAAGTCTTTATCTTTGACTGTCCAAAAAACTACCGTGTTGTAGTAGTCGTTATTCCACTCTAAATTTAGTTGCAACTGGCGGCTATCATCTTTGACTGAAGCCGATTCACTAGATAATTGCCGAAAAGCAGCGTCTATTTCGTCAAGGCTGTAGTCAAATTCACCACGAAAAGCCTGAGTTGTTTTAGATTTTTGGTCGTAAAACTCTGTTGAGGGAATTTGTACCTGCAACGCACTTTTATCCGGGGCGACAAAGTAGGGGTGCAAACCTACCGAAAACGGCATCGATTCGCTAGAGTTGTTTTGAAAGTTTTGATAGATAACTAAGCTATTACCCCACAACCGATAAGTAAAACTTACTTCAAAGTCAAAAGGATAAACAGCTTTTGTCTCGTCGTTGCTAGTCAAAACTAAAGTAATGCTGGCGCAATCGTTAGTAGATTGGTCTACAACTTGCCAAGGCAGATCGCGGGCAA
>QQTW01004472.1_pt1 | contig 10497 bp, 14 predicted proteins | sample 1904831 | NCBI WGS metagenome assembly QQTW01 (sample SAMN09435610, study PRJNA476489) | Subsurface metagenome, whole genome shotgun sequencing project.
CCGAGCGCCACATGAGTGATCCCATCATCCACACCCAGCACCTGCAACGCACGTACCGCATCCCCGTCCGTCGGCCCGGACTCGCCGGGGCTTTCAAGGACCTGCTGAACCCCGAGTACCGCACGGTGCAGGCGGTGCAGGACGTGACATTCGACATTCAGCGCGGAGAGAGCGTCGCCTACCTCGGGCCGAATGGTGCGGGCAAGTCCACGACGGTTAAGATGCTGGCGGGCATCCTCAAACCCAGCGGGGGCGAACTCAGCGTGCTGGGCTTCCACCCGCACCGCGACCGGCAGGCGTACGTGCGGCACATCGGCGTGGTGTTCGGGCAGCGGACCACCCTCTGGTTCGACCTAGCCGTGATCGAGTCGCTGCGCCTTCTGCAACGGGTGTACGCGGTGCCCGAGGCCGTCTTTCAGGAGCGGTTAAAACTGTTCGACGAGGTGCTGGACCTCGGTGGCCTGCTCGCCACGCCTGCCCGCAAGCTCTCCCTAGGGCAGCGGGTTCGTGCCGATCTGGCGGCGGCCCTGCTACACGACCCGCCGGTGGTATTCCTCGACGAACCCACCATCGGCCTCGACGTGAGCGTGAAGGCTCGGATTCGCGCCTTCCTGCGGCGCATCAACCGCGACCTCGGCACGACCCTGCTCCTCACCACCCACGACCTGGGGGACGTGGAGGCGATCAGCGACCGCGTGATGGTCATCGACGCGGGGCAGCTCATCTTCGACGGCACCATGCGGGCGCTGCGCGAAGACTTGGGTCGGGGCGACCGGGTAACGGTGGTAGCCCCACCCGGCAGCCTTGCGCCCCTGAACACCGCCACCCGGGAACTCGCCGTCACCTGGACCGAAGAAGGCAAGGGGCGCTACAGCACGGTGTACGACGGTCGGCGCGTCCACACGCCCGAGCTGGTGGCGCGGACGCTGGCCGCAGTGCCTGCCGAGGACCTCGAGCTGCGCCAGGCGAGCATCGAGGATGTGGTGCGAGAGCTGTATGAGCGAGGCAGGCATGACTGAATGGGGCGTGTACTGGGGCTTCGCCCGGCTGCGCTTCGCGGACCTGATCGCCAACCGCACCCGCTTCCTGATCGGCATCGGGTCGTACTTTATCTACGTCAGCGTGTACGCCGCGATCTACCGCGCCATCTACGCCGGGCAGACCAGCGTCGGCGGTCTGCGAGTCGGCGAGGCGCTGACTTACGTGGCGGTCGCCTGGGTGCTGCGTTCCTTGTACACCAACGCCCTCGACCGTGAGGTGTCGGAGGATGTGCGCCGGGGAGACATCGCGCTGTCCCTGCTGCGCCCGGTGGACTACCCTTGGTCGCGGCTTGCCGGTGCCGCCGGGGAGGTGCTGGTGCGCGCGTCCCTCTTCACGCTGCCGGCTGCGGTGGTAATCGCCAGCGTGTACCGGGTGCAGCCTCCGCAGGGGATCGTCCCTGCACTCGGCTTCCTGCTGGGAACCGTGCTGGCCTTCCTGGTGTACTCACAGCTCAACCTGCTCGTCGGCCTCACGGCGGTGTTCACCGAACACACCATCGGCATCCAGCGCGCCAAGAACGCGATGGTCGATCTTCTGGGCGGCGTGCTGATCCCGCTGACGTTCTTTCCCGGCTGGGCGCAGGCGGTCTTGGCCTGGCTGCCTTTTCAGGCGATCACGTATACGCCCGTGTCGATCTACCTAGGGGAGCTGAACATCCTCCGGGGCCTACTGGTGCAGCTCGCCTGGGTGCGGATGATGGGATCACTCATGTGGCGCTCGGGGGCATCCTAAACCCTCCAGGTAGCTGGAAGGTCAAGGGCGGGCGTGACCCTCGATCAGGCCGCACACCTCCCCGGAGCAGTCTTCCGAGAGCTGCGCGGCGTCACGTAGCGCCAGCAGCTCCGCTCGAAAGGCCGTCAGGGTACGCAGTTGCCGCTCCACGTCCGAGAGCTTGTCGTCTACCAACTGGGCAACGTGTGTGCAGGGTTGCTCACCGCGCTCGCGGACCGCGAGGACGCCCTTGATCTCCTCGAGCGTGAGTCCAACGGCCTTGGCCTGAGCGATGAACCGCAGGCGAACCCGGTCCTGATTATCGTAGTGTCGGTAACCGCTCGGGCTGCGCCGGGCGGGTGGCAGCAGGCCGATGTCCTCGTAGTAGCGCAAGGTTTTGGGGTTGAGGTGAAACTCGGCGGCGAACTCGCCGATACGGATGGGGTGAGTAGGCATAAACGCTCCTTCGGACTGCCTTCGCGTCGAGGTCTGGCCTTGACCTTCCAGTTTAGTGGAAGGTTTAGGGTGGCCGGTGTGCCAAGGCACAGCAGGACGAAAGGAGTTCCCATGACAGCGAGCCAACAGATGGATCAGTGTGTCGAACAGTGCTTCGAGGTGGCGAGATTAGCCTCGCGTTGTGTTCAGGATTGCCTGAGCGGGCAGAACGTGCAGGCGAACGTCGAGTGCGTCCGCCTGTGCCTAGACGTGGTGGACATCACCGAGGCGTGCGGCGCGATGATGGCGCGCAGCTCGAAGTACGGCGCGCAACTGTGTGGCGTGTGCGCAGACGTGTGCAATGCCTGCGCAGATGAGTGCGAAAAGATGGGCGGAGAGGTGATGCAGGCGTGCGGCGAGGCTTGCCGCCGCTGCGCTCAGACGTGCCGTCAGATGGCCGCCTAACCCACACGCTTTGGTGGCGCGGCTGGTTGGGCGCTAAGCTCAGGAGTTGTGACTAGGCGTTGTAGGCGTCTGATAAGGGCAATTATCAGCGGTCTGTGCCGTGTTCGCGCTCGATAACCGCATAACCCCCCATGCCGCTTGGCAGCAGGACCACCAAGGATGAAAATGTGGCGTGCTGGCTGGTTCGGAGTTCGGTTTTTCTTTGGTGCTTTGACTAGGGCGCATAACTTGAATCGGTAATCCGAGGGCACCGCCAACTGTTGCCTTGAGCACACGGAATAACTCTTAGAGGACGGGTCGCCCACCAGCGAGCGCAGAAAGAGGCTGCTTATGGAGGTGGTCTACAGAAGGTGCTGCGGGTTGGACGTGCATAAGAGAAGCATCACGGCCTGCGCGCTCATCCCTGAAGGTAAGGAGATAGCGAGCTCCGGCACCATGACGTCGGAGCTACTGGCACTCGCCGATTGGCTCGCTGAGCGCGGCATCACCCATGCCGCCATGGGGAGCGCCGGGGTGTACTGGAAGCCCGTCTAAAACCTGCTCGAAGGCTACGACCTCCAGCTACTTCTGGTCAACGCCCGCCATATGAAAGCGGTCCCCGGTAGAAAAATTGATGTCAAGGATGCTGAGTGGATCGCCGACCTGCTCAGGCACGGCTTGCTCAAAGCGAGTTTTGTGCCCGATAAAACGCACCGAGAATTACGCGAACTCGTCCGCTACCGCCGCAGCCTCATTCAGCAGCGGGCGCAGGTGGTCAACCGTCTCCAGAAGGTGTTGGAAGGTGCCAATGGCAAACTCTCTGACGTCGCCTCCGACATCGCGGGTGTCTCCGGCAAATCCTTGCTTAACGCCCTCGTGGAGGGTGAAGAGGACCCCGAGGTGCTCGCGGAGATGGCGAAAGGTAAGCTCAGGAACAGGCGCGTTGATCTCGCCCGGGCGTTGCAAGGGGTGGTGGGTGAGCACCAGCGTTTTTTGATCGCCAGCGCTTTGCGACACCTGAACTTTCTCGAAACCGAGGTTGCCCGCCTCAATGAGGAAGTGGGAGAGCGGCTTGCCCCTTTTACTGAAGCGCTGAGCCGACTCACTACCATCCCTGGCGTGGGCCAGCGCAGTGCCGAAGAGATCGTGGCCGAGATCGGACTCGACATGTCAAAATTCCCGACTGCGGCGCACCTCGCCTCTTGGGCTAGGGTCTGTCTCGGCAATCACGAGAGCGGCGGCAAACGCAGGCAGACCAGTGCAGGCCAAGGCAACCGCTGGTTGCGTGCAACCCTGGTCGAAACGGCAGGGGGAGCCTCGTTTAGCAAAAACACCTACCCGTCAACCCAGTACCGTCGCCTGGCTGCTCGGCGGGGCAGTAAACGCGCCGCCTTAGCCGCCCATAGCATCCTAGTGATCATCTACCACCTGCGTCGAAACGGCACCACCTACACCGACTTAGGTCACAACTACTTCGACCAGCGTGACCGTAAAGCTACTGTCCACCGCGCCGTCAAACGCATTGAGCAAGTCGGCTACCGCATCACCCTAGAAGCCGCCTGAGGGGGCTGGTTTCGGAATAAATGCAACCTTAAAATGTTCTCTTTTCCAAATCATTTCCATGCTAGACCTGTCACGATGACCGGGCATGTTGTTACTGCCGCTCGCTGATCACAACCCGCTTATCCGGTCGCTCATGCCACCCGGCTCGCACGAGCAGCCAGCCAACAATGAGCATGATGGCACCCCAGGCAAGGAAGCCGAGGTCGTAAGCGAGCTGGTTTGGACCAGAACGGACGTGATGGACGCCGAGAAGGTGATGGTCCACGACGCCCTCGACGAGGTTGAAAAGACCCCAGCCGATCAGCAACATCCCGACAAGCACTCCCATCGGCCAAGGCTCGTGGCGGCGTCTGGTCGCGCCCCAGAGGAGGAAAAGCCCGGTTACCGTAAAAAGGTAGGTGCCGGCGTGGAAAAAGCCGTCGCCGAGTGTGTTGATCTCGAGGCCCGCCACGGTCGTGACCGGGTACCGGTTGGAAACCATGTGATGCCACTGAAGAATTTGATGCAGGACGATACCGTCAAAGAACCCACCGAGGCCTAAACCGGATAGAACGCCTCCCCAAACGACGCGCCTTCGCTCATAACGGTTTTGTTCTCTCGTCATAGGCTTCCTTCCACCGGGGGAATAATAGCCGTTTAGGCCCCTCGGCCGTACTTTTGACTTGGCGGACTCAGTTGCGTAGGATGGTCAACTCTCGGTTACTTTCACAAGTGCTCGAGAGCCGCCTGTAGCCTCTCCTTCGCCAAGCGTGGAAGGTCTCCAAGCCTCGCTTTGGTCTCGCTGTCGGCGACTTCGAACATCACCTCAGGATCGAGGATACTCACATCGGTTCCCTCATTTGTTTCTCTTAAGACGACGTTGCAAGGCAGGAGCAAGCCGATGCTACGGTCGGCGTCGAGAGCTTGGTGAGCTAGCTGGGGATTGCAGGCACCCAAGATCTCGTAGCGCTCCATGTCGGCACCGATCTTTTCCTTTAGTGTCTTCTGCGCATCGATCTCGGTCAGGATGCCGAAACCCTGCTCCTTCAGTGCTCCGACGACCTTCTCCTTTACCTCGTCGTAATCCCCTTTTACCGTGGTTTGCATGCTGTAGCGTGCCATCTTGATCCCTCCTTTACTGAAGATCACGTTTGATCTGCTCGAACTCTTCTTTAGAGATTTCACCTTTCGCGTACCGCTTCCTGGCAATCTCCACCGCGTCTTCTCTGCTTGTGGTCTCGGTGCCCCCCTGTTGCAGCGACATCATCTTGACGATCCACACGACAAGTATCACAGCTCCAATGAGTAATAGCAGCATGAACAGAAAGCTGCCCCCCATCATTTCTAGTCCGCCGCCCATCATTCCTTGTCCCATAGAAGTTCCTCCTTGATGCCAAGTACCTCCAGAGGACTTATCCCCTGGCCAGTTTGACTGCTTTAATGACGTCGCTTACTTGAACCTCGCCTGCAAGAAAGTCTTGTTGGCACTCCTTAAGGTAGGTTTCCAAAACAACATCTGCGGTACCATCGAGCGCACTACGAATGCTGGAAAAGAGGGTAAGGATCTCGTGGCAGTTACGCTCTTCCTCGATCATCTTTTGCAGGCCGCGCACTTGGCCTTCCAAACGGCGAAGCCGGTTGAGCACTTTGGTCTTCTCTTCAACGGGGGCTTTTTGTCTCAAGTCTCGATTCCTTTCAGGGTCTGAGTTGAGCAAACCTTAGTGAGGCAGCTGCTGACGGAGTATCCCGTAGGCCCAGGTGCCGAGGATGGCGCTGGCGAACACCACAAGAAAGACACTGTAACCACCGCCGATCAACGCGGCAATGGGGCCTGGGCATGCGCCCGTCATGGCCCATCCGAGCCCAAAGAGGGTACCTCCGAAGATGTAGCGCTTGTAGGTGGGGTCTTTAGGTGCCAGTTTGATTGGGGTGCCGTCCAGCGCGTGAATGTCAAAGCGCTTGATCAGCCAGACAGAGATGATGCCGACGAGGACGGCTGTACCAATCACGCCGTACATATGGAACGACTGAAAGCGGAACATTTCCTGAATGCGGTACCAGGAGATGACTTGCGATTTCACGATGATGAAGCCGAATAACAGGCCCAGCACAAGGAACTTGGTGTTGGCGAGCAGAGGCCTGGGTGTCGGCCGGGTTTGCATACTGGTTTGAGTTACGTCCATCATGATCTCCTAAAGACTAAGAATGAGGGGCAAAAGCACGAAGGTGGTGAAAAGTCCACCGATAAAAAAGCCGATCACCGCGACGAGCGAGGGCAGTTGCAAGTTGGCGAGGCCGGAGATGGCGTGTCCTGAGGTGCAGCCGCCCGCGTAACGCGCGCCAAAACCTACCAGAAAGCCCCCGAACACCATGAGGATGAAGCCGGGCAGGGTCAGGAGGCCCGACCAGCTAAAAAGGTCAGTGGGAACGAACTGACCGTCTACTTGCACACCGAGGGCGTTCAGGTCAGTCGCCGTTTGCGCCGAGACCTGGAGTGGTTCTGGGCTCTGGAGGAGGACTCCTGCGATGAGGCCGCCGAGGAGCGTACCTAAGGCAAACACCAGATTCCACGACTCTTTGCGCCAGTCGTACTTAAAGAAGTCGACCCGGCTCGGGACCATGGCACAGACGTGACGCAGGTTAGCCGAGAAACCGAACTGCTTGTTGCCAAGGAGCAAGAGTGCGGGAACGAGAAGGCCGATAAGGGGTCCGGCAATATACCAGGGCCAAGGTTGCCTCAATAAATCAACAATATCCATAGGGGGTATTATGCAATATGTATCTCAAAGTGTCAATTGCTTCATACGGGCGAATGAAACTACCATCCCCTAAACTTGACAGATACCCTATAGGGGTATTAAAGTGTTTTCAATTCTAACTAGTGGCTTGACCACGATAAGGAGAATTCCATGCTGTTCAAACGAATCTATGACGAAGACCTGGCGCAAGCGAGCTATCTCATCGGCTGCCAGTCCAATGGAACGGCCGTCGTCATCGACCCGCGCCGTGACGTCCAGGTGTATTTAGACGAGGCCGAGCGCAACAATATGAAGATCGTTGCGGTCACCGAAACGCACATCCACGCCGACTACCTCTCCGGCGCTCGTGAGCTTGCCCAGGCAACCGGCGCGACGCTCTACCTCTCCGATGAAGGAGGCGAGGATTGGCAGTACCGCTTCGAGCATGAAGGGCTCGTAGATGGCAGCGAGATCAAACTCGGCAACATCACCCTCACGGTGGTGCATACGCCCGGACATACTCCGGAGCACCTCTCGTTTCTGATCACGGACGGCGCGGCGACCGCTGAACCCGGTTATATCCTTACCGGCGACTTCGTTTTTGTCGGCGACTTAGGTCGCCCGGACCTGCTCGATGAAACAGCCGGAAGTGGCGACACGCGCTTACCCATGGCCAAACAGCTTTTCAGGAGCCTTAAAGAGAAGTTCGTTACCTTGCCTGACTTCGTTCAGGTCTGGCCGGGCCACGGCGCGGGCAGCGCCTGCGGGAAGTCCCTGGGTGCCGTAGATAGCTCCACCGTTGGGTACGAGAAGCTGGTTTCCTGGTGGTCTACTTTTGTCCAGAACGACGACGAAGCGGGGTTCGTGAAGGCGCTGCTGGAAGGGCAGCCCGACGCGCCCGTCTACTTTAGCCGGATGAAGCGGATGAACCGCGCCGGACCCTCCTTGCTGGGCGACCGAGGCACCCCCAAGCACCTCGACCCTGATCGGCTCAGCGGCGTAGGGGACAGCCTCGTTCTGATCGACACCCGCGCCCGCGACACCTACGAGCGTGACGCCGTCAAGGGTGCGCTGCACCTTCCTGCGGGCAAGACCTTCGTGACCTACGCCTCATACGTGATAGATCCTGAAAAAGACAAGCGCGACATCGTGCTGCTGGCTCAGGACGAGGCGCAAGCAGCGTCTTTACGCGACCGGCTGTCGTACGTAGGGATCGACAACGTGGCAGGCTTTGTCACCGACTTCGGCAACCTCGAGCGCGTTCAGGTAAACACAGTGGCACCTGAGGTTCTCAGTGAGCTTGATGACCCCTTTATCCTCGACATTCGGACCAAGGGTGAGTACGAGGCCGGCCACCTCCCCGAGGCGCAGCGGATTCACGCAGGCCGGGTGATGTGGGACCTTGGCGAGCTGCCCAAGGATCGACCCTTGGTGACGCACTGCCAGGGGGGCGCGCGCAACACGGTGGTCTCGAGTGCCCTGCGCGCGGCCGGGTTTACGAACGTCGTAGAGCTCGAGGGCTCGTACCTTGGCTGGGAAAAGGCTCAACGAGAACGCGTCGATGCCTAGTTCAGGGATAGGGGCGGGTATCTTCCGTCCCTTCGTTACCCTTTTCGGCAAACTTGTTGCGAACAAAAGGAGCAGTCTCATGTATCAGGACATCTTCCCTGAAGAGGTCAGCCAATGGAAAGAAAAAGGCGCACAGATTATCGACGTGCGTGAGCCCGGGGAGTACACGAGTGGTCACCTGCCCGGTGCTGTGAACATTCCCTTGGGACAGCTTCCCAAGCGTGCCGATGAGGTCGAGGGACCTGTCGTGCTGGTGTGTGCCAGCGGCAACCGCTCGGGACAAGCAGCCCAATATCTGGCGGAGCAAGGGTATGAGGAGGTGGCGAACCTCATGGGCGGCACGGCAGGGTGGAGGCAACGTGGTCTTCCCACCGAATAAAGCCGAAAAACAACCCTGTATCCTCGGAAAACCGGTGCCTGTTGTGGGACAGCTTGGGAGATCTCTATGATCATCGCTGCCTGGCTTGGCGCGCTCGCCATCGGGGTGAGCTTAGGGCTTCTGGGGTCGGGTGGTTCTATCGTCACGGTGCCCGTCCTTGTGTACCTGGTAGGACAACCCGACAAGGTAGCCATTGCCAGTTCACTGGCTATCGTCGGAGGCATCAGCCTCATCGGCGCGGTACCTTTTGCCTTGAGCCGCCGGATTTCCTGGCGCAGCGTGCTCTTTTTCGGCCTTCCTGGGATGGCGGGTTCGTTTCTCGGGGCCTATATTGCCCAGTACGTGAGCGGCACCGTTCAGCTCTTGCTGTTCGCCGGCATCATGCTGGTCGCTGCCATTTTCATGCTCCGTCCCGAAGATACTGAAGACGAAAAGGCTGATAAACCTCACGCGCTCTGGAAGATCGGACTCGAGGGCCTGACGGTCGGAGCTATAACGGGACTCGTAGGGGTAGGGGGAGGTTTCTTGATCGTCCCGGCCTTGGCCATTTTAGGTGGTTTGCCGATGCACATTGCCATCGGCACAAGTCTCTTGATTATCGCGCTCAAATCGTTCGTTGGTTTTTTCGAGTATCTGAACGTCCTTACCGACCTGAACCTCACGGTGGACTGGAATGTGGTCTTGATCTTTACGGGCCTGGGGGTAGTCGGGAGCTTTCTTGGCAACCGCTTGGGCCGTAACATGCCACAAGTGCTTCTTAAACGCGTGTTCGCAGTGTTTCTGCTTGCAATGGGCGCGTTTATCCTCTATCAAAATGTGCCCAAAGTGCTTTGATAGCCCTTATGTACGCTTCCCATCAGTAAGGCTTGTTTCCACCTACTCACGACAGTGCCCGTCCTTATCACCTCGATTGAAATATTCTAATCATGTAAATCTCAAGTGTAGCTGTGAAGGGCTGATGCTGTAGTGGCCACCTCGCCGCAACGAACTGTCCGACTCGGCCTCAAGGAGAACTGGCAGCAGTTCGGCCTGCTGGTCTTGGTCAACGCCTTCGTGGGTGGGATGGTGGGGCTCGAGCGCACCGTCGTGCCGCTCATCGGCACCGATGAGTTCAGCATCGGCTCGGAAGTAGTGGTGTTTTCCTTCATCATCGCCTTTGGGGTGGTCAAGGCGCTCGTCAACCTCGCTTCGGGCGTGCTAGCCGACCGTTTCACCCGCAAGGCGGTGCTCATCGCGGGCTGGCTGGTCGGGCTGCCGGTACCCTTTATGCTCGGCTATGGACCTTTATGGGCGTGGATCGTCGCGGCCAACGTGCTGCTGGGCGTGAGCCAGGGCCTCGCCTGGTCGATGACGGTAAACATGAAGATCGATCTGGCCGGACCCAGGAACCGTGGGCTGGCGATGGGTCTTAATGAAGCGGCGGGCTACGGGGCGGTCGGGCTTACCGCGCTTCTCACAGGCTACGTGGCGGCGCGCTACGGCCTCCGGCCCGAACCTTTCTACATCGGGATTGTCTACGCCGCGCTAGGTCTTTTCCTTTCCGCCTTCCTGGTTCGCGACACGCGCGCGCACGCTACGCTCGAAGCTACACTCCACGACGGCAGGACCTCCTCCAGCTTGAGACCTTCCACCGCGTAT
>QQTW01004473.1_pt1 | contig 10494 bp, 10 predicted proteins | sample 1904831 | NCBI WGS metagenome assembly QQTW01 (sample SAMN09435610, study PRJNA476489) | Subsurface metagenome, whole genome shotgun sequencing project.
CTTCAACCCATATATCATCGGCTCAGTCATGGGTCAATTTTGCATCCACATCGCCACGCTCATCTACATATCGAATTACGTTCAAAGAATCGAACCGCGCTCGGAAAACGTGGATCTAGAAGGCGATTTCGAGCCATCACTTCTCAACAGCGCCATCTACCTACTCCAATTGATCCAGCAGATATCTACCTTCGCCATCAATTACCAAGGCAGACCCTTCCGCGAAGGCATCCGCGAGAATCGAGGCATGTATTGGGGTCTGATCCTTGTCTCAGCCGTCGCCTTCTCATGTTCGACGGAGTTCATCCCCGAGCTGAACGAGAAGCTCAAGCTCGTGCCCTTTACCACCGGCTTCAAAGTCACCATGACTGCGGTCATGATTGTTGATTTCATCGGATGCTATATTATTGAGATAGTCCTCAAAACTGCATTTAGCGACTTTAGACCAAAGGATATTGCGATCAGACGACCGGATCAGATTGAGGTGGAGGAGGGCCGTAAAGCGAGGGAAAGGGAGGCTGAGGTGGAGAAGCTGTTGAAGGAGCAGCAATCATGAATGTATGTTTTGGGGAATTGGTGTCGCTTGTATAGCATAGAATTCTTAGCATATACTATTACTGTTGATAGTGCATTCTCTTGTAAGGGCAGTTTTGATGTATCGGGTGATTGAAGTATCGCATGTTCCACTCGATTACTCGCAATGGGATGCCAGCTTGGGGGTCGGATGCAGATAGACAACGAATGCTTTCGCTCGTGGGATCTGGATACACTCTATTCTGATGTCTGTGGACGATCATGGTACAGATATTGTAACAGCGACCTGGACCGAAAGAACATCGTGAGGTTGAGCACCTTACAGCCAAAAACTCGAATAAGGGTCACTAGCACACTAAATCACCCTATGAACCATTTTCCACCGGCTTTTCTTCCAACAATCTCTTCAACTCATCCAGCCGCTCGCCCAATTCCCGAATCTCAAGCACGGCCGCATCAGTATCTACATTCGGTTTTGTCGCTTCCACCTTCTTGGTCCAGCCTTCGCCCTCCAAGTCAATGGCGTGATTCATCTGCTCCCACTCCTCGACCGTATCTTCATCCTCTTCACCACGTCGCCGATTGCTGTTGACTTTGCGAGCTTGCCGCGTTTCGAGGAAAGCGGTGATGAGCAGCAGAGGCGAATAGATGACGCCCATGACGAAATTGTTGAGGCGCTCATAGCGTGCGGTGGGCATCCACCATTCGAAGGGGATGATAAGGAAGAAGATCTCTATTAGGTTGAAAGCTGTTTGTTTGATTGTTAGCTTATTCGCAGGTTAATTGATTGCATATTTGTGTCAAGCATGGTGGAGGACTGATTGAATCCGGACGGTTTTGAAACTTACGTGCTATAAAAACATTTTCATCTGGAGCTCGAACGAACTGCAAAGTTTTGTGGCTGAACAGTGCCATATACTCGTCGATAGCATTGTCCGTAATATCTTCGTATGCACTGTTGTAGAGAGCAATCAAGATATTCAATAGCACTATAACAAACGTCAGCAGCTGTTATCTCCTTACCGTGAAACAATGCCTTGGTATACTACTCACCAACCATGACCACAAAAGTAAAGATATAATACAGCACAATTCCAAAGGGGGGCGCGAAATTTTCGAACCCATCGAAATCTGGACTCTGCATCACAGTATTGGCCATTGCCTGCAGAATAAATCCAGTCACCTCCCTGTTATCATCCACGTGGTCCATCCCAATGAAGGCTTGGAGGAAGCCGACGATGATGATGGTAAGGAGGGCGAAGAAGATGAGAGATTCTTTCATCATAACCTTGAGAACGACAAGCATGGCGCCGAAGAAGCGGAAAGTGTCGAGGTACAGAAGGAGTCGGAGGTAAAACATTGGAGCGCTGAAGGCAAGAAAGTTGTAGGAGAGCCTATGAACCATGATTAGCTGTGGATGAGGCGCAGAGGAGTCGGGGTTTTTGTACTCATTGAATCTCCTCCTCTGTCCGCCAGCATCATCCGTGCTATGACCGAGTGCTATCATACGGGTGATGAAGGAAATGGAAAGTAAGGTATAGAGCGTGCTATTGAAGACGTTCCAGAAGCCGATATAATACCTGCCGACCTTCCAAAACTTCGAACATTCGTCTGCAACGAAGCCTAATGTCATGAGATACAACACCCCTTCAACGATATCCAAATCGCCGTCTCTATTGATGGTGTTGATTGCTACCGTGTACAGAATCAGGTAGAGCAAGGAAAAGAATATCTGCACGGTGTTCTGATAGACTGGAGCGCGCATCCGATCGGGGTCGAAGTGGGACCAGAAGTCGGTATTGGATTTGCCGCCCCAGGGGATAAAATAGGAGGGGTAGGAGTCATTCTGGATGAGCCATCCGCGCCAGAGGTACGAGATGCATTTTTGATAGCCAGAGGAGCCGATAACGGTGAGGGCGTGAAGATCGACAGCTCGTTCGATGGCATTGGCGGCTTCCGTTGGTTCGCCGTTAACGAGAATAGAGTAACGTTTAAGGAGCAGGGATTGGAGGAGGTAGGCTTGGTCTTCTTCGGATTCGATGCTGGAAGGAGTCAGCGCAGCCATTGACCGGTAGAAAGGAGGTCCAAGGAAACGGTGTCGAAAACGGACATGTGCTTTGCCATCCTCTCACAAGCTACCGCTCGAACGTTGTGCAGATCGGCATCCCAGAGCTCGATATTGGCTTGTCGTTTGAACCAGCGGAGGCATACCAGCAGGCAGTATACGACGCAAGCCCCATGGTCCTTCCCACCCGCTTCCTTGGCTGTCTGTATGACTTTCTTGGTGATGATAGGGCTATTGGCTTTGGTGACCTTCCATTCTTCGAGTTCGCATGGGATAACTTGTTCAATCTGGTATTTGAGGCGGAGCGCGACTTTGGTGACATCTTCCGGAGGCATTGCGGGTTCAATTACATCATTGGCGTTCGAAGGAAGAACTGAGGGAAGTTTAGCGACAGCAATTGATGTGGGGGTACCGTCAAAGTTACGTTGGCTCAATTCTTCGCGGACAGGATGGTCTCGGGATGTGACCGCGAAGAGCTTCTTCCAGCGAACCATGTTTGCAAGCAGAATCGATCAGAGATTTGAAGGTTATACAAGGTCCAACCCTAATTCCTACAGACAAATAGCATATAGGTTCTCTGCAAGGTCCCAACAGATGAAAGGGATGCCTTCGCAAACATCTTGGAGAGCTCTCATCCAGAAATGCCCTGACATTTCACTCCCAAAACTTGGACAGCCGCGTCTTGGCGATCGACATCCTTATCGATAGCAGATCAAGTTTATTCCGACTTCCCTTCATTCACTTTTTATGGCCCTCGAGCTTTACTCCTGACAATTCAATGGACTTATGAAGAGGCTTTCGACATGAGAGCTAAGATTAGGATTGACAACCGTTTTCGAACCGGCATCAAGAGCAATCAGACGGTCGTCAGAGTTCTTGACACTGTCATTTCGTAGCCCACCACATTGTTTGCGGATACACCTCCCTTGCTAACAGGTGTAGAGCATGTGATTGACTTACAAAAAGTTATCGACTAGACGATGAATCCCGGGTAGGGGGTAGAGTGATAGGAAGTACACAACCGTTTCTTGGTGTTTTATACGTAGCGTTGGTCTGAGACCTTGCACAAGCAAGAGACGATATCCAGTCTTCCTGAACATAATATAGCCTCCGACTTCTCCAATATTTGATTCCAAATCATGTATTTGAAGTGCATCTCTTACAGAGGAACATAATGTTCGATTGGCCATAAATTATATTCTACAGCCAGCGAATAGGCTTAACCACCAACACGAATGAAAGACTTTGAATTCGAGTAAGACGTTCCGCATAATATGCGAGTCGAGACTCCTCTTCCTTGTCCTCCTACTCCCCTTCTTCAGAGCTTCAAGCTTCGCCACTGAAGGCAAGCATCAGATAGCAACCGGTACTCAAGGCGACTGTTCCTGTGACTGCAGCGGCAATCTAAAGTATATTTTTCCGACAAAGATATCTCCAATTCCAGTCAAGTCATGAATTACGTACATGGCAATCAAGAGAACTGGACGACGACCTTCAAACTAGAAGGCGGTGTAAGAGGTCATTTTTTCACAGTTTCAACCAATAATGAGGATCTCCTAGCGGGCAACGACATGGAAGGAGACGACAAAAGCGGACAGCGCGCCGGATCTTTGCTGGCCCTGCAGCAAAGTCCAAACTGATAGAGCGGTTTGTCATTCTAGATTTCCTGACAACCCTTGGGCAATGTCTGCAGCTGAATTGCAATACGAGGTCGAGTCGTCGACGAACGTCGAACCAAGAAAAATTGTATCAAATCAACAACAGATGTCGAACGACTGCCACAGCTTCGCATAATAAAGGAAGTGAAGAAACAGCCTATATTTAATACGCATTAAGGACAATACAAATGAACACATGAAGCTTTACCAAGGAAGTGACGACTCAGATCACCACGTTGACCCGTCAACCGATACCACGATTTCAATTCTTCTCGCTCCTGTTGGCCCACTTTGTAACTTCATCACATACATCTTATAAACCTCAGCTTATCCAGGTCAACACAACCTGAAACCGTTGCCATCGGTTGAGCCGGTACAAGAGGGAAGCATGGACCATCTTACCGCTACAGAAGAGGAATTCAAACGAGAACGAGCGAGCAGTCTCTCCGTACAACTTTCCTCACCACCTACTTCTCGCTCACCACCCACTTCTCGCTCCAGACCCAGGTCTTCTCGCTCTAGAGCTAGATCTAGGTCCCCTTACACCGATCGATTTGGTCTACGACAGCCTCCACCGCCAAGCAACCTCTACGGCGGAGAAAATGTACATCCCCGCACCGGAGTATGTCTTGCCATTATGATGAACGCACCCATGCTAATGATCTTGTAGCGTCGAGAATATTTCGAAGAGGAACAGAAACTCCTACCATTCCACCATGATCCCGAGACATACGTCCCTTCCGAGCGTGCTTGCCTCAGCACTGCCGCCGTGTCAGCGATGCAGGAGGCCACGGAAATGAAGATTGCCTACGTGCAACAGAGCTTGAGCGACCATGTCGACAATAGCGAACAGATCCGGAACCTGGAACGCGTTGCTACCTTCGTCCATCGGTCGTGCTTTATGAAGAAGAGCCCCTCGGATCCTCGGTCAATGGAACATCGTATGGAGGACCTTCTGAAGGAATATTCATTCGATAGGATGAAACCACCAAAGCGTAAGGTCGAAGGCGCGCAAGCTGCAGAGCCATACGTGCCCTATCCAAACGGACGCAACGTGGATTGTCAGAGGTCTGCCGGAACATCGCCGAGGAGAGAATTGGACGAGATGGTACCTTAAAACTGCATGTATGGCGTGGCACGGAGGCAATTGCTGCAGAACTTTAAACAGCTCACCAATCTTTCCCACGACGGGCCCAATTGAAATTATGCCCTGGACATGCTTCGTGACACTTTTGTTACAATGCTAGGCCATCTCCTCACGCTGCACATTACAGCTGCCCCCTGGAGGCGAGGCCAACTGAAACCTCCAAGTCTTCATTGAACACCCCTTTAATTCCTCAGAAATTCCCGCTATGTGATGGCAATGCTAGAGATTGTGAACGATCCCATGGCAGACTCCTATGTTCGATAGCATAGCAAAGAACTCGAGCTCACTGCTTTGCCACTTGTGGTTAATCGCTACCTTGACTGCTACCAATCCTTCAATAGGCTGCTCTGTACATACTGACCACTCTTTCCAACCTCAGCTTCGTACCATGATGTCAGTAGCAGCCCGCAACTCAATATGCTTACTCACTCTGCAAGTTCTTCTCGGAGCCATCAATGTCGTTCCTGATGTAGACCACGTCAGAGTCGCTCTCAAGTTCACGAGACCCACCGTCAGTCGACTTCTGGTCAGTCTCAACCGTCGATCGTGGTTTTTCTACTGTGATCCAGTTGTCCTCGGCGGGCTCTTCCGTAAGTGCAGGGGATGATACTGGGTCTTCAGAGTTATTAGGCTTATCCGTGGCTGAGAGTTCCTCATCACTCGGAGGAAAGATCATCCTACGGCGCGATATTAGTGGATCAGTTCCAAGCCTAGAGCCAAATTTCCTCCGCGATATAACATCCCATCCGTGAATGCCACATGGCGCATGGGGTCTTGGCACACTCTGTTCAGTATCACCAAGGCTATGCACCACGATTATGAACAGATTATGCCAAGATTCCACATATAACATCCACGAATGACATAGTAATGCTCGGCGAACAGAAGGTAACACATACGGTAAGACCCGCTGGTACTCCAGCTCATCCTTCTTCAAGAAGCAACAAAACACCACTCTATCAAGCTTTTGGCCCTTTTCTGATTCAAGAAACGACCGCACGGTTTTACAAGCTATCTCAGCAGCTTCATCACTTGGATAGCCATAAACGCCAGTGCTCAAGCAGCTGAAGGCGATGCTACCACCTTTTGCGGCCGCGAGCTCTAAGCTCGTCTTGTAGCAACTGGCCAGCAGTTCTGCTTGTAGCCCTTCACGTTTGCGTTTCTCCCGACTGTATATGGGCCCAACGGCATGAATGACGTATTGGGACGGGAGTTCGTATGCTGAGGTAATCTTGGCAGAGCCGGTATCGCAGCCATCGAGCGTTTCGCATTCACGGAGCAGATCGGGGCCTGCAGCGGCATGGATAGCACCATCCTGCGGCTCATCAGTACAGGGCTAGAGAACGACGAGGCTAGAGAGGGATAGTGTAGCCACTCACAACACCTCCTCCACCCAAGAGCGATGAATTTGCAGCGTTGACGATCGAGGTGACTTCAAGATCGGTGATAGATGTTCTGATGAGCGTGATCTTCGAGTTGAGTGCAGATGAAGGTGGAAATGTTGTATGATCTTGGTTCGCAGGCAGCAGAGCTCCGTCTCTATAGTTTTGTGAAAGCGTGTGCATGTTATTTGTTGCTAAAGTCATCCTGTAGCTGCGGCAGTGTCGCTGCTCTCTCGATTTTATTACAGAAGTGCGTGGGTTCTTAGTCAGGGCCGACGGTGTGATACGGAGCAGAAAGGACCTTCCAATGGGCATCAATATATGAAGAGGCTTCTATCTATCTGAGTATCGAGAGGCCGATACCTGCATAGAACCGAGGAAGTACTTTATCGATAAGCTCTGATCGGTTGAGCAGACGCCAAGATTAATGACGCATTATCTTATCTGATCAACCGTCTAGCTGCCGCTAGTTGAACGGAAAATTACTTTGGCATCCAGATATCAATCAACCTATCATCGTGTATCGAATAGTCGTATATCGGATGGGTGTGTTACTACCGCCTAGACGACAGGGAATCCAGTGAAAACTACGGCTACTCGTGACATTCTATTTTTCGATATGCCTGCCTGTGGTAACTTGCCTGGCTTCTTGAACTTTTCGCTTCCAGATCCCAAACTCCTTCAATGCTTGTTCAACCACTTGTGCAAAAAGAAATGCCCACTACTTGACTTGATTACTATAAAGGAGAAATTGATCAAGCCTGCAATCAATACGGCTCTGGCGTTTGAAGGCGTCCGGCGTTAATCAGAGATGACAAAGTCGCTATATGTTGTGCATAAAAGTCAATCCTTAAACGTGACGGTCCTTCACGCCAACAACTCCTTTGTCCTACCGTTGCTCTATGACTTGTACCCATTTCCATTGCCTAGCCTACTTTACTATTTCAGGCAAATGTGCAAGAACAATGTAAGTCTATATAGGGTTGAATCGAGGAAGTTACGTAGAGTTCAGCGTGACCGCAATACCTCGGCCACTTATACTTCGGCCTGCAGCAGCGACTGTGGCATCGAAGGCGTTCAGTAAAACATAGTGTTCGATACCAGGTTTGATACTTATCCGAACGTTCTACAGAATCTAACGTCACGTTCATTCCAGTTATAATATCGTCCCATATACTTGAGACATTGGCGATACAGGAGGGCTCTGGTCGATAAATCCTCTAGCCTCCTGAGGGAGGGTGATGTCCCTGGTCTCCAGGATTGCAAATATCTTTTCGCCGCTCCAACCTCAAGTTGCGCCAGACAAGAGCTCCAGTCCATCGTCACAATCAGCCTCCACTGCGCTTGAAGGGGGCCAGCCCCGCCGTCTCCGCAATGCAAGACTTGATCAAAACCTCAGTATGGAAGAGGAGGAGGAGGTCAGGCACCCATACATACATGTAAGTTAGGACCACAACCTTGTTGGCCAGCTTTGACGGTCTCCAAAGTGCATGCTCGCTGGCGGATTGGGAGGTACCTCCGGTGACCTACTCATGCACTCCATCGACACCGTGAAGACTCGCCAACAAGGAGATCCGCACATACCATCCAAATATACCTCTCTCTCCTCATCCTATATCAAAATTCTGCGCCAGGAGGGTATCCGGCGAGGCCTCTACAGCGGCGTCACCCCAGCATTCCTTGGATCTTTTCCTGGGACACTCATATTCTTCGGCTGCTATGAGTATAGCAAGAGGCATCTGATCGATGCCGGCATGAATCATTCACTTGCCTATCTTGCCAGCGGTAAGCCGTTCCGGTACCACAGATGTTCTCTTCGATGCTGACATTTTAGGCTTCCTCGCCGACCTCGCTGCTTCCGTGGTATACGTACCATCTGAAGTCCTCAAAACTCGACTGCAACTCCAGGGACGATACAACAACCCTCACTTCAAGTCAGGTTATAACTACCGTTCTACACTGCACGCTGCCCGGACTATCGTCAAAGAGGAGGGTTTTGCGGCGCTGTTCTACGGATACCGAGCCACTCTGTTCCGGGACCTCCCTTTCTCTGCCCTTCAATTTGCCTTTTACGAACAAGAGCAGACATGGGCGAAGCAGTACGCTGGGTCAAAAGACATCGGTCTTGGATTGGAGATCTTGACTGCGAGCACTGCAGGTGGTTTGGCTGGCGTGATGACATGCCCGCTGGATGTCGTCAAGACTAGAGTACAAACGCAGGTGAACCCTACCGAAACAGGCAGCCAGGGAGCCCCAGCAGTTCGGTCATCTCAAACACCAAGCCTGAAATCAAGCCTTGCCCCTGAAATAGCCCATCATGGCAAGCAGTCCCTTCGCACTATATCTACATCGTCACCAAGCACTACTTTACGGAAAGCCGGCTCAGTCACACTGGACACATCGTCCGTCTTTACTGGATTAAAGCTAGTATACAAGACCGAAGGCGTGGCTGGCTGCTTTCGAGGCGTAGGACCACGATTTGTCTGGACCAGTGTTCAGAGTGGGACGATGCTGGTCCTCTATCAGGTGCTTCTTCGGCAGCTGGAATCCCATCCCTTGATGGCTGGGGAAGGGAACGTTGCCTTTTAATATAACCAGACTTCATTTCTTCGCTATGTTTACCTCAATGTACAGCCATCCGGTATCTGCAGATACACATACCGCGTTTGCAAGGGTTGTCTACGGTGGGGCGACAAGTATGCCAGCCAAGGGAAAAGGAGTAATATTGTACAACATGTGGGTTGAAGGAGATTCTTGCATTTTCAGCGGCATAGCGTGGGATAGATCAATAGACTTGAGGTCGCCTCTCCATAACAATAAGATTAACCTTAAAACCTGCGCTCGCCGTCTTGAATAAGTAGGTACTTACTCTCAGTGATTGGCTGTAGAACAAAGTACGCTAAGGGCTGCTAAACCCGACGCGCCCGAAGCTCTTATTGTAAACATCCCACACTTGCAGAGTAAATAGACATTGTTCAATCATTCGTACAACGATTGCTTCACGGCAATTGCTATTGAGCTGACCAATCTCACTTCCTTGTTGTCGCATAGCTTACGCGACTCGAATACTTCTACTATCAATCATGGCGACCGTTGCGTACTGGATACAGAGGCAGCGAAAACCCGATCTCCAGAATCTGGCATCGCATGTTGGCATGCAGCAGTATGTACTCCAAAGATCAATTGCGATATGAACAATCGTTCCAACATATCATCCTGTAATCTGACTGTCGAACCACAGCTATGACAACCTTCTCAAATCCGATCTCGAAGTCGCGCTTGACCACTACCTCCGCAAGAACCAAACTCGCCTACAATCTGATCCCGCCCTTTCCGGCTTCTACAAACGTCTCGACTCTCCCCTCAAACGTGAAAAAGGCAGTGGTATTGGTGGCGGCGTAGGTTCAACCTCCGCAGTGGCCGAAGATGTTAAGAAACCCAAACAACGACGGCAGACCCTGAAGACACGCGATGAATTGGAAGCGCCGTAAGCCTTCTAGATTCCTTTGATGCAAGTAAATCCCTCTATCAATAGCAGGGTTGATCGTCTCTGTGTCTAGAACCGACTCCGACCCCCAACTTCCCCTCACAACAACCTCACCTCGCACCCCGCGCGGCTCCTCAACACCTTTCGCCCTAGCCCGCCAACTCGCCCTCCCAGCCTCCCCTTCTCTCCTCGCCGACCGGATCGAAGAATCAACTACCACC
>QQTW01004474.1_pt1 | contig 10494 bp, 8 predicted proteins | sample 1904831 | NCBI WGS metagenome assembly QQTW01 (sample SAMN09435610, study PRJNA476489) | Subsurface metagenome, whole genome shotgun sequencing project.
ATTCTACCTTGCAACTTCGGCATATATGTCCATCGCATTCATGTTCTTCTTGTTATTCTCTGCAAGCGGCATAAGTGTCTTGCGAGCCTCCAAGAGATTCCCAACGTTGTGGAATGATAGTTGTAGGAATATCCTCCGGTACCCTAGAAGATGGTTGGGCATCTGCAAGTCTTCTTTCTCGATCCTCTTTACGCCCTTCACGATACCTTCGAACTTGCGCCGGCACCATTCCTCAACGTCTGCTTCTTTCCCCTTCTTGACGGCAATGAGGAAGTAGGGATCGTATTCCATTGTCGCCTTGAAACTACCGCCGTCTTCCTCGAGAAAATAGTAGTCTACCGCAGCACGTCCGCCGGGAGTTTTCTCGTCCTCAGCGCTTGTACTTTGCATATTACAGAGCCAGCCGACCCTTCTTCTACCGGATTCGTACCGGGTGAAACCCATGGACTCATCGATGCTGTGGGCGAGCCGTGTGGCATGTAGCTTTTCATCTTGGAGCGTTGCTTCGCTGACACGCAATGAGGTTGGTTCGATGCTTTTGATGCGATTCGGCTTGAAAGAGGCCTTATTGGAACGGAAATTGCGTCCATGGCTGCGATCAGGTTTGCGTGAAGGCATTGTGGACAATATCCAGATCGAGTCGAGCGTTCAAACTTAGGCATCGTTATCGGCCGGATAATCGTACCATACTGCCGATAATGTAGATAGAGCTTTCTGCCGATGCCAATGTAATGCTTCTCGGGTCAAGAACCCAAAGTGCGTTTTTTCCAGTGCTAATCATAGGAGACGCGGTTGGACGCGTTCAACGCGAAAGATGGTGGATTTGAGCCACTTACCGAATATCATCTAGTGCCCGCCGTTAGTGTGAATAGGTAGCTCGAGTGCTTCAGTTATTCTCCTCAACCTCAGTCTTGATCGTTAACAGTTCCGATGGCAGCAGATACTCGAGATTCGACGTCTTCCAGCCAATCCCCGGGACCTTCGGATATGACGGTACCGAACGGTAAGACATACGATGCTTTCAATGTTCCAGCAACACTAGAGAACAAGGAAAGCCTACCAGTGGCAAACCGCAATACCTACATTGGAAAACACACGGAGCCTGGAATTGTTGATGCGCTCAAAACCATCAAGTTGCAGGACTTCAAAGAGGTCCACAAGAAGCCTTGTACACGCGAAGGCTTCCTGGCAGGTATTGGTGCGGCTTTTGCTACTGGAGGCGTCAGGGCTATCCTTGGAGGTGCGTACATTCGGCTGGCAGAATCCGGTTGACCACGCTGATAAAACCCAGCCCCTATTTTCACGGCATGCAGCTGGGCAGTCGGCGCTTTTGCTTTCGGCTCTTTCGCAATGCACGAATACTGCCAAGGAAAGCGAAGACGGGAGAATAACAAGAAGAACATGAATGCGATGGACATATATGCCGAAGTTGCAAGGTAGAATCACCACGCTGTCCTCGGGCTTGTTGCTGACAAAACCTCAAAAGTGCCAATGCCGGATTAGATCTGTTCGACGATGGACGAGATGGCGAAAGACAAGATGATGGGAGGGCAGATGCGAGTGACTACATCGTTGATATACGGGAGTACGATGTTCCTTACCACGTCAGAGTTGCCATCGACAAAGGTACGTAAGTCCGGGACGTCCGTTTTACAACCTGACAAGCAGTAGATATCAGAATAGGAAAATGGTACACTGTAGAGGCAAAGCATGGGATTACGACCTTGACGTGCATCGAAGAGCGGATACAGCGCGCCGATCCGGTAGTCCTTGCTTACGACATCGAAACGACCAAATTACCTCTGAAATTCCCTGACGCTATGATAGACCAAATTATGATGATATCCTATATGATTGACGGCCAAGGTTTTCTAATAACGAATCGCGAAATTGTGTCCGAGGATATTTCGGATTTCGAATACACACCGAAACCGGAATACAACGGACCCTTTCTCATCTTTAATGAGCCAGACGAGAAGGCAGTCATCGAGCGGTTTTTTGAACATATCAAGGAAGCGAAGCCAACTGTCATTGCCTCCTACAACGGAGATTTCTTCGATTGGCCGTTTGTTGAAGCTCGGGCGAGCGTATGTGGTATCGATATGTATCAAGAAATTGGTTTCCGGAAAAATAGTGAGGATATCTACCACAGCAACTATGGCGTACACATGGATTGCTTCAGCTGGGTCAACAGAGACAGCTACCTTCCTCAGGGTAGTAGAGGGTTGAAAGCTGTTACTGTAGCAAAGTTGGGTTACAACCCCGACGAGCTGGACCCGGAACTCATGACACGATATGCTAGCGAAAGACCTCAGACTCTGGCCGAATATTCCGTGTCCGATGCAGTGGCCACTTACTATCTTTACATGAAATACGTCCATCCGTTTATCTTTTCGCTCTGTACCATCATTCCTCTCAATCCCGACGATGTACTGCGAAAGGGGACGGGAACCCTATGTGAAATGCTGCTGATGGTGCAAGCGTACCAAAAAGGCATCGTTCTGCCGAACAAGCACAAGGAGCCGAAAGAGACGTTTTGGGATGGCCATCTGCTTGAGTCCGAGACCTACGTTGGTGGACACGTCGAAAGTATCGAAGCTGGCGTTTTTCGAAGCGACATCCCGGTTGATTTTGCACTGGATGCTACGGCCATCGATGAGCTACTGGAAGATCTGGACGCGGCGCTCCGGTTCAGTATAGTGGTGGAAGAGAAAAAGAGTCTGGGTGACATTGCTAACTTTGAGGAAGTTAAAAGGCAGATTGTCGAAAGGTTGAACAGTCTTAAAACAGCACCGAATCGTCATGAGAGGCCGTCCATCTACCATTTGGACGTAGCGTCGATGTACCCGAACATTATGACAACGAATCGGCTGCAGCCTGACTCCATGATCCAGGAATCCGATTGTGCTGCTTGCGACTTCAATCGCCCGGGGAAAACATGCGATCGACGGATGCCTTGGTCTTGGAGGGGAGAGTTTCTTCCTGCACAAAAGAATGAATATAACATGGTACGCCACGCATTGGGGAATGAGCGCTTCCCTGGGAAGTACGCAAACAGTCCGGCCCGATCATTCCAAGACCTCAGTATCGAAGAACAAGCCTCGATGGTGAAGAAACGACTCTCCGACTACAGCAAGAAAATCTACCACAAGATCCACGAGACGAAGACTATTGAACGCGAAGCCATCATTTGCCAACGCGAGAACCCTTTCTATGTCGACACCGTTAAGAACTTCCGAGATCGTCGCTATGATTTCAAAGGGAAACAAAAGATATGGAAGAACAAGACCGAATCCTTGAAAACATCAGGCGCTTCAGCCATGGAAGTCGAAGAGGCTAAGAAGATGATTGTGCTCTTCGACTCCCTTCAATTGGCCCATAAGGTTATCTTGAACAGTTTCTACGGATATGTGATGCGCAAAGGCTCCAGGTGGTATTCTATGGAAATGGCTGGCGTAACATGTCTAACGGGAGCGCGCATCATCCAGATGGCTCGAGAGCTCGTTGAGCGGATTGGCAGACCTTTGGAACTCGACACGGACGGCATCTGGTGTATGCTGCCTGCCACCTTCCCGGAGAACTTCGCATTCAAGCTCAAGAATGGGAAGTCTTTACCGATATCGTATCCTTGCGTTATGCTGAACCATCTCGTCCATGGCAAGTTCACGAATCATCAATATCAAGAGCTCGCCGACCCTTCAACTTTCCGGTACGAAACACACAGCGACAATACAATCTTCTTCGAGGTGGACGGACCCTATCGGGCAATGATCTTACCCACCTCGAAGGAAGAGGACAAGAACCTAAAAAAACGATATGCTGTCTTCAATCATGATGGCACTCTTGCCGAGTTGAAGGGTTTCGAGGTCAAACGGAGAGGAGAGCTGAAGTTGATAAAGATCTTCCAAACGCAGATCTTCAAATTCTTCCTTGAAGGAACGACATTGGAAGAGACGTATGCCGCTGTAGCCAAGATGGCCAACCGCTGGTTAGACGTCTTGCATCAGCACGGTTCAACGCTTGCAGACGAGGAGCTGATTGACCTTATCTGTGAGAACCGGAGCATGTCCAAGGCGCTCGAGGAATATGGTGCTCAGAAATCGACATCCATCACGACTGCGAAGAGACTCGCAGAGTTCCTAGGCGCTCAGATGGTCAAAGACAAAGGCCTGAATTGCAAGTACATCATCTCGGCTAAACCTAGGAATGCACCTGTCACTGAGCGAGCAATCCCAGTAGCCATCTTCTCCGCCGAGGAGCAGGTCAAGCGGTATTTCTTGAGAAAGTGGATGCGAGAAGAGCCGGACGACATGAATCCTCGGGCAATTATTGACTGGTCCTACTACCTCGAGCGTCTGGGATCCGTCGTGCAGAAGCTGATCACTATCCCTGCTGCTTTACAGAAGATACGCAATCCTGTGCCGCGTGTTGGTCATCCGGACTGGCTTCAGAAGAGGATCAACGTGAAAGACGACAAGCTGAAGCAGAAGAAGATGACGGATCTGTTCGACAAGGGGCCCTTAGCTGAGATCGCTATAAACACCCTGGAGCATCGGTTGCCGACGGAGATCGAGGACATGGGCTCCACACAATTGCTGAAAGCGAAGACAGGCCAAGTCACTCGCATGGTCCAGAAGAGAAGAGCGCCGGAACCTACTGCCCCAGTCAACATGGACCCCTATACCAGTTTACCCTCCAAGATGCCCTCAATGACGGACGACTACGAAGGCTTCCTACGCTATCAAAAAAGAAAGTGGAAGATCCAGAAGCAGCAGCGTTTACGGCGGCGCCAGTTGTTTGGAGAGCGGAACAATGTTACCACCGATAGCCTGGGAGGCTTCTTTCGCAACCAAGCAGAGCTGCTTTTCATGAACACTTGGCAAGTGCTACAATTACGAGAGATGGAGACCCCGGGACATATACGGGCGTTTGTCCTGATTGACAAGAAGATCCACCCATTGACGATCAAAGTGCCTCGGCAGCTGTTCATCAATACAACTGGAGGCGACTTGCCAGACATTGCAATTCCAGGCTGCGTGGCGGAAAAAGTGACACATTCTCTACCAAACGGTCATCCATCGACGCTTCTGTTTAAGTTGACCATGCCTGAAGAAGTCTATATTCAAGAACACCAGAAGGTCGCAGCGGTCTGCCAGCATCCTAGCATTGAAGGGGTGTACGAAAGGCAGGTGCCCCTAGCCGTGAGAGCGGTGCTGCAACTTGGCAATCACTGTACCTTTGACGAGAAACAAAAGGGCGTTTTGGGAAAGGGGCTCGATGAAGGCTTTGCGCTTTCCACATTAAGGAGATGTCCGGCGAAGCAGCCATACCTACTCAAAGCTGAGATGGGTTTCATTTACCTGTACCACGTAACCGCTGGCGATCGGCAGATCTTTGCTCTCTTCTCTACCGTGGAAGAAGAGGCTCATGTCGTCGTCTTCAACAAGTCCAAAGATTCCCAGGGTCTCCCGAATGCCGACAAGATCTACTCAGATCTCTTGAGGCGTCGGTTGGAGGAGAATGGCGGCAGACAATGGCAGAATATTTTTGATTACCAAGACAACATACACTTCAAGTCTATACAAGTCACAACCAAGCGCAAGTTGTACCTTGAGATTGGCGATCGACTCAAAAAGATGCGAAGCGATGAAGACAGACCTACAGTAATGGTCCTTCAGTCTCCACAAAACCGACTACTCGTGAACGATATTCCGGCATTACGGGACCTACCTATTCTTTCAATCAGGACAGAGGCTTCGGACAGCAATCTACCACCTCTTGGGTGGCAGTCGTTGGTCATCAAACGTCTGATCACTCACTACTTGACCCTTGGCTCATGGATCAGTCATCTCGTTGAGCTGGCAAGGTACGGCGATGTTCCTCTCTGTAATCTCGAGAGGGATGATCCGCGCTTCCTCATCGACCTAGCATATGCGAGGCGGTTGCAGAAGAGCAACGTGGTACTATGGTGGTCTGGCGGTCCTCTCCCAGATCATGCTGGCTACGAGAAGGACGATATCTTGGGCCCTATAGAAACCGTCGAAATGCCTGCTGTGAATAACCCTGGCACATACTCCTCCGTTTGCATTGAACTCGACGTCCGAAATCTGGCAATCAACACCATCCTCACTTCATCCTTGATCAATGAGATCGAAGGAGCCGATTCAGTAGCCTTCAACCCAGGAGCGCCTGCCGAGACTGATCAACTGGGCGGGACCGGAGCATTATGTTCGGAAACAGCTTTTGCTTCGGCCGGCGTCATCGTCTTGCGAGAAATGGTCAAGGCATGGTGGACGGAAGCATGCAAAGGGAGCAGCATGGCGGATGTTATGGTCCAACACCTTGTCCGTTGGGTCGAGAGTCCGGATTCTTTCCTGTACGACCGGTCACTGCATTATTACGTCCAGATGATGTCTCGGAAAGCCTTCCAACAGCTCATGACCGATTTCCGACGCGTTGGCTCTCATGTCGTCTTTGCCAATCCCAATCGACTGCTGCTGCAAACCACTAAGGGGGAGGTTGGCAACGCTTTTGCTTACAGCAAGTACATCCTCACCTCTATCAAAGCAAAACCATTATTCCACTTCCTCGATCTCGAGATCAAAGAGTACTGGAACTACCTCATCTGGTACGATCAGTTCAACTATGGTGGCAAAGCTTGTCAAGAAGTCGTTGAAGCCGAAGCGCAAACCCTCGACACCATAATGCACTGGCAACTCAGCACCTTCCTCCCTCCTCAGTATCAAGCCGTTTTTCACGACTGGGTCGTGGAATTCATCGAACTAATGCACAACCGTAAACGTCCCCATCAACAACAAATCACCCACGGATCCCAAGATGCCGCCACCCCCCGTCCAACTCAGCTTCCAATCCGCAGCCTCACCAACATCAACACCTCTAACGACAACGACGACGACGCCCTCACCCCAAAAGACATGCTCACCAAACCCATCTCTAAACCCCTCAAACGCCAAACACTCGCCCTGCTCTCCCGCCACCGCTCCGAACTCGCCCACCCCACCCTCGCCGCCGACCACACATTCCCCCTCCTCCCAGGCTCCCACCTCAAGGGTCTAGAAACCAACACCACGCACCCTGTCCTGCAACTCATCAAATCCCTCATGCACGTCTTCTCCCTCGACAAAACCCTCTCCCTCGAAATCCGCCTCCTCCGCAAAGAGTTACTGGCTCTCTTCGACATCAAGGAATTCAGCCCCGACGCCCGCTTCGAGAACCCGAGTTCAAGTCTACGGTTGCAGCAGGTGGCGTGCGAACAGTGTACCATGACGCGTGATCTGGATCTTTGTCGTGATGAGGATTTACTTCCTGAATCCTCTTCCTCTTCTCTCAACGATGGAGAGAAAACCAATAATCGGAAAGCATGGCTGTGCCCCACATGCTCACACCCTTATCCTGCCCTCCCCATCGAAGAATCCCTCATCGCACAAGTCCAGAAAATGCTCGTGCAGTGGCAGACGCAGGATTTACGGTGTAAGAAATGTAAGCGCTTAAGGAGTAATGAATTGATGGAACATTGTGGGTGTGGGGGGTCGTGGGAGGGGACGATGGATAGGGAGGAGTGTGTGAAGAGGTTGAGGGTTCTGGAGAGGGTGAGTGGCGTTTATGGGTTGAGGATGTTGGCAAAGGTGAGCAGGGAGGTTTTGGACGGGATTTAGGGAATGGGTAGGGGGGAAGGTAGGTAAAGGGGGTTATGGGGCAAAGGTATATAGGGATATGGGAGTGGTCTGTGTTGTTCATGTTGTTTCTTTCAGCGTTGCATTGGGTATATTGGGGATTTGTACAAGTATGGGACTACAAACGGCAGGATTTGCATGTTTCGTAACCGGGGGGTTTTCTCCTAATGAATGGATTTTGGTCTCCCTTCACTGTCTGCCATATCTACAACTATCTGCCCATGGTCTTTTCTGGTGTCAAATATCGTGTCACTGACGACATGGGGCATTATTGCTGCCTGGCCGCCTTAAATCACGCTCATATCACCGAAATCATGGTTCTTGCAGAGCGGATATCCATGATCCTCTCCTCATCATGCTGGAAAACGCTCGTAAACGAGTTCGATAATCGTATCAAAGTGGTCCCGGGTCGGAAGGACCTCTCATGCAATAATCTGAATTGGATCATAAAACCAATCGGGATATCATTTTTGGTATCTTCATCTATCTTCGTCCCCTCTCATCTGGTGAAGATTTCCTCATCTCCTCGGCATTCCTCGTCCTCGGCCCCTTATCGCTCTTTGAGCCGCACCAGGAGGCATACCCCGTTGCGGCGCCTGAGGCTGTTCTGACGGCTCGTTTCCTATAGAACAGTCAGCTTTCTTTTCCGCAGGGCTTATATATATATTCGGGAACGCAAACAGAGCGGGGAGAAGAACTTACTGATCGTCTCATCCACACTTAAAATCAAACAACTTGCCTCCACAGCCGCCTGAATAGCATTCACCTTCACCAGCGCAGGCTCCCACACAAAAGCCTCCATATTATTCCTCACACCTTCGTTGTCGAAATCCACTCCGGCCCAAATGTTACCCTTCCGGTGCTCCACTCTCAACTGCGTTAGTATATTCGTTGCATCGAATCCGGCATTATCACACAATTGCCTAGGTATGATCTCCAGCGCTTTGGCAAAGGATTTGACGATCGCTTGTTGTTTCCTCGGAATATTCGTATCTGCATATTTGTGCAAGAAGGCACTCACTTCCATCTCACACGCGCCTCCGCCCGCCACGATGGTGTTGTGGCGAATGGCACGCTTGACGATCATGATGGCATCGTGGAGACTACGTTCGGCTTCCGCGATGAATTGCTCGGCGCCTCCGCGGAGGACGAGGGTACATGTTTTGGCGGCAGGACAGCCTTCGAAGAAATTGAATCGTTCCCCGCCGATTTGACGTTCTTCGAATTTCTCGCAGGTGCCGAGATGTTGCGGTTGGATGTCAGAGCATGTGGAGGATATGCTGCCGCCTGTGGCTTGAACAACGCGCTCAAGGTCGTCCGAGGAGACGCGGCCGGCACAGAAGACGTCTCGGTCAGCGAAGTATCTGTAGGTAATGTTAGTGGGATGCCAGAAAGCAGCAAACCAGGGGCACACTCACTGTGTGGCTAGATCGCCGATTGGGAGCTTGCTGAGAACTACTTTCGCGCCTGTTTTATGCAGAGCCTCCATCTTATTATATATAATTTGCCATTCGGCGTCTACAATGGCCTGGTATTCAGACACTTGGTCTATCCGAACTTCTGCGTTGTCCTTCTCGCTCTTGAGTTCCAATTCGACGTTAAGGCATACGATCTTTGGGTCTTTGAACGTCTTGGGTTGTTGCTCGAATCCTGCGTACGAAAATGTTTTCTTAAAAGCGACGCCATTGACGAACAGCGAATCCTGTAAGGCGCCTCCCGTGATCTTCTTAATACCAATGAGTTTCTCGTTCAGATCGTCTTGATCGAGTGAGAGCACTGCATCCACAACCACTGAATATGTTATTGTCAGCATACCCCAGTAATGTATGTTATCAGGGGTAAGATCTGGAATCCAGAACCTACTCTTTGTAAAGAAGTCGGCATTCCTATGTATCAACTTGCTGCTCATCGCCGTTGCTGCCAACCTTCTTAGCGTCTCTCTCTTGTTACCGTCCTCTGTGCAGACACAGATCTCCTTGATTTTGTTGACGGCCATAGCAGATGCTCTCCTTAAGCCTTTGACAATAGTTTGTGAGCTTGTTCCTTGCTCAACGTGCTCCTTGACCTCTTTCAGTATTTCGCCAGCCAAAACGACCACTGATGTTGTTCCATCGCCCACTTCGGCGTCTTGCGAGCGAGCAATGTCGGTGAGTATTCGAGCTGCGGGATGGACGATGTCAAGAAGCTACAACACCCAGATCAGACCAAAGTGCCCTTGTTCTTCGACGTAAGCAAGTACCTTCATAACAGTAGCCCCGTCATTTGTAATGGTTTGTCTCCCATTGGCGTCCACGAGTAGAAGATCCCCGCCGTAAGGGCCTAGTGTAATTCGGATTGTGTCTTGCACGCTGAGACATGCTTGTATATTTGATATAATCTGCCCCTTGCCCTGTGAAGCATCTGTGCCTTCCTTGAGGACTATGATAGTCGGGGTCTGCCCTCCGAAAGACATGCTAAGTAGTGTATGTCAATCAGGCCTGGAGTATTTTTCAGAATGGTGGTTGCAAGGTAAATTGGCAGACGAAGATCAGTTATGTGTAGGCTGAAATACAACGCTTCATGACAAGGCAGTGCCTTTGGCTATTACTTTGTAGTTTTCTTGAAGCTACCCTCTCCTGTCTATAAAACTACCAAGCACGCGTTGCGGTCGAAGCGCAATGGTTCCGCGCCAAAATCTAGGGTTTCGGTCAAACATGATCACATGACCTAGCGTTGTAATAGGGGCTAAAAGGGGTCATTGCATTGAGAATTCTAGTCTCCACGCGTTTGGGCACGGTCGAACAAGTATACAAGCATGTCT
>QQTW01004475.1_pt1 | contig 10493 bp, 6 predicted proteins | sample 1904831 | NCBI WGS metagenome assembly QQTW01 (sample SAMN09435610, study PRJNA476489) | Subsurface metagenome, whole genome shotgun sequencing project.
GTTTTGCCGGCGCTGAACGCCAGTTGATATAAGCCCTTCGGGACCTTGGAGTTCCTTCCGGCGTACAACCCGGAACCGTCCCGTGGGCAAGGCAGGCTAATGCACTTCCACAGCCTCGTCGGTCCGGGATTTGGAGGCATCCTCCTGGTCACTCCATTGCAGCGATCGAAATCCCGTCCCATGTTCCGCGGGAGCAATAGGGTCTTCCAAGGGTCCGGGCCGGGTCTCTGTGGGGAATACAGTACGATCTCCAAAAAGAACTGCGTTTCAGCTGGCCTGTGGCTGTAAAAGGTGTCAGATGGACATCATTGACGGGAGGTGATTGGCTGGAGCAACGCGCACTCGTTTTCCCGACTGCGGGGTTCAGCTGCAGATTACAGCTGAGTACCGTATTACCAGCCTCTGTTTCGCCGGACGCAATGATAGGGGCAGGCGCAAGGCTGCGAGCACGGACACTGCGGTGCAAGGATGGAAGCGAGTTTCCCGAATCGTATCGACTTGCTCGGCTTGGAGATATAGAACGGGGTTTAGGGCGGCACAGGCGCTCTGGCACGATTGTTAGCAGACAGAGTACTTCACGGAAACATATTACTGACTGGACTTTGCGCGCTTTGCTTTGACTCTCGAAGCGTGTTCTTTCCCCAATGCCACCGGCCGACATTTGCCGCTGGGCGGCGACCGTATATCTGCTTGGGTTGCTGCTCCCATCCGTACTCGGCCAGACGGTGACGAGCTCAACATCTCGGCCGGCAAACGCGACGGGGCAAGTTATTGGAGACGTCTTCCGTAATTGCCACTCGAAGCGCGGTCCTTGCTTCCTTGATGCAAGCCTCAGCACTCGCTGCACTCGACTCCATGTTGCCAGCGTCGATCAATCAGTCTGCTTCTGCACGGAGCGTTACGAGGAAATATGGCGATCGTAAGGTCTTCCCTTGACAGCCCATGCGTCGATCCAAGCTCAGGTTGTGTGCAGTTGTGCCGATTGCAGTATCTCCATGGGTGAAACGATAGGGAGCTGGCGCACCCCAGAGATCATCATGTTGGGGTGTTCGAACGTTCTTGCCTCGGTGTCTGTATCAGCTCAGACCACGCCGTCCGACGTGATGGCGACCGCGTCACCAACGCCAGCAGCCGGCGTTGAGCCCAACCCTGGACAGAACAGTGGTTCGCCGCAACAAACAAGCACCTCGGACGCATCGAGGGCGTTGTCATACGAGCTGGGAAAGCTCCTGGTCCGAGTGAAGATGGGCTATGCTGCCGCTGGACTTGTGGTCATCCTCTTCCAGTGGAACTGACCGGATTATGAATGTGAAGGCAAGGCTGGGGGGATCATGGCAGGAAAATAGGAAGGAACGCATAGCCTCTTTAGCTACTTTGAGTAGTAGCTAAAGGATTTAGGAGCATCGGGGGACCGCGTACCACTCTTAGCGTAGCATCCGTTGAGATTTTGATCAATCCACTTGATGAAGCACGGCCGTTGTCCGGATTCAAATTGGACGTCAATCAGTCTCTTGACCGAAACGGGTTACCCACGCATAATATTGTTCAACCCAATTGGTCCGCAAGGGATAAATTCAAGGATAGAAGACACCAGAGAGGTACAGCAGCATGCAGGAAACGCGCATGGAAAGAAGTGAACATTCATACTCGGAGGAATATTCGCCCAGCAGTTTTATTCACAGAATGAATTTTGTCGATGTCAGCTACTAACCGGTGGTACCTAAAGGACATAGGATTTTTACTGCGTTTGGATCCCTGGTCTCGCAGTAGTGTCGGTAGGGACTTCAATCACTCCACTGGAAGCATCAACAACTCGTGTCCGGTTAGACTTGTCCAAGTACGAAGTATGTGCATCTGTAAGATGCATGGCGGCGTCCGTCGATTATAACGTAATGGAGATGGATTGATCCGCAAGTGATCAACCACGAGTGAGAAGGAGACGCTCAGGCAGAGGGTGAGCAAGAAAGCAGACACGGAGATGGAAACACTGAGCGACATGGCTCAGCTCAATCAGCACGCACTCGATCCTCGCAAGAAGAGATGAACCGAGTACGAGCGATGGAGATGACTGGAGGACCGGAAAGAAAAAGTAGGAATGAAGATACTGGATAGTATCTTCTCAGAACATGCAGAGGAACAGATTGCATCTTAACTGTCAGCCGGTAGTACCAAGAACGAGTGAAAGCTGGAGCAAGAGTGTCGGACGGCGAAATGTGGGAGGCAGGAGGTGGGATTAAGGTGCGGCGCAAGGGGACGAGGAATTTCTGAAATGGAGCTAGACAACGGGGCTGTGTGCCAAAAGAGTTTAAGTGGCCAGAAGCTGACGTGGGGCCATCCGAGTCCCATTAGATATGAATGGTTGCCCCACCTTTCCTACTGCTGCTCGACCAAGCCTGCGCTGTTCGACGCAAAAGTGGCCTCAATCAATTCCCTGTGGCCAAAAATTTCTGTCGAACATCGCGTCGACCCGCAAGTCGGGGATTGTGGGCAATTTCCACACTAATATTGAGATCGCTCGTGCGGTGTATTCATAAGCTGTGGCTTCATTAGATATGCAACGCCGCCCCCTTTCCCCATTGCCCTTCCAATACGGAAGAATTTCACGAAAATTTAGGCACTTTTGACAAAGAGATAACAAAACTGGCAATATCGTAGGGGTTGAGACGCTAACGAATAGCCCGCTGTGATGCCTAAGGAACGGGTAAGAAAAGTGCTAAAGTAAGGTTTTTATTCCTGGCACGTGCTGATCGAATGGGCTTTGAAGCTCTGGAAAACTGCAAATCCCGCCTCCATGATTTTTGAGTTGCACGCTCTCATAAGTGGCTAAACTTTCGTGAAATTCCTCCGTACTCCTTAGAGAATTAGAGCGGAGAGCGGAGACTAGACGGGGCATTGGGGCGTGGATGAGGACCGAACAGGACATCCATTGAGCCTGGGTTGGTATTTGAAATTCATTCAATCTGTTGGCACGAGCCCTCAAGAGACTTTCCTTGTCCATACTCTGCTCGAGGATAAAATAAACCAAAACGAAAACTCATCACGCCGCCCAGTCAATTGTCCCTCCCCATCCACCAATTCCTAAGCAGGATCGTGACTCCAACCAGCGTATCAATCTCGAGGTTCCCTTCCCTTGCTTCGCCATATCGTAACCAATACCCAATCAAAGCCCCCATACGAAAATGAATGTTCTGCTCTGATAAGGCCCAGACAGATTCAATTCGCAAGATGAACCACCCCGTACGGCTTGTATCATGCTGTTTTCAACCTCGGTCCGCCCATTAGATCCTCCACCAGCCCATCCCACACCTCCCTCAAGACCCCCTTCTTCGTCTCACCCGACTCCTCGCCCACCACATTTCCCCCAGTCATCTTCCTGGCGGCCTTTTCAACGCTACTGCTCAGATCGAACGGATCGATCTGAATTGCGGCATTGTCGACCACATCCGACATGACCGAGGGAGGGTGTTCGAGCGTTGATTCATGCACCATCGTATTGATCTCGCCTCGGAAGACGACCTCGTCGGGCGTTTCGGGGGGTTGAAGCATGGATGAAGACAGGGAGGCGGGGACGTCGGGAAGAAGAGGGACGCGGATGGTGGTGATTGAGTTGCCGTCGACTTCGAGATCGATGCTCGAGTTGGTTGGGAAGAAAGCGAAGTCGATGGTGGAACGGTCGTGCATGGCGTTGTTAATGGGGGTGGTGGAGAAGCGGCGGATGGAAGCGGTCCCTTTAGTTGCGCGTGGAGACGGGGCAGGTGAGCCTTGAGTCTTGCTCAGGTTGATGTTGGCCGTTGAAGGAGTCATGGACGACGCGTTGGTAACCTCGCCTGGACCGGCGGGGGTGACCGCGCCCGAAGCAACGCCCGAGTGCTCGTGGGCAGTTGAGGCTGGTGTAGGGGAGGATGCTGGCGACTTGGCCTCCACCGGGGAGGTGTCCAACAAAGGCATCATGTATAGTGTACGACGCTGAGGAGGAAGAGATATCAAGGAGCGTGGGACGACGGAGCGCCGGGTGACGACTCGAAGGGTGGAAGACGACATGATTACAAGGTGAGTATTATGCTACTAGTAGTAAGAATAGTTCCTACTAGTAGTGAGAGAGAAAGAATGAAGTGATCAAATCCAATTGACGGTCCAGATAGAGGGTCCAGAGCAGAGAAGCTTGAAGAGACAGGATGTCTCGACAGCTGGTAGAGGAAAGGAAGAGAAGGAAAGCTGTCAGACGAGGCATGGAGGCCTCCTCTTTATGCATGGACGGACCTTATCAAAGGGTGTTTGGGGACATGGCCGGGGAAGCTTGAGCATGTACCGCTTTAACTGGTTACAGGCAGAAGGTTCCACTGCTATCTCTCAACGGCCGGCGGGGCATGCCGGATACCAGGAAAGCTAGAGCTCCAACGGAGTTAAGGTCCACCAGTCATATTCTCGCCGCGCTTGATCTTACCCTCAACGGGCGTTTGTTCAAGGGTGGATACTCGGCTCCTCGCAGCATGGCTTGCTTGCCGCGCCGTCATTGTGACCTGTTGCTTACGTACAGCGACCTTGATGGTGGTTGCTTGATCGTCGATGTAGGAGGGAATGGACTTGTTGAGGTCCGCTTGCAACGGGCCCGAGGGCACATAGTGTGTAACACGTCCACACAATAATACATATAATCTCGATATATCAGATTCAGCATAACGATGGTTCCTTGAGTTTTTGATCATTTTGCAAGCATACCAACGGACGTAGGGTCATGATGGTTGCGACGGTGATAAAGTCCCGTGACCATGATGGTCACGAGGATGCGGGACGACACAACAAGCCACATCTGCTGGCGCACCGCCACATCTGAGATATGGTGGCGTCAAAGCTTCGCCTGAGATCAGCTTAGTGAGCAGATCATCCAAGTGCGTTTCCAACCTCACCCCTCAGATCTCTACCATCACTTCAATGGTATCAGCAATCTTCTATGCGACATTCAATCGTAACACGGAATTTGTCCTTTATAACAAACCCTGTCAGCACACTCAAGACTCATACAAGAGAGTGACTAAAGAGATGGAGATCTCACGTGACCTGAACAAGCTTCGTCGGCACGTGCATCATCGTTCTAGCCGCGCGGACTTCGGCAGAAACCATGCTCTCCTTGCGCCGTGCAGCGGGTCTTGGCGTCGCGAGTCCCTGATCTCCATTCGGACTTTCCCCGTCCACAACATCCGTTTCTTCCCCAGTCCTCACTGCCTGTTGACGTGAAGGACGACGTTGCTCCTTCTCGTCCCAGAGCAGTTGTGCCATGTGTCGTCGTTGAGTCGAGCGTCCCTTTTCTGTCGGGGAGCTCGCTATCTGCAATTGCCCTTGGTTTCCTGTATATTGGGTATCTCGTCTTGTTTGTCCTCGTAGTCACGGCAAGTACGATAACCTCTATTACTGTCGATTGAATGCTGTTGTGATCCGATCACTGACATCTCGACAGCGCTGTTATTTCTGTCGTGTCGTTGCACATCCCGGAGACCAGGATAGGTCTATCATTGGTTTGGCGTTCAAGATTGGGTTCTTGTTGTCAACGGAGAGCTTCATGTCTGCGTGCATCAGATAGAGGAGTTTGCGCTTAGGGTTGAAGTGTTGACGCAGCGAACGGGACGACTCAGCGACGCTGACTCGCCAATGCGTTCGCCAGCACGCACGTCGACGCTGTCTGGGGATGTGCGAGGGGTCTTGTCATCTGTCCCACTATCGTCACCGGGTGCTAATTGACTCTACCACCCCGTCCTCGTTGTTATCCTTCTTTCACCTCCCCGCATTCTCACACTTCAACCTCCTGTCATCCGCACCCTCTTCTTCATCAGTCGACAGACTAGTCCCCCTGCGAGAACGGCTTTTCGTCTCACCATCTCTCTATCAATCGAACGACATCATGCGCCTTCTCCTCCTGGTGGCCTGCTTGGCCGGTATCCTAACCGCGGTGGACGCCTTTTACGCCTATCTTCCCCTGTTCGAAACCTCCAACAACAAAAATGGCGACGGTGGAAAAAAGTCGTTGGGCAAGCGTGTGGCAAGCCTCGAGAATATACAGAAACGGACTTCGGAGAGTGCTGCAGGACGCCTGACGCAGGAAAATCAAAAGGTACGTTTGATGCTTTGAGATCCGGCCAGAGATGGCATCCGAACTAACGATCGATCCAATGTATAGTCTGGTCTGCATCTTGAACCACGAAGTCTGCTGCACTCGCTCCATCTCCCCACTAGCAACGTGGTACGCCGCTGGTGGAAGACTATCTCGAGACGGGAAACTGGACGGGACGTGACGCCAGATGCTCACCCAACCAAGGCGCTCAATGCGCGCGATCCCTCACCGGCCTACAATTACCCGTATGTGAAGGGCAAGCCCCCCGCGTTCCCCAACAGCGCATCCCTAGACCAGGATGGGTCGGACTTTAGCTACTTCACCACCGTCAAGGTCGGCTCGGGTGGCAAGGAGTTCCACATGTTGGTCGACACGGGCGCGTCGGAATCCTGGGTCATGAGCGCCAAATGTACGACCCGGATTTGCAGCATGCACAACACCCTCGGCCCGGCCGACTCGTCCAGCTTGGTGACGAGCGACAGTACGTGGAACGTCACGTACGGAACCGGCAATGTCAGCGGGACATTGGCCAACGACGTCTTTGTCTTTGCCGCCCTCAACGTCACCATGGCCTTTGGCCTGGCCGAGCAGGTGTCGAGCGAGTTCGAGAATTACCCGATCGACGGGATACTAGGCTTGGGCCGCACAAAGCCCGGCGAGTACAACTCGCGCATCCTGTTGGAGGCTCTGCGGAGCCAGTCCAAGCTCAAATCCAACGTGGTGGGCATCAACCTGCAGCGCGCCTACGACAACACCAACGACGGAGTGATCAACTTTGGCGAGTGGGACAAGAGCCGGTTTGTCGGTGACCTGACCTGGGTCAACACGACCAACACGACGGGGCCGTGGGAGATTCGCGTGGACGACGCCGGATCCGGGGGAAAGAACCATCAGTTCGTCAATCGGACGGCCCTTCTGGACACGGGGTCGTCGTTCGTCTTGCTCCCTCCGGACGATGCCAAGAAGTTGCACGAGACCATCCCGGGGGTGCGCCAGAATGGCGAGACGTTTCTGGTGCCCTGCACGACGAGCACGGAGATCCATTTCACGTTCGGCGGCGTCGTCTTCCCCATCTCGCCCGACGATTACGTCGGACGGCCAATCGATAGCGGAACGTGCAACAGCAACATCGTCGGCCGGCAGACCTTTGGTCCCAGGCAGTGGTTGCTCGGAGACGTGTTTCTGAAAAACGTCTATAGCATCTTCGACTGGGACCAGAATCGAGTTGGTGGGTAATGTTTGCTTCTATCATCTCACTGCAGACCACTGACTACCTCAGGCTTCGGACACAAAGTCTCGTCGTTCGTCCCCCAGGGTGGAAACTTCTCGACTCAAACGTCCTCTTCTGGATCGGGTTCGGCCAGCGAGCGGCCGACGGTATCCGGATCAGGGACAGCGACGTCTGCCTCGGGCAGCAGCAGCGGATCTGAAGCGAGTCCGACGGCGACGCGCAATCCGCTTGAGACGGCCGTCAATCCGGCCTCGCTACCCACGCCGAGCGTCCGCATCTCAGCGGCTTCTACCGTCTTGCCTGGTTTTCTTTTGGCTCAGACTCTTCTCATCATAGCGATGCTGAGCCTGTGAGCCAGCTTCTAGCGTATCATAATCATCACTTTGATTCCGTTGCATCGATTGTCAGATACCCTCTCTTAGTGGCTGAAGCCGGCCTATGTGCCTGCGTTGCTCCTCATTTGTATATCTCAATCGCGACATTTATAACAGGCGTTCTGAGATCGGGCACCTTTGGCAACGAGGGCGACCATCAGCAATCTTGTATATACCCTCAGCGTCTCTTAGAAACTCTGAGTGCATGTATGTGCAATACCTCAATTCGATGCTTCTTCAGGATCACTCTTTACAATGGCTGTTGTGAGGAACAAGCATATCACGTGACCTTTATGGTCCTGCCATCTCCGCAAACGTCGATCCCATCCGCCTTGTCTTTCTAGTTCTTCTCACCAGCTCCAATCGTTCACGTTTCGAGTCCAACGATGTCATGGCCAATAGCAATGCCCCACCAGAGGGCGGCGACGACGTGGAGGAGGTCCAATCACTGCTTTCCGCATCTACAACGAGCACCAGCCCATCATCACCCAAGCCCGAGATTCTCTCACCATCTCAGACACCCAGGACGGCCAACCGGGTCCGTTTTCAGCTCGATGAGCCTCCGCTGAATAGTGACCATGAAGCAGACGGTATGAACACGCCAGACTGGGTGGAAGAGGAAGACTATCTCGCCCCGTCGGCCGCCAATGGAGGCACTCGACGGGACAGTGATGGCGGCCATCGAGTGCCGCTCTTGACCGACATTGAAGCTCCGAGCGTGTCATTAGCGACGGCGGATCTTGAATATGATGAGAGTGATCTGTTGGAGGCAGCGGCGCGACCCAAGAGCGGGATGAGAAACGCATTTATGAATATGGCGAATAGCATCATGTAAATAAGTCTTCATACAAAGTTATTTTTATTCAGGTTATGGTTCGACTGACTCGAGGGCAGTGGTGCAGGCATTATTGGTGAGTTCTGAATATCCATGTATCAGAATAAGATGGGAGTCTAAATGTATGCAAACAGGGCAGCCATATGCTTTTAAGCAAGCTGGTCTTGCAACTGGAATCATACTTTTAATTGCTTTGACCATCACTGTGAGTTACTGCTGAAAGCCATATGAATTGTTTGGTCAGACCAGCTGATTCATACCAGGTCGATTGGACCATTCGACTCATCGTCATCAACTCGAAGATGAGCGGTGCCAATTCCTTCCAAGGGACGATGGAGTCTTGCTTTGGGCGACCTGGATTGATTGCAATTTCTGTACGGCATGAACTTTTCATCTCCAACGCTTAAAACATCACGTACTAATCATAATCCAGATAGCGCAATGGGTTTTGTAGGGCGACGCTTCCACGGACCCCAAGAGAACAGTTCACTGATTTTTAACTTCAGTGCATTTGGCGGCATGGTAGCGTTTTGCATCATCATCGGAGATACCATCCCTCATGTCATGGTGGCCTTGTTTCCTACTCTTCCCGATACGCCCTTTTTATGGCTCCTTACCAATCGACGAGCGGTGATTATATTGTTTATACTGGGCGTGTCTTATCCTCTTTCTTTGTATCGAGATATCGCCAAGGTACGTGATTATCCTTGCATATAAAATCTCGAGGACGTATTGCTGATAAGCAACAGCTGGCTAAAGCATCCACTCTCGCGCTCATCAGCATGCTAGTCATCCTCGTGGCGGTGATCACTCAAGGCGCTCGAGCTCCCTCGGAGCTTCGTGGTGGATTTGGGACCCCGCTACTCACTATCAACAACGGTGTTTTTCAAGCTATTGGCGTTATTTCATTTGGTATGTCTACTTTACTTCCTCTCTGTTTCCTTTCTCTCCACCATTCTCTACAAACGCATGGATACTAATTCCAGCGCAGCTTTTGTCTGCCGTAAGTCCAGCGCTACTTGTATCCCTCCAGCTACAGTTCTTATTCTAGACAGACCACAACAGCCTCCTGATCTACGGATCCCTCAAAAAGCCGACCCTGGACCGCTTCGCTCGAGTAACGCACTACTCAACCTCCATCTCCATGGTCGCTTGTCTCATCATGGCCCTCGCCGGGTTCTTAACCTTTGGGGATAAAACCCAAGGAAACATCCTCAACAATTTCCCCACGGACAACATTGTCGTCAATATTGCTCGATTGTACGTATACGTCTACGTATATCCATTTCGATTCATCCCCCCTTGTTCTCGTTCCAACCGTTCGATTACAACAGTTTACGGCCGGCTAACGATAAATCTACAGCTGCTTCGGTCTCAACATGCTCACCACCCTCCCCCTCGAAGCGTTTGTGTGCAGAGAAGTCATGACGAATTATTATTACCCCAATGCACCCTGGAATCGAAAACGCCACGTGCTATTCTCCACGGGCTTAGTCCTCGCCGCGACATCGCTGGCCTTGTTGACTTGTGATCTCGGCGCGGTGTTTGAACTGATTGGAGCAACCTCCGCGTGTGCGTTGGCGTATATTTTGCCGCCGTTGTGTTTTTTGAAATTGAGTAGTCGGAGCTGGAAGACTGTGCCGGCCGTGCTCTGTGTTGTGTTTGGAATGGGTGTTATGGGGATTAGTGTGGTCCAGGCTGTCTTGAAAATAATTCGACGTGAGTCCATGATACTTCTCCTTACATGGGCTTCTAATGAGGTTGTGTACTACGTACTTTTTGCTGATATGATATAGATGAGGGCGGATCTCATTCGTGTTCATGAGTGGTGTAGAACAGTAGACGGATAGAGAGAGCATCGGAGCCGGGTTTTGGTTCAGAGCATGAGAATCAATGAAGATGTGTAATATATCTAGGAAGTGTTACTCGTTCATCAGATACCATAAC
>QQTW01004476.1_pt1 | contig 10493 bp, 6 predicted proteins | sample 1904831 | NCBI WGS metagenome assembly QQTW01 (sample SAMN09435610, study PRJNA476489) | Subsurface metagenome, whole genome shotgun sequencing project.
GTGAAGCCGCAGAGAGGACGGAGATACGCTCGGAAACGTCAGCTTCGACTCCCGCTATTCTCAAGTCTAGCTCGGCAAACTCCTCCCGGAGAGGTCTTGCTGCTCGATCGAGAGGCCTACGATTGGGACGATGGTTGTTGCGACCGCAAGCATGAAGGATTCGGGGAAGAAGGTCACCGCAACTGCTATCATGCGACAACATCAGCCACTCAACAGTGAGGAAAAGCGGCAAGGTTCGAGATGGTGAGCTTACCTTTTCGCTGAAGGCTTTGCCGCATCCTGGTCTGAGTCCTTGCACCCGGCCTTCTTGCGGTACCGGGTACTGTCTGGTTCCGGTTGGCTACTGGCCGGCAGAGGCGGCACCGCATGGCTTTCAGCGTCTGAGTCATGTTTCGTCTCCTCGGGATCATCGTATTCACTAGTGCGATCATAACGCAGGAGCGTGTCAAAGAAGGCCTGCTTAGTGACGTTCAGCCCGTCGTCAAACCATCGGGTGTGGTCCTTCAGCGCATCCATCAGGTCTACCGCTATGTTGAATTCCTTACGCGATGGCGCGTCGACATTAACCACTGTCTCGCTCTCGACCATGACCAACGCCGGAGGGTTGGCGTCGCCATTGTGGCTTTTCCCTGCCATGGGCGCTGTCTCTCCTGCCTCAACCGGCAGCGGTATCGGCGACGACAGCCCTTGGCGATTGCCCGCAACCAATGACTGAGAACAGGCGGGCCGCTGCTCCTGCCGTCTCAAACCCTGGCGTCGGTCTGGGGATCCGCGCCTTGATGCCTCTCCCGCGGATGGGCGTCTCTTACCGGATGTCCGTTCGGCGGTGCTGGCTTTCGGGAGGGCTTGTTTCGCGAGTGAGGAGGCGGTCGGGCCTATCTGTATGCTCGTGGAGCCAACCAAAGCATCAGCATGTCTCTCTTCCTTCCCCTATGAACCCCTCCTCTTCGCGCGTGCGGGCTCGGCAGCAGGGGTCAGAAGAACTGAAGCAGGGCATAGGCAGAGAAGGGAGAGACATTGAAAGCTCTTCCGTACGAACTCACAGCGCCACTATGTCTCTGTGGTCTTAGTCGTTGGCAGCCTTCTGGTTCGTTGCAGTCATCACGACCGGCCCGGAAGGTCGAAGATGACAGTGACGAGCGTATCTCCGTTCTCTCTGCGGCTTCACATGAGCATCGCGACGTTGCAAACCGTCGAGCGGAGCATCATCAGCTCCAGATGGCTCAGATATCTGCTTGCTCCGCGGATGCGGCCCGCAAATGGGAGTGCCTTAGTCACGAGGTCGAGATGCTGAGGGCGGACATCATATCAGCCCGAGCATCCTCCGTGGCATTGGTTGAGCAACGGGATGAGCTAAAGCGGAGACTGGACCAGCTTGGCACAAATGAGGCTCAGCACTACGTGGAGCTCGGCCATACGATGAAGCAGCTCGAGACCGCTACTACTGAGCAGCACAACGCTGTCGCGAAGAGGCTGAATGACGTTGAGGCGACCGCAGAGCAACAATGGCGCGCTTTAGAGCAAAGAGTGCGCCATCTCGAAGCAAGTCAGAGGAGTCAAGATGACGTTACCGATCTTGGTCTTGAGAGCCTGAAAAAAGGCCTGAATGAAGCTACCGAACAGATCAACGCCTTCGCTGACACGCTGTCCGCGTCAGGGCTAGACGTTGAAGCGTTGCAGACTTTGGTTTACTCGCAGCGAGTGACGATGGCGACGCTTGAAGAGCAGCAGGAGCTGAGGTTCAGATCCCAACACCACGAAATCGAGTGCGTGCAGCATCGCTTGACTGAACTGCAAGCAGCGACGACAGCATTCGCACAAAATCGTCAGAGCGCGTCTCCGAAGATTGCTGGGATGCAGCAGCGCCTCGAAGCCCTCGAGCAAGGTGCAGCAGCTGCTCGTGATGCCGAGCCACAACTGTCTCGGGATGCAAGGGACGTACAGCAGCGCCTGGCGACGATAGAAGAGCGCACAAACCTTTCAAGCCAAGACCAGCAAGGCCAACCGCAAGAACGCGAGGCTCACGAAGTGATCTGGGAGCGCTTGAGAACAGTCGAGGAAGCCAATCGACTTGTCGCCTCTCAGCAAGAGGATATCTCTGCTCTACAGGCGCAGTGTCAGAAACTGCAGTCACTAGCAGATTCATTCGCAACAGAGAGCATGGCGCACGAGTCCGCCATAAGAGACTTGCATCTAAATCTGACAAACCAGCAACAGCGATTCCATGATCAGGTCCAGTCACGCGCCGAAAAAGACAGCACCGAGACACTTATGACACGACTCTGGCAAGAACTCCGTGACACACGCGCCCGCTATGTGGTCGTAGAGGACAGGATGGACGCGCTTGTAGAGCATGAACGTCTCATCAACTGTCTGAAAGATCAATGCCAGCAATTAGCTCACGATGCACGCTCATCAACGCGACGAGCATTAGATGGTGCCACAGCGATAAGCGCTTTGCGTGACACAAGGGACGAACTATACCAGAGCGTGATAAGCATGGCCCCCAGAATCAGCAGCATCGAGTGCCAGACTGAAGGCCTTGGCAAATCCCTGAATGCGTTAACATCAGACGTGGTCGTTCTTCGAAATGCCTATCTCACGGCTGCGTGTCCGATGCCACAACCTTCATGGCGAACACGTAGCACCTCGTACACGATGCCTCCTCAGCCTTTTGGCATGAACTCTGATCCCATGGACGGCCTGGAGTTCTCGGGCACAATAAGGGGCATAGTCTCAGAAGCAAGATCAGCACGTCCGTCGTCTGCGGGCATATCGAAACCGGCAGAAGATGTTCGCAATGCTGCGGCTCCCGCCGAAACCGAACAACAGCTTCTCGCATCCGGACAGAGGGGTGAGCGAGCAGCAAGAGAAGCGATTTCTACGCAGTCACTCCACGTTTCTAAGAAATCCGCCACATCGAGTCGTTTTCGTGCAGGACTTTGCGAGAAACCAAACACGCCCACAATGTCGGCGGCAAGTGGAGGGCCGAATCGTCCGCACCTCACAAACTCATCGTTGGAAGCTTTTGGCGATGAGCACCTCGAAGAGATAGGGCGCGTCGGTGATGAAGATCAACCGGTCTTTGAGCACACCGCTGACTCGGGTACTCCTGTGGTACTGGGTGAACGGCAACGGCAACATGGGCCCGCATGCTCTCAAAGCCTGGCTTGGGGAACGAAGGGTTCGCAAAGCCTTTGCCAGAAACGCCGCAGATCGGGTTCCCCATCGAGATCGGCACAAGAACCGATACAGAAGCATAGCCGCACCCAAAAGGCTGACTCTCCACGTCGTGCACAATCGCCCAAAACTCCCACCCACGAATATGGTCAGAAAACAGGCCTAGTCGAGCCTGATGTTCGAAGAGAGGACCCTGCGTCTTCCCGTCGGGCTACGGCTCAACAACGGTATGTGAGTAGTAGCTCCGCTTTACCAGCACAGCTCACACAATCATCGAGTCGCAGCCGCTCGTTTCGAGAGCCGTCACGAGTGCAAAGTCCAGCTGCGGAATGGTTACGTCCCGACGAAGATGGCAATGTGAACTCGTTCTTCGCTGCCGACGACGACGACGACGGCGAAGACGGTGACGACGGCAGCAGTGGGCTGGATAGGCCGCATGGCCTACCCACTCCTGCCGCGACTGGCTTGAAATGCAAGGAACCTTACCGCCACTCTCGGCCCCAACTCCCTGCCAGTCCGTCTCTCTCCCGCTCCGCTCCCTCTTACGTGTCCCGTCAGGGCGGTCGATCACGGCATTGGCAGCCTGCCGCGTCGCCACAGATCGTTGGTGAGGCGATCGGCAACGTCACTCAACTCTGTGACAGCGTTTGCGACAGTGGGCGAGAATGTAGTGACTTCCTCCTCGTGACAGGCCCGGAGGATGTTGCATTGGCGACAGAGCTCCTTCTACCAGCGGCGCAGGAGCAGTCGCGATCAAGAAGAGGGTTACGTGCTGGACGACCAAGCAACGAAACGGGTTGGAATGGGCATCTGGAACCTCTCTTCTTGGGCAGATACCGGTATGGGTGGAAGCCGACTCCAAGCTTAAGCCTCCGCGCCCGGTAGCATGCGGCATTGGACAGCCAGGTGATGCAGAGTGACCATCAAGAACGAATACTTGCCCATTTGTCTTAGTCTTCAGTAGGCCGCATCTTGGTCGTTTCTCCACGCACCTACCAAGGATATGCGCAAAAGTCTGATTCTGATCGACCGCAGAGTAAAGGAAAATGTACCAAGTCAATGATCGAGGCCGATTTGGCAGCCCACGACCCACGAGTGCCACATCACTAGGGACGGCAGTGCGCTGGCTACTGATACTGCTGGTGCGACCGTTGTCAAAGTAAGCACCGAGGTCGCTGCCTTGCTTTGCTGCGCTGCGGAGCGGGGATAAACCATCACACAATGGTATGCTTCATGATGTTCGGCCGGAATGATGTAATTGGAGGAGGATGCTGTCTCTGCGAACTCGGCAAGAAAATGTCTCAGGCGTGATTCAGCACTTATCTGATGATAAGTCCAGCGCTTCTGCCCGGGTGTTACTCTGTACGCACGACCGAACTTGCGCCGACTTCACCAAACCTGGGTGGCATCGATTACCCTGCCCCATGCGGCGCATCGCATCGATCAGGAATCCCTAATGTCTCAATGTTTGACATCTCCCATCATGGCGTCTCCCGGCTCAGGGCCTGCTGCCTACGAGCTCCCTCATATTCTCATGTCTCGGGAAGCCGCTGCTTACATTTCCCAGCCCACCAGATCGGCGGACCGGAGACCCTGGCGACCAGGACAGCCATTTGAGCGAGCAGAATGCTGCTCCTCCTCATCCTCCTCTCCCATTGGGACTCGGCCATCTCCAGCTCCTTCTTTCTGGCACATCCAGCCTTATAATGAACGAATCGGCCGAGGAGCTGCTAAAGGACGGGTTACGCGCCTTGCCTCCTGGGCCTGAGGGCGTCACAGTTGTATGATTGCACCTAGTATCTGTCAGTCAATTGCTCCGTTCGGCTGACTGTCCACCGGGTGGTCCAGGTGCTCTCGTTTTTGCAAGACCTTGTCGCCAAACTCGATGATTTCGAGGCCCATACGCGTGCAGTAATGCTCCTCTTCAACCTTCGCCTCAGACCATCCTGTTCCTCACACACGTTCAGTTACAGGCTTTCTGCGCGGCCATTTTCCGCTATTCCGAGCCATCTGTGGGGCGTGACGATCTGCTCAGTGTCCTCAGGGAAACATTGGAGAATGTTGTCACCGACGATGATGAGGACGCTATAATGGACGAAAATACAACCTCCCGTGGTGGAAAACGCAGCAGACGTGGCCGGCCTGACTCGTCGTTGCTACGGCTTGCTGCCGTTGACGGCGAACACACAACCCTCAGCAGTGCGCTGGAGAGACTCGGGCACTTTGCGCAGGAACATGTGAAGCAAACAGGACCGGGACCGAACACGCGGCAATCAGTACGCAATGTCCCATGTCTGGTCAAGCTGTTCGAGCAGATGCACGCACCGTCCACGTTCAAGCGTCTTGCAGCGTCGGTTCGCAGCGTGCTGAAAGCGACTCCCGCGCTTGTCAGCCAACAAACGCCTTCGCTGTCGAGTACGGCTCCTTCAGTGTTCAGGGACTGTGTCAGCTGCTTCAGGAATATGCTGAATATTGAGAAGAACCATGCCGAGCTCGGGGATATCTGCAACCTTTACAACAACATGATTGTTTACCTCAAGTGGACGGAACTACAGGAGGCACTGCGGGATCAATCTCATGCTGCGCATAGCTGGCTGCTCGAACAAGTCAAGGCCCACGGTCGCGCTCATCCGTCCTCCATGAACGACCTTGCCAGACTGAAAGCCGTTATCAAGGTTCACTTAGGATTTCCTGACCCTTCGAACCGGGAACACCATGGTCGTCAAGCTCAGGCGATACAGCCGAGCGCAGAGAACTATTGGAATACGGTCATGTCCATAGGGAGGAAAGTGAAGATCCTCGTTGCTCACTTCACTGAGGGTGTACTCGCACTCTTTTTCAAGACGCAGTAAGTCGTTGGCCTCGTGACCTGCCATCATGAGCTAATCCCTTGACTCGTGCGCGCACACAGTCTCAAGGCGATTCCTGTAACTCTCTTGGAGAAAGCCTGCGGATACATCGCGAAGACGCGGCCATCCCTTCGCAAGTTGTCCGAGGTTCTGAAGCATGCCCTTGTCGTCCCGCTCGTCCGTCGAGGTACTCTATGTGAAGAGCACTGGGGCAATTTCCTCGACATGGATTGGAACGCTCGCCACCCGACGACCTGGACCGTTCGGGAGACGATTGATTACCCAGCACCCCATCCCGACAGCAACAGCGATGGTGCCGCCGCTGATATCAGCCTCACGGCCATAAGCCAGGGGCCCCGCAACCCATCTCAGCCACGAGGCAACGCCACGCCTTCTCGTTCTGGTGTTCATGAGCCACTTCCAAAGCGCCCATCGCCAATCTATCCCATCACCCCCAGCAGCAGTCGCCACGATCGTCCGCGGCAGTCAAAAGTGGACCAGCTGGGGTCAACCCGTCCGCGTTCGCCAACCGTACAGCATGTTCAGCGGAAGAGACGCAAAGCAGACTCAAACACACCAGGTGCAGCGGTGAGTTGGATTGATCGTATTGGCGCGCGCAGTGGTATCAGCGATCGTTCCGATGACGGTGGAAGATATAATCGCGACGCACGCAGTGGTACCAGCGATGATCATCCCGATGACAGCAGAAGATATGATCGTGCCGAACGCAGTGAGCATAGTCGTGGCCGCTCCATCACTACCCCCACGCCCCTGGCCCCGCTGAAGCAATCATTGTGTCAGCCACATCATCAATCCCGGACACATGGTCGTGAACCGTCGGATGACAACGGACATGTGGCTGTCTCCAACGCTGGCGATCGGCGATCGGGCTTGCCTGTTGAGCAGCATGTGGCTTCGGGTCCTGAGGCCAGTGAAAAGGATGGCAGTGAGATGCGTATCAATGACAGCGATGTCACAAGTGGACAAGACACGGATGAAACTGAGAGTGACTGACTGAGCTGCGGTAGTGTGAGGATGTGAGAGGGCCATCTATCTGTTCGAAAAAGTTGTGCCTGTAAGAGTAACCGCAGCGGGTTATGCCGATGGGTTCAGGCCGCATCCTGTGATTTTAGCTGCCTACATGCCCTTCATACACCCACACAACTGGACCGACTGGAAGCTTAGCATTGAGCCGCTGCTGTCAGCGCGCGCGCTCAACATAGCAACCAGCGGAGAGTCCATTTCCTCGGCATTGCATGATTTGCATGTGGCATCATTGGCTAACGCTCCTATTTAGTAAAGTTGTACGGTCTACCCACCAGCACCACTACGAAACACCCTGCACCGCGTCCAGCTATGAGGCCAAGCGTACCCGGCACTCGGCCATGACCGTTGTATACTCAGATCTCCCATCTGAGGTTCCATAGCATCCAACCCAGTGACCACGAACGCGAGGCACCAATTGGAGTGAGAATGCATAGACGCCGAGGAACTGCGGCGAATAAAAGGTGACGCCAGGGCCAACCACAGCATGATCATCTCCTCCCCAAGCCGACGATCGAGCTCTTCACCCTTGCCGTGTGGACTCCAAACATGACAACGCGATTGAGGTGTCATCAACATCACAGTCATGCCAGAGGTCTGCTCTATGATCTCTGCCTCGGGCGAGGTTGTGCTCTGAGATCTGAAAGCCAGTAGTAGTCCACTGCAGGAGCCTGATTAGCACCTTTTTACGCGGAAGGTGTTCTGGATCTTGACAACCAGCTGGACATTTCCTTGTACGACGAAATCTCTTCGCTGTCCTTTCCCAACTCCCTGGTGATCGAGTCCGAGATGGCTGCCGCTCTATTCATACTTGAGACTGACGTCATCTCTGTAGCGTCATACAGCTTGAAAGTGTTCATGTTGACCCCGCTTGGACCCTTGCAGAGAAAGTTGCGCTGACTGCCGGGCAACGCCTCTGAAGGCGTTCGATCAATTGCATCCCTTCACGGCCGAGAAATTCATGTGGATCAGGTTGGTATTTGCTATCAGGTCCCGGAAGTGGCCGCAGACGAGGTCCTGAGAAAGTCGAGCTGTGCGAAGTCGTGGCCCATCCTTGGCCAATACCTGGTTTGCCGGAGGTCATTCTAAACATGTCAGTCCACGATGCATGTTGTCGCACATACTGTGCAGTGGCGTCCCAAGGCTCACGGCGGCAGAGGGGAGTTACACCAAATGCGATTGACAGGCTGATGCACGTCACGCCGAACTCGACTAAGAGAGTTTTAAGACTAGGAAAGCACTCAACGGCAAGCGCACTCGAATCCTTGAACTGAGTCTAAAGGCTGACATGGTCGGTGTGTAGATAGTGCCAAGCTACCTACTACAGGTTTGACAGGCGCATATGGACATCGACCCTGCTACATCAACTGTTCAAATTCACTCTAAACCTTTGATCTTGAGCAGATGCCGTTTACCTCTTCCATCGCGGGTCGGTAACAACGGGTCGGGACTCATAGTAAGGCGATCACAACGGTCGAACGGTCGAAAGTACTACCACACTATGAGCTAAGCAAGCTGTTGTACATGTTGAGCAACCACGGAGTTGCGATAGGTCAGTGACTTTATTTTGTCCTAGATATATTAGGTACTGAGCCGAAGTATCGAGAGAGACAAGTATCCTGCACTATTTGCACTATAGCCAGTGAGGCGCTGAATATAGGCTTTCCGCTCCCGTTGGAGAATTTTGTCGATCCTGGTTTTCATTAAACAGCATGGTATGGGTAATGCTACTTAAGCCCTTCTGCTTCGATCGAAGGTTAAGTTGTATATTGCCTTTACACAGCGCATGACTGTCTCTTGAATCCGCATGGTCATTCTCCAGCTCTGCAGACGGTTTGACAACACACCTCGCATTGTCTCCTAAGCGGCTCAACTTCGTGTTCAGTCATGCTAAGCACGTGGCCTTAGCTGCACTGAAAAGACATTCTAATCACGTTACATTTGAATGCTTACTGGTCGAAAGGAGGAGAAATAGTTGCATGGTGTCCAAGAGTCAACACATGTGCGCAAAGGCATTGTGGAGACAGGCGTCTCAACCAACCCCCGCATCGATGCGGCCGTGGTCCATATCGAAGTCAATGAAATGATGAAAGACAAGAGGTCGAGTCACGATACCTCTCGAGGACATAATGCACTACACAATGCCAGAACGCTGCCTGCCACAACTGGATGCAACCGGCATCTAAATCTCTTCCTAGAGGTGCGGCACTCTCAGTCCGGTTTCTAGTGGTTTCTAAATGCTTCTCAATTTGCTTACCAGTCTGCCGTGCCGCGCCAGCATCCTCAACGCACATATCAGTGTTGGCGGTCTAGCTTGATGACGTCCCCGTGGCCGGCACACATCCTCTGTTCGTCCCCGCTATCTCTCATTCAGTCACCAAATATCTCAAAAGCTCGCAAGCTAACGAGCATTCGCAGCACCGTATCAGACCGCGGCAAATTGAGCGGCAATTATTCAGCGACGTACAATTTTGAGCTAAGCAATTTAACCAGTGAAGTCCGAGCTATTCAATTCTGAGCAATTCAATCTCAAGTAATGCAACTTTGAGCACGCTATTTTTGAGCAAGTCACTTTTTAGGCAATGCTTATCAGTAACGAGCTTGTCAGACTGGCTGATTGTCTAACGGTCCACTCGCTCACTGCACAGCGAGCGAGTACTTTCGGATAGTTCAGAGAGCATTCTTATGCGCTACAGCGCTATGCCTGCGGTCGCTCCGTCGATCACATTCTCTAAGACGCGCAAGTGCTCACACGCTACCGGAGCCAGGTGCTCTCGCCTAGGACTCATACGCAAATACCACACGTGCAGATGCCTCGACAGTTCATCTCACGCTCCTCAACTCATGTCTGCATAAACCGCTGTCGTCGTGAGTGGTCTGATTGGCACCTTTCGTACGTATATTTGGTCCGCTCCTACAGATGGGTTCATCCGCCTGTACGTAAATTCTCAAGATCTTACTCAGGTGCCACCCCAAGCGATGGTTGAAAAGTTTCTATAACACGAAATGCGGTCCGAGTGGGCTGTAGGCTCTAGGGTTTTCCTTCTGAAGATGATGCATCGGTTCACAGTGAGCGTATCCCGTCATAGCAAGACATAGACACGCTTAAGTCTTAGGTGCGATATCAGCAGGCTCCCGGCTTGATCCTATGATTGGGCTCTCACCTGTCTCTCACACCTATCTCTCCCACCTGTCTCTCTCGCCTGTCTCTCTCCTGTTCCTCCGTCACGGCAAGACGAAAACTTGCCTTGTCTCGGGCAGGACACGAACATGCCCCCGGCTTAAACCCGGCTTAAACCCCGTCTTTTGAGCAGGACGAAAACTTGCTCCGGCTTGGTCTACGTCATGGGCCTCCGTCATGGGCCACGATGATGGCACAGGTTGACTTTGTCCATCTAGTACTATCACAGCCATTACGAC
>QQTW01004477.1_pt1 | contig 10491 bp, 10 predicted proteins | sample 1904831 | NCBI WGS metagenome assembly QQTW01 (sample SAMN09435610, study PRJNA476489) | Subsurface metagenome, whole genome shotgun sequencing project.
TAATTACTAGCTCTCCCTTATTGAGCAATCTCCCTAGAATTTCTTGAAGTTGGTTGACCGACTCAAATAACCGATGGGCAATAAACTCTTTACAGGAATGCCATACTAATTCAATTAAATTCAAGTCTGGACTGTAAGTTGGTAAGAAACAAAGCTGTATGTTTGATAATACTTGTTCTATTTGCTCAACAATATCTTGACGCTTGTGATAACTGGCATTGCCCTTAAATAATTAAAACTCTCGGACCTATCCGTTCATAAAGCTCGTGTTTATTTCCTTGTTCAACCCATTCTGTGCAAATAAACTTATTCAGCTTTTCCAAAGACTCAAAAAAACTTTCCCCGTCACCTTTATCCACAAAAAAATTTAGACTTTTTCTGTCATGATAACGTAGTCCACCCATCACGTTTATTTGCCCTCGGCTTCGATGTCCTGTCACTTTCGGTCTTTTTCCTCGAAGTGTCCAGCACTTACGTCGTATTACCCTTAAACTAAATCCAGTTTCGTCCCAAAACCATACCTGGAATACTTCTGGTGCTACAACTCCAGCTTTCAAATAAGTTTCTAACTTCTCCTGAAATATTGCTCTTTTTGCCGGATTTTGCTTAGATTCTAAGCTGTACTTCGCCCAAATGTAAACGTATTTTTTTTTGCAATATTCTACTAATTTGTTTGCTACTCAACTTAATCCCTGTCTGCTGCTGCAAATAAGTTGATAATCTTTCTCCTGTCCATCTGCCAAATTCATAACCATATTCTTGCGGTGCTTTTGCCACTACTTCTAGTAATAATTCAATATATTGCTCTGTAGCCTTTCGGTAATTACCTTGCTGTCGTTTGTCTTTTAAACTATCTAGGTTATCTGGGTCGCCATGCACACACCAGTGCGCTACAGTTCGATAGCCGCAACCAATAAAATTAGCAATCTCTTCGTAGGTTTTACCATCATTTTGGAGTAATAAAATTAGGGCGTGTTCTCTTAATCTTGAACAGTCGTCGGAGCGCACTAGGGTTTGCAATCTCTCTTTCTGTTCAATATTCAGAAATCCTTTAGCAGGCATCGTCCCCTCCTCCCCATATCTTTCAGATTATTATTTTATACTGTTTAGAAGTCTATTAGCTTACTAACTAATAGGGGCAAAGGTAGTAAGATAGTCCATAAAGTTGCTTCAAGTTGAAGATCGCTTACCATATCATCCCACATTATTTTGATGCACAACCGAATAATGTGGGACTAATATTATGCTTTAGGTAAAGAAAACCACTCCTGTTTCACGGAGCCATGCCTTGTCCACTATGAGCCATGATCGGACCCATAAACAAGCGTTGAGTGGGTTGATTCTATGTGGTTATGTCGGTAAGCATACTAATCAGCTAGCGCCACTCGTTAGTAATTGGTACTGAGGGCAAGACCGAGTGCAAACAGTGGGGTACTGATGGCTGGCAAGGATATGAACGGGTTCTACTGATATTGTAATTACAGTGCGATCTTAATTAAGTCAGACGCACTGAAGATTGCAGTATTGACTACTCATCAAGAATTCAACTTATTTAAAGCAGCAATCGCAGCAGTTAACTGCACCAAAGTAAAAGCCGAAGCGCTGACGTTATATTGAAGTAAGTTGTTGACCTACCAACATCAAACGCATAGCCCGTTCGGCAGCATTTGTGACTAAATCGGGGGCGTTGGCGATCGCGCGATCGAGGGTACAAGGTGCATCTAAGATACTCTCAAACGAATCAATGCCATGCTCTAAGTTTATGTCTGCATCTTTACCAATTGTTCCTGCTAAAGCAATAACTGGTAAGTTGTATTTCTTCGCGCGTTGCGCTACTTCAACAGGTATTTTGCCGCGCGGTGTTTGAAAGTCAATACTACCTTCAGCCGTAATTACTAAATCTGTATCTTGGAGCAAGCTATCAATCTCCAAGTATTGCATCACAATGTCATAGCGCGGGTAGAGTGTTGCTCCGAGTAAGGCGTGCAAACCAGTACCCAAACCACCAGATGCGCCACAACCAGGCATCTGACGCACATCAATTGCTAAATCTCGCTCAATTATGTCTGCATACTTATCTAAAGCTGCTGCGAGTTGCTCGACAACTTCCGGCGATGCTCCTTTTTGCGGACCAAATACTCGCGCTACTCCCTTATCGCCACATAGGAGATTGTGCCAGTTACAGGCTACATCAATTTGTACTTGCTCTAAACGCGGATGGCGATTTGATAGATCGATCTGCTCGAGGCTTGCTAATTCGCCGCCGCCTCTACCTAAGTCCTTACCAGCAGCGTCTAGCAACCGCACGCCCAAAGCTTGAGCCATCCCAGCGCCACCATCATTTGTCCCAGAGTCGCCGCAACCAATTAATAAACGCTCTGCACCAGCATCGAGAGCGGCTTTAATTAATTCGCCCACTCCGTAAGTAGTAGTTACTAGAGGATTGCGGACTTCTGGCGGTACTAATCTTAGTCCTGCCGCTGCTGCCATTTCTAATACTGCTGTTTTAACTGAAGTATTGCCAAGAAATCCATAATGTGACTCTACTGGTTCGCCTACAGGTCCGGTAACTTGTAGATTATGCAATGTGCCGCCTGTTACTTCAACTAGAGCTTTGGTAAAGCCTTCGCCACCATCTACCAAAGGAGCTTTTTGAATTCTGGCATTAGGTAAAGCGCGGAGAATACCTGTTTCGATACAGTTGGCTACTTCATCAGCGTCCAAACTCTCTTTAAAACCAGAAGGAGCAATCAAAATACGTAATGTCATATCTTACCTTTCCTTTACGAAAGTACCGTATCGTTACGTATATTTTTAGTCGAAAAATAATTGAGTGTTTATACCCAACGAAGGAAGGACAGGGGGGATCTTTAATTAGACTCGTATTGGTAAGTGAATTTGGACATTAGTACCTTTACCAGGTTCGCTGTCTATTTTGAGTTGACCGCCGTGTTGCTGGGCGATCGCTTTTGTGAGCGCCAGTCCTACACCAATCTGTTGTTCGGTATCGAAGGTTTGGGCGATTAAGGATTGTTTGATGCCCGAACCGTTGTCAGCCACCTCAATTAATAACTCTTTGCCATCAGCCACAACTAAAGTACGGATGCCCAAACGCCCGCCTTGTTCTGGCAGTGCAGCTAAGGAGTTGCGGATCAATTCGCTTAAAACCTCGCGCAGTTTTAGGCGATCGACAACTGCATAGCTAACCTCTGGCGCAATATCTAATTCAAAACTAATCCCGCGTTCGGCAAACTCAGCTTGAAAACGCACCAAAACTTCGTAAAGCAAGGCACGAATATCAGTACGAGCTAAATTGAGATCCACAGGAAAACCGAAGTCAGTCATCCGCGTTACTGCTTGCAAAAGGTTATCTAACTGCTCGATCAATATCTGTTTTTCCTGCTCGAAGTTGTCGCCATCAAGTTGATGATTCTGGCTGACTTGATGAAAACGCGATCGCAACTGCGAAACTAGGCGATGCAAAGTCACCCGCGACGGCGTACTTTGCCAACTCCCGTCGCCACCAGAAGCCGCGCCATCTAAAGAGATCGCTACTGGTTGGCGCTCGCCGATAGCGTCAATCATCCGGTTAAATGCTGCACCCACCGCACCTATTTCATCAGCACGTTCCATCTCTAAGCGCCGTTGTAAATCGCCTTTGGCTACATCATCCATCGCTTGCTCAACTTCACGCAATGGCGCAAATAAATCGGCAGCTAAATAAGCAGCCAGTAATAGCACTAGCGAAATTGCCCCAAAAGCTGCGATCGCTAAAGCTAACTGCGCTGTCTGCCGAGTATTTTCTACTTGAGCGTTAATGACTTGGCGGTTTTGGCGATCGGAAGTTGCTGCTTGTTCGGTCAATTTTTGAAATGGTAGTAAATCTCGATCTTCTAATTGCCCTTCCATCAACGCGATCGCTTCGTTGCGGCGGTTGGCTTCAACTAAGTCAAAAACCTGACGAGCATTTTGAATCAGTGCCTCATAAGCTTGACGGATTTGCTGCACTTGTTGGCGTTCTGCCTTGCTATCGGCTAATTGCGACCATAATTTAAAATCTTGTTCGGCAGGTTTAAGCAACGCTTCAAACTCCTGCCGCGCGTTGGCATCTCCGCCTGTAACGGCATCTGGAACTTCTTTAAAGGCACGAAAAGTTGTAGCTCGTACTCGCTGTAATAGCAAGCTGCGTTGGTAATGACCGCGCAATTTTTGATTGCTATCTTGCCACCGCGCGATCGTCCAAATTGTCATGCCAGCCGTTGCCAAGGTGAGCAATGCAAGTCCAGCAAAAGTTGTCAGTAGTTTTTGACGTAAATTCATAGCATAAAAGACCGATAGAAATGTAGAAAAGTAGCAGTGCTACGTCTAAATAACAACAGAAATAATTTCGCTCACAGGGATAAACCAATCCAACGCCAATAGCCATAGTAAAAAATCACTATTAACCCCAAATGCACGAGCAACAGTACCGAACTCAAACGCAGTAAATCGGATGGCTTGTAAGTTTCTCCTTCAAGTTCTTGAAACATCAACAAAGCTTTAGAACTTACAGGAAAAGTAAGACAGTAATCCATCCCCACAGTGCTGATAAATAAAACTGCGGCTGGATTTAACTCCAAACTACTAGCTAAGTACAGCATTGCTGGAACTAACGCTACAGCCCTTGCTGTATGAGAAGTCATGTAAATGTGTGAAGTCAGAGAAATTAGCGTTAGAACAACTAAAATCAACAGCCGCGACTCGGCGCTGGCAATACCACTAAATGCAAATAAGCGATCGATAATCCACTGCGCTGCACCAGATTCAATCAAGGCTTTGCCTAATACCAAGGCTGCACCGACAAAAATAATTAAATTCCACGAAACCGCCTTGAGTCCGTCTTTCCAACTCAATGCGCCAACTCCAGGAGCAGTTAATACCAATGCACCTGCTACAGTTACAGTCGCAATCTCTAATCCATGCCAACTTTCTGTTAGCCACAATGCCACCATTACTGCCACTACTAGCAGCGTCGTCCATTCTGCTCGTGATAGGGGTTTTTGCTTTGCTGATGATATTTGTAGCTGGCGGTTGATGCGACGAGGATCTAGAAATAGGCGCATAATTACCCAGCAGGAAATGTAACTTGCGGCGATCGCAAATGGCACTCCATACAATGCCCACTGCGCGAAGGATAGTTGCACTCCAGCAATTTGCTTTAACAGATCGTTGGCAATTAGGTGAGAGCCTGCACCGATTAAAGTGGCGATCGTTGCAACCAAAATTACTGTAGGCATTAGCAAGGCTAAAGCGCGGGTAACGCGGCGATCGTCTGCGGCTTGGGCAATGCTGCGAAATATAGGAATAACAACGGCGGCTCTACCAGAGGTTGAGGGGATAAAGAAGGAAAGGGGAATGAGCATTGTTGTCAGCAGCCAAAATACGCTGCCTACAGTCTGCGCTCGGGCAACTACTAACCCTGTTAGCCTAGATGCTAAACCAGTTTGCTGTACCGCTCCACCTAAGATAAATGCCCCGATCATTAGCCAAATAACATCAGAGGCTAGCGCTTGATACAACTGTTCTTGAGGGCTACCACCGGATAAAACTAATAACATCATCGCGGCTAGAGCTACATAAGCGGCGTTGAGCGATGTGGTTGACCATAAAATGACTGCCAAGGCAAAGGCAAATAGCGCTAAACGTGCTGAATTAGGTAAGGAAACGGGTAGCAATACAGCAATGCCAGTTACAGTTGAGAGCGATAAAGGTAAGGCGGCATCGACAACCCAACGAAATTTGCGCGGACGGTTGGCAGCAGGCGATCGCTTAGTCTCAAATCGCGTCCATAGATTTTCTTGCTTCGACTTAGATATATCGACTGTACTCTTGAGGGTAGTTTTACTCATCTTTCCTTTCCTGAGAAGCTTGCGTCATAACTTTCCATGCCAAGAGAACTAAGTTAATTACTGAAAAGGTATCTATGTATCAAATTATCTGGATTTTACTTATAGACAATCTTCCCTTAAACTTATAATTTCCAGCAATTACAAGGTAAATACATTCATCTATGGGCTTAAAGTAGAAAATTTCATTAATTGACTACATTTAGCTCGTTAAGTTTCCTTCAGTATTTACTTTAATCGGTATTGTTGTTAACTCACCTTCAGTCTTAGTTAGTTTGAGTGCGATCGCTGAAAATGAAACTACTAGCAAATCTAATACTCAGTACAATTTTTGTCGGTATTGGCACAAGTAAAGCTTACTCCTCTCCAATAACCGCACAGAGCGATTTTGTTAGCAGTCAGGTTCTAGAGACAAATTTAAATACTAGAGTTACATCTGTTTCCCAACTTGCTGACGTGCAGCCCACAGACTGGGCAAACTTAGCTTTGGATGCGCTATTTGAGCGTTACGGTGTTACTGGATACCCAGATGGTAGCTGGCGAGGAAACCGAGCGCTGACGCGGTACGAATTTGCCGCCGGATTAAAGGCTGTTCTCGATCGCATCAATCGACTAATTACGACTGGTAATAGAAATCGCATCGAACGCCAAGATTTAGCAATACTGCAAAAGTTACAAGCAGAGTTTGCGGCGGAACTAACTATTTTGGGCGATCGTTTAGAGGTATTAGAGTCTCGCACCGCACAGCTTTCAGCTAATCAATTCGCTCCTTATACCAACCTTAATGGTTCGGCGATTTTTGCCCTCAGCAATGCTTTTGCAGAAGGTAATAATCCTGTTTTGCAACAACGAGTTCGGCTTAACTTTGATACCAGTTTTACAGGCAAAGACCGCTTGAGAACTCGTTTGGCTTTTGGCAACTTTGAAGAGTTTGATTTGCCGACGCGAGAAGGTATTCTTGGTTTTGAATCAAATTCTGAGGGACGATTTGAGCTTGGCGACCTAGAATATCGCCTGCCTATTGGAGAAAAAGTAACTGTATATGTGGAACTTAATGACGCTGGAGTGCATGACTTTACTAATGTCTTAAATCCCTTTTTAGCAGACAGCGATCTCGGTGCTATTTCTCGGTTTGGGCGACGCAACCCAATTTATCGCCTGCCTAATGCTAATGCAGGTGTAGGTGCAAGCATTCAACTTAGCTCGGCAATTGCCTTTGACTTTGGCTATTTAGCTGGAGAGGCTAATAGTCCTAATTCTGGCACTGGTTTATTTAATGGCGACTATGGGGCAATTGCTCAACTAACACTTACTTCTAATAGTAGCGATCGCTTTGGTGTTGGTTTAACTTACATTCATGCTTATGCAGGGGCAAGTCAAGGTCTTGATAGCGGTACTGGTAGTATAGGCGCTACTTTGTCTTCAATTGGCTCCCAAGAAATCGAATTGCCCATAGTTGCAAATTCCTATGGAATACAAGTTAATTACCAAATCGGCAATAACTTAGCTATTGGTGGTTGGATGGGATACACCGCTGCTCGTGCAATTGGTCTAGGTGATGCTCAAATTTGGAATTATGCTGCGACGATAGCTTTTCCAGATTTGGGCAAAGAGGGTAATTTAGGTGGTTTAGTTGTAGGAATGCAGCCTAAATTAACAAGAACTAGCGCTGGTTTAAGAGCCGTTGGGCAACTTCCCGATCCCGATACCTCATTACATATTGAAGGCTTCTATAGACATCAGCTATCAGATAATATTGCCATTACGCCAGGATTAATCTGGCTGACGGCTCCCAACCACGATCGCAGTAATAACGATCTTGTTATTGGTACAATCAGAACTACTTTTGAGTTTTAGCTGTTGAATCACTCGTTAGCATTTTGATTTGCTCCTTCTGCCACTAATGAATTTAGGATGCTTACGATGCTATGAAGCGATAAATCTACCATTGATAAAGTTTGTCTTGTTTTTTTCCTACAGTAGCAAAGTTATCTAGAGTACCTGAGATTCAAGGTTAGTAAGGTAATCAGCAGGGTAACGTCGAAAATGTAGCTGCTCAAATTTAAGAAAAATGTGAACGACACGGCGATCGCTGAAGTTTTGCAAGCAGTTGAGGAATTAAAGCAGTCTATTCCTGGAAACGAGTTACTAATGCTCCTGTTTGAATTGTCAAGTTGGGGCGCTCAAAAATCGGACGCAGAAACGCCTCTGCCGTACTGTGGCGCTTGCCATCTTTCACGGTCAGTTGGTAAAGTCCCGCACCTTCCTGCTGTACGCCATTAAAATCAGGATTTTGCTCATAGCCCTGTGCGATCGCAGCTTCCACAAAGAGTTGCGACAATGGGTTAGGAGAAAGTGGATCGGTGATGCTAAGCAGCCCATCAACCCCATGAAATAACGATGCTCCTCGCTGCTGGTTTTCCGATTTCTTGAAGTAAGGTAAGACATCAGGGTAACTCCAACCTTGATTGCCTAAAGCTTGCCAGCTATTGTAGTCGCGCTCATTGCCTTGGATATAAATCATGCCATTAATCGCACTGCTGCCGCCCAAAACTTTACCGCGTGGAGAGAAAATTTTGCGGTTATTTTAAGTAGGGTTCCCCATCAGTGAAGTATGCCCAGTCCACTTCAGAGCCTAAGAGTGTAGGCCACGCTGAGGGAATCTGAATTTCTGGTTTGGTATCAGGACTACCTGCTTCAAGCAGCAATACTCTCGTATTAGGGTCTTCTGTAAGACGGTTGGCAACGACACTGCCCGCCGACCCAGCACCAATCACAATATAGTCATACTGAGCCATTCCATGTTTTCCATATCTAGCATTTGCAAAACGAGCAGGAGTTAGTGAGGTGACTAAACCAGTAGAAAACAGGGCGGCATTTTGCAGAAAACAGGGCGGCATTTTGCAGAAAACGACGATCGTAAGGCTTATAGAACCCATTTGGGATCTGTTTAACCAGTTGCCAATCTTTGAAGCATCAGGCGAACAAAACAAAGATTAAGCTTAGTGGTGGCATGAGCAAGAGTTCTTTCAAAATTCTTGACCAAACTTTTACACCTTTCCATCCACGAGTTGGTTCTTTCTATTACCCATCTAGTTTGGACGGGGACAAAGCCAGTCTTTCCGGACTGTTGCTTTTGTTGTGGGGACGGTTTAGGTGATAATTTAAACCTAATCTTGTTCATGATTTGAGGATAAACTGTTTTTAATTCTTCCTCCAGTTTTTTAGGGTGATATCCGTTGTCAATCAGGATGGTGATTTTGGGAATGTTAACAGGTTTAAATTTGAAGTAATCGATGTTGTCAGATAACATTTCAATTAAGCCCTGATCGTCAGATACATTAGCTTTGGTACAGTGACTAAAGAAAGGAAACCCCAAAGTATCCACAGCTAAATGTCTCTTAATGCCGTTGGTTGCTTTGTAAGCACAAAAGCCTTTCGATTCTACACTAGCGTTACAGGTGTTTTTTACTGCTTGAGAGTCGATAATCATCAACCTCGTCCATTTGGCTTTTTTTTCACTTGTTCCCGCACTTGCCCATGTAGAACGTTCATTAGTTTTTCGATTGCCCCAGCTTCGCGCCACTGTTTGTAATGCCAATAGACGGTTGAGTACGGGGGGAGGTCTTTGGGCAAGTCTTGCCAGTTGCAACCATTCTTCAGTTGATAAAAGATGCCATCCAAAATTTCCCGCTTGCTCCAGTTAGAAGGTCTTGTTTGCTTCTTAGGCGGTAGGAGTTTAGGCAGTAATGGTTCAAGTATTTTCCATTCTTCATTGGTGAGGCTGCTCTTGTACGCCATGGCATCTACATCACTTTTTTGTCTTAACGTTACTCCATTACAGAAATAGATGTCAAATAGGTTCTATAGGTTGTATTGGCTCCAGGCTGCATCCAAATCCGCTTTTCTAACAGCGCATCAGCACAGGCAAAATGCCAAACTGGAGTTGTACCGTCTAGTTGAAATCGCTCAATGTGTCGATAACCGTGTGGGGCAACAGAGCCGTCTGTCCAACGATTTACGTGCAGATCGTAATTTTGACCAGCGTAGCAAGCCGTCTCGTCTAGCTTTGCCAGCAGCATAGTTCGACCCAGGGGAGGAGTAAGCGCCGCTACCAATAACCCGTGATACTGGCGCGTCAACAGCCCCGCTAAGGTTCCACAGGCATAGCCACCAATCCCATTTGTCACCAGCCACTCTCGCCCTTCGGCATTACTTAATTCACCACAAATATCTCGTCCAAATTGAATGGTCACGGGTTCTCGTCCTAAATAGTTAGATTTACCTTTAGTCCATCGCTGTTCAAAAGTTATCGCTCCACAATCCGCAAAACGTGACCATCGGGATCTCGAACTAAAAAACCCTTGCGAAAGCCTAGGGCATTATCAGGTAGTGCGATCGCACCCCAAGAGATGAATTTAACGGCGTTGAATTGTAATTGTTGGGCAGCAGCAACGGCATCGGCAACGACTAAAGTAGTTTCCCAGTGCAGCAAATCGTTTGCGCCTGCATCCAATGGATAAGGGCGACCTCCTGGTGGTGCTAGATAGTCTAAAAACTCAATTCCCATACCCCTAGCAGCTTTTAAACTGCTAATTTGCAAGCG
>QQTW01004478.1_pt1 | contig 10490 bp, 14 predicted proteins | sample 1904831 | NCBI WGS metagenome assembly QQTW01 (sample SAMN09435610, study PRJNA476489) | Subsurface metagenome, whole genome shotgun sequencing project.
TCAGAAACAGGCTCAAACATTAGGATTTGAGCTTGTTGCTACATCCTCCACTCAAATTGTTTCTTAGGAGAGGGATAGAAGCATCCGTTCCTAGGCAGTATTCTTACCTTTCTAGTTGTTTCCCATTCTAGATTTGACGGCATTGGTAAGTAGAAATCTTTTAACCCAAACCAGGCTTTGACTTGCAACCCTAAAGGAAATCTAATTTGATTACCAATTAGTCTTAAAGAGCGCTTTGGGAAAGAGACTAATTGATAGCCATGCTTGCGATAGTTGGGAAACTTTGGTTTATTTTCTAACTCCCCTTTCCAAAACTTTTTAAGCAGTCCTGAAAAAGAAGCCACAGATTTGCCTACAGACAAACAAGACTGTACAGCTACATCACTTGGGAGTGCAGAAAAGTGGCGGTTTGAGCCAATTTCTTTTACCAAATCAAACCCAGTCACGTACTTTTTAGCCTTAAACTACATTTGACGAGCATAATAAGTAGCGCAATTAGCAAGCTTATTAGCTTCAGAGCAAAGGTAGTCTAGTACAGCTTTGGTTTCAATATCAAGACTAATTAAGTTTTGCTGAACACCCATTGCAAACTTGGGTTTTTTCATTTAAAAGCAACAAAAGTTGACTTCTTTATCTTAATTGATTACAGTAAGGCATTTTTGGGGGGAATAATTCCTCCCAAAAGATGCCTCAGTTAAGTCAATAGTTGTCAACTAAATAAGGATGCTCACGCAAGCAGATTATAATACTCACAATCATGTCAAATTCTTGGTTAACTATCACTTTGTATTTATCCCTAAGCGCAGGAGAAAAGTTTTAACAGGTGCAATAGCAACTAGAACCCGTCAGATATTTGCAGAATTGGCAATTGAGAAAGACTGGGATATCCTCGCGCTAGAAGTCGCTCCTGACCACGTACATTTGTTTGTTAGCGTCAAACCTACAGATACACCACATCTAATAATCAAGGCGTTTAAAGGGCGCTCTAGTCGTTATTTGCGGCAAGAATTTCCTGAGCTATTGAAGCTACCCTCTTTATGGACTAGCAGCTACTTTGTTAGTACAGCAGGCAATATTAGCAGCGAATCGGTTAGAAAATACATTGAAGACCCGCACCATGCGTCAAACTAGGATTAAGGCGGTTTTAACCGCTCGTGTCGCTTCCCTCCCAGGTCTAAAGACGCTGGGTTTCCCGCATCATCCCGCCCTCTCTTATGATTGGTATTCTAAACTTGCCCTTGTCTATACTCGTCGCATCAGTGACATCGCTGGTTACAAGGCAGTGTTGCACCGTCTGTATTACAGCTAGTTCAACGTACCAGTCATGTCAACTTTTTTAAATAAATGACGCACCCCATAAAGTCCAATTTTCCTTATTAAAGGGTGATCGCCACCACGTCGCCACGTCGAATCGTACCGCCCTGCAAGACGTTGGCATAAATACCGATATGACCGCCATTGTGCTTAACGGCGGTGTGGAGAATTTTGATATCTTTGGGTAGTTCGCCCTGTGGCATGGTAGTCATGACGCAGCGTGGGCAGGGTTCAGTAATTTCAATCCGTACCTCGTTGCCGATCGCCAAGGTTTTGCCCACCCAGTCATTCTCCACAAATCCGGTTGCATCCTTAGCAGGCTCAATTACTAAATTGGGGCGAAACCGCCGAGTTTCAAACCGCGATGTGGGAGTAAGAGACTGCAACTGATTGAGTGTCGCCGTTGTCAGCAAATGCACGGTAGCTGCATCAAAGAAAGTGCTAGGTCGAATTAAGGCGTTTGTTTCAGCATTGCCATCGGCTAAACCTTCAATATCTGGTGTGTACATTTCAATGCTGGGAGTCTCAGGAGCGACGGTTGCTAGCTTCACTTCGCGCCCGAATGTCCGAGAGAGAACTCGATTTATATCCACCGCATCACCCATGATACTTGCTCCATCTGGCAAGGTAATCTTCACCTGCGAAGGCAGGTTGAGCGCAGCGCGGCAGTTGAATAAAATGCCCCACTTGCGCGGTAGTTTAGCGCTGATAATTTTGCCTGTTTCCGCATCTACCAGTGCGTAAGCGCGATCGCCCCACAAGCCATTTTCTGTAACCTCAGTAGCATTAAGTTCTTCGCCCATCATCGACTTTACCGGATAGCGCCACAGCGAAACGAGTGAGCCAACCACTGATTCATCCGCCATAACCAAACCTCCAACGTTTGTAATCGTAAAACCCTAGCATAAGCAAGCCTGGTTAAGTGTTCGCTACTCTACGAATATTTAGGGTAGCGAGATCGGTTAGGCTTTTTAGTTCCTAAGACTGCCTGCAAATAAGTTAAGTTGATGAGCTTCCACCTGAAGCGCTTTATTTCCAACCAAATTATCATAGTTCCCCTAGAACTAATGCAGATCGCGGCGGACAGTTTTTGGGAAAGCTAGAACTGTAGGAAAAATTATGCCTAAAGGCACAAAGAACCATCGCATCTTATGAGTCACTTCCCCATCATCCTAATTCCATCATCAATCCAGCAAGCAAAATCAGCACATCCACCGACACTTATATTCCCCGATTCATTACCCCAACACCCAGGAACAAAACCACAGAAAATTAACAACCCCTTCATCGTAGTAGAAGTGGCACTAACTATAATAATCAGCACTGTCATAACTTCTGGTGGCGGTGCAGGATGGGGGTTTTTGTCATTTGTTACTGCCGCTTGTGCGATCGCATTTCAAGCATGGCAACAAATCAAAACCTATCCTCAACGTAAGCGCGATCATTAGCGCGAGGCTGGCACTTATCCCAAGAAACTTGAAGATTATAATTACAAAAAGCGCCAGCACGAACAGGAAAACAGAGCATCTCAAAGCCCAGAACGGGTTGCTGAATTTCAGTACAAGCTGCTGCGGGATGTTCTTCATCGGACTAGCTCCCACGATGGCGACCACAGTGTTGCCACACTGGGTTGTTCAGAAGCTAAGTTTGGCGATCATCTGAAAAGATATTTTCCGGGTAAAATTCATTCTGGGCTAACGCTCAAAATTCCAAATTTTGACCATCCTTACACCCCAGACTTTGCTTACGTTGACTCATCGCTAAAACTGCACATTGATATTGAGGTAGATGAGCCATACGCTCATAACACTAAAGAGCCTACGCATTATCTAGGTGCTTGGAAAGGCAACAACCGGAACGACTTTTTTCTTGGTAAGGGCAGGTTTGTAATCCGCTTTAGCGAGGAGCAAGCCAGTCGCCATCCTCAAAGCTGCTGCAAGACTATTGCCAGTGCGATCGCTCAAGTTTTAAATGTCTTGTCCACATCATCTAATTTTCTAAGGTTAAAGAGTGACCGTCATCCTTCAAGACTGTTCCTCTAAAACTGCCTTGATCTTACGCCCTGTATTAACTGATACTTCGGCATATTCAGCCGCCTGCCGTAAAGACAACTTTTGCTCCAGCGCCTCACTAACACGCACCGATGAGGGTTTGGCTAAAAAATCTTCATTCGTCTCTCCGCCAGCCGGACGACCAACTCCCCATTGCGCGGCTCTCTGCATTCCTACTTTAATTGAGTGCGAAGTCTTTTGAGCTTGAATGTCTGCTTCAATAGCTTGTTCTACTAAGCTTGGAAAACCATCAATAATTTCCTGTTCTTTTTGGGATAAGCCTTTGAGCTTCATCCGGCGCAAATCGCGCATAACTGACGCTGCATCGCTTTTGTCATCAAATTTGTAATATTCAGTTAGACTCCCAATCGGGTAATTGAAACGAGCATAGCGATATTTAAAATACTTTTCTACGTTGCCGCGATGCGTCCAAATCCCCAGCACCTCAACTCGTGCAGGTATGCCGAAGTGCGAAGTCAAGTCCTGTTCTACCTCCGCGACTCGTTCCTCAATCAGTCGCCTTGTCACTCCAATTTTATAAAAAGTCTGTCCGTCCGCTATTGCCTCTAAGTAGTACAGATTATTGAGGAGAATCTTTCGCAAAGATGCGCGGTAAATCCGTAAGTTGCTCAAGCGTTCAGCAGTGAGCGGACTATTAGAATCATAAGAAAGATCAGCCGCTTCTTCTAGCTCCTCCAGCTTTTCTAATAACAATGGCTCTTGCACTGAATTAAACAGCATTAGTGACAATGCGCCGACAGGAATTTTGCCCAGCTTTGTAAATTGATAGCCTCTTCCGCGCCCCATAAAGTCGTTGTACTCCAAAAGCTCCTCCCGCAAAAATGCTGGAAGTACATTTGAACGAGAAATCTTGCGGTTGTTGCAACCGTATCGCCACCATAGTTTCTGTAAATGCTCTAGTTCTTTCCCTGACAGAAATATATTGAACTGATCGTAGAGAGGTAGCGTTGGCAAGTCCCGGTTCTTTCTTTGCGGCAAGTCTCGTTTGTGTGCGCGAAGTGGTGAGCCTTAATGCGCCCTTTTTTCGCTGTCAATGCACCTCGGCAATAAGGACACAGTAGATTTGTGCTGCCACTACAAATATCTTCTATGGCAACTAGCAAATTATCAACACTAACCCCAGACTTTAGCCAAGACATATATTACAGCCCAGCCTTTTTTTGATACACCTAGTCTGTGCGTTTGAAGGATATTTGTTCGCCCAATCGTAGTTAATTTAACTGTATCAAAATAAGGATATCTGAAAAAGCTATGAAATAATACTACCTTTTGCCGAGTATAAACTAGCTTGAACTGCATTCATAGCGCGATTGCTAATACCTTAATCCCTTACTGTTAGAAGCCTGCCACTAACGTTCGACTTTGAATCACTAGCGCCGCTAATATCTATGCTTCCCTAAATTATTCTGGGCTGCATAAGCCTATCACTTATATTTGTATGCGATCGCGCTCCGTACAATATCAATTTTTATATCCGTTTCTACGTCTAAGGATATAAGTTTGTTTAATGAGTGAGATATTAATGAGATATTAAATTGAAAAATCAATTCACATAAAAATTTATGGCAACAGAGCAAGAGCTTCAATCTCTTTTTGATACCTTAGATGGCGACAAAGATGGCAAAGTCTCCATCAATGAGCTTTTTTTAAGTCCTGGCTTAAGTGCAATCATCTCATCAGAAACAGGTATCAGTAGCCCCCAGGAGTTATTATCACGGTATGCTACGGGCGAAGACGGTAGCATTACCTTTGAAGAATTAAAGCAAGCAGTTAAAAAAGCAGATAATTTAACCTAGCAGTCAAAAAAACCAATACCCAATGCCCAGAATCTCTCTAGCCCACGCTTTGAGGGATTTAAAATTTATAACTTGCGTAACTATACCGCTTCCTAAGTTATGAGTGGTCAGGGATAAGGCTTCGCTGATGCGGCAAGCGTAGTAATAGGCGATCGCAAATAGCAGTTTATCTCTATGCCCAAGCAATAGAATTGTTTAGGATCGACATAAAAGCAAATTCCTGACTACCAGTGCATTGATGCAACTAATATACCTATGAATACTTTGGAAAGCATTATTGTTGGTCTGACATTGAGCGCTGCTTGTGGCTTCCGCATTTTCGTCCCGCCTTTAGTCATCAGCATCGCGGTAATTTTTGGACATCTACCAATTACATCAGGGTTTGAATGGGTCGGCACTTACCCCGCATTGTGGGCATTTGCGCTTGCCACCATTGTAGAAATTGGTGCTTATTACATCCCTGTGTTGGACAATTTACTGGACGCGCTTGCTACACCGACAGCACTAGCTGTTGGTACTTTTGTTGCTGCTGCTTTATTTCCAGACAGCGACCCTCTACTGCAATGGACTATGGCGGCGATTGCTGGTGGGGGTACAGCCGGAATAGTTCAAGCTGTTACCGGAATTACTCGCTTGTCTTCCATAGCCTTGACTATCGGGCTAGGGAATGCTGTGGTTGCTAGTGTTGAATCCATTGGTGCAATTACCTTGTCTGTGTTAGCCCTAGTAGCTCCTGTAATTGCAATTGGCTTAGTCGCAACTTTACTGATAGCTACCTTGACCAAGTTTTTTCACAGCAAAGCGACAAGCAGAGAATGACTGTAAGTATTTTCCCCTCAAAGCTGGCGTTAATTACTGCAATTAGACCAATTTTTAGGATTTTGAACGAGCGCAAGTTGTAAGCACATCTTGGAAGATGCTAATAATTAATCAGTCCCTTCGCCCAGAACACTAACGCATGAACGCTGTTCAAATTTTCGCTTTAGAAACTTTTTTGGAACGCAACTATTTTGCCAGTGATGAGGAAGGTACAATTGCCAGCCTAGGGTGTGCATCTTTTTCCACTTATTTCACTAACTCTGATGAAGAAAGCTACTGCTTCTCCTTATATCTAGGCGATTTAGTAGGTTACGAATTCTCTTTGATAGACGAGGATTATGTTTGGGATGAAGAAGGTTTAGAGGAGAGGCTGACCAAGGTAGATTCCCTCAAGCAACTTTTTCAGGATTTTGCTCATCTAACTAAGGACATGGCTTTTGAAGAAGGAGAATCCACCGAAGAAGAATCAGAATTATAAGAGGCTATGCTAGAAATTAAGCTTTCAGTATTAATATGTTGCCAGCTTTTTCAAAAAGCTGACAGCGCCTTGAACAGTCAGCGTGTTACGACCAAGATAGTCTAGACGCTATTGCGCCTAGCAGCACGACCAATCCTAGCGATCTCCGAAAGTAGTTGACATCAGTAGATATCTCTAACCACGCCCAGGTGAATAGAGATCCAAAGGCGATTGCTTCCAGCAGTGCCGTAGGCGATCGCGTCTAATCCAGTGTGAATGTTGCTACTTGTAGGAATCAGGTTGAGTAAAGTAGCTGTAGCGCCAAACTATAATCGGCAGATTGGGCATTTGAGCCAGAACAATCTGACCTTGGCTGTCTCGAAAAGTTCGATCAACTAAAGCGTTTTTCATACTTTTGAGTATGTATGTTTGGTTGTTCAACACTCATCTATCGGTTAGTTTTTTTTGTACAGACTATAAATTTGGGGATTAAAAGTTTTATAAAATGTAGAAGGCAAATTTTGTGAAATGCAGATGAATACTCTATCTGGCAAGAGAATCTTGAGTAGAGCGTAAGATTGCTATTTTATCGTGTTCAGTTCAGAAACTACTCAAAATAGCCAATTTCTGGAACTACACCTATTCTCACGGGCAAAATCGAAACTCCTAGTCCACGCGATACATACATGGCGATCGCACCATCTCTATACCAACCACTGACATAACGCCCGCTACCATTGGGACGTATTGGAGTAAAGCCAAATAATGATAATTGTCCGCCATGAGTATGCCCTGACAGCATATATTGTGTTTTGTATTGTCTAATCTTTGCTAACTCATCACTTGAAAATAAATCTCGATATGCTGGTGAGTGGGCAAGTAATAAATGGTTTAGTTGCGGGGGAACACCTTAGAGTGATTTGATTAAATCGGGTTTGCCAACTAAATCATCTAATCCCGTAATTAATATAGAGCGATCGCTATGATTATATAAAGTGCTTTCATTAACTAACAAGCGACAATTATAAGTGGCATAGATTTTTGTCAGATATTCTAAATCAACACCTGCCCAGTATTCCCAATTACCCATAATTGCATACTTAGCTGTTTGCTTATTAAGCAACGATAAGAAGCACTCAAATCCTTCAATCTGCTCGACTTTATCAATTGAATCTCCAGTAAATAATACAACATTTGACTTAAGCTTATTAACTTGTTCGGCAATACGTTGAGCGCAACTATTGAATTGCTTGAGGTGTAGATCGCTGATTTGAACAACCTTGAAACTACTATTTTTAGAAGCGAATTGTTGATTCAGTTGGTAATGTGTGACAACGAAACGATTTGGATCAATGATGAAAGCATACAAAATCAGCAAACCTAAGCTAATAATGATAGTAAGTAGAATAAATAGACTTTTCTTCCGCTTCTTTTTTGTTGTCATTAGTTGAAATTTTTGGAAAGTTATCTAAAATAATATAGATAATGTTCGCCTATCCGAAACAAATAGTTTGCATTGGTTTTCTGTACGTTTCGCTACAAATAGAGGATTTTTAATTTAATTGGTGCGATTGCTTCCAGCGCTGACGCAACGGCAATCGTATTCCTCAGCAATCGCGTTTTATTTCTTTAATAACAACATTAAACCCTCCCCAATCTTGAACAGTAAAACCAACACTTGTTTCTTCTGGATATCTAATCGCCATCCTTTCCCAAGCTTCCTCGGCGCTTAATGCTTGGATGAAATAGCCTTGTCTAGCTGTTAGATCGTCACGACCAATACAGTTATGAGTGTAAGAGGCATTACGGGTGCAGCGATTCAAAGGTGAACCATTTTCTTGTTACCAAAACTGTACATCTGCCTTGTTGAAATACTCAGAACTAAGTTACGGCGAAGGATTTGCTATTTCTAAGGAAGTGTCATTTACCATTGCTCATGCTTGGTTAATAGATAACAACTCGCAAGTAATTGACCATACGTGGAACGAAGATTATACTGAATCTACTTATTTTGGGGTGGTTTTTACTAATGAGTTTGTAAGAAAAATAGCCTTAAAAACTGAGCATTATGGAATATTAGAAAACTACTATGTAGGCAAATATCAAATATTACAGCAGGAATTTCCTAAAGACGCACTGCATCCTAAATTTCATGTTAACTGAATCTTTCTAAGATAAGCGCAAGTTTTTCTCCAAACCCTTATAAATCGCATTTTGACGCTGCCCCTAACTCCTTAATGCGCGTACTATTGGGCTGAATCTTTCAAGCACTCAAAAATTGCTCAGTATGACGAAGAACCAGCCAGAAATTACTTGAGCGGAGATTCATCGTAGTGTGCCAGCAGATCGGCTATATCTTGGTAGATGGCAATGCACCCTGCCTGACGTAGGTTTTCCTCGGCGAAACCACCAGAAAGTACACCAATCGTGCGTAGGTTCGCACCCCCTGCTGCTTCTGCGTCATAGGGTGTGTCGCCCACAACAATGACATTATTAGGAGCAACGTTACCTAATTTATCCAGTGTGACAAAGAACAGATCCGGATCTGGCTTAGACGATTTTACCTCTGTGGTAGTGGTTGCAGCATCGATCAGTTCTTCAATATTCAGAATCTGTTTGTAGGTTGCTACATCGTCCTTTGTAGCCGAGGAAGCTAGAGCAATGCGTTTGCCGTCTGCTTTAATTGTCATGAACAACTCACGCACTTGAGGAAAAGCTTTTATACGGGGATGATATTCCCTCTTGTAGAGTTCCCTGCGGTAATCTCGCATACGTTCACCGAAAGTGGGGCTTTGACCATCATCTGAAGTGTTAAGTTCTTCCAGGGAGAAAAAGACTGGCATTAACTTGTCACTCCCTTTACCGATCTGGAGGCGTATCTGCTCATAAGGAATCTGATGACCAAAGACAGTAAAGGTTCTCTCCCAGGACTGGGCATGAAAGTCAACAGTATCAACCAGTGTTCCATCGATGTCAAAAATTACAGCTTCGATCACAAATTGCTTGCTCTGATGAAGAGTAGTAAAACGTTAATCTATATTGCAGCAGAATTAACACCAAAAATGTTCTGCCGCAAGATAGGTAGACTGGCGTTGGTGGGCAACGGGAAATGTATCCAAAAATAGCTTGAAAGTAAAATGAGCAATGGTTTTAATCGTCACACCCGTGGCTTAACGCGCGTGCTATTCGTGCCGGAGGCGATTACGCATAGCGTAGTGCTGGAGGCGATCTCATATTTAGTTCTAGGGGATAGTTAAAAGTGATACTATCTCGTCTCTATGCTCTGCCCTGCTCTGCCTAACAACTAGCGCGATCGCACTCTAATATTCCTATCAGTCAATATACTTGAGGGACAAAGAACTGCTCGTTGCGAGGGGCGCGAACATAATCTTCTGATAGAGGTCTAGGCGGAAGTTCTAGAGGAGGAGGGGTCATATCTTCGTAGGGAATTTTGCTCAGTAAATGATGAAGGCAATTGAGCCTAGAGCGTTTTTTATCATCCGCCTCAATTGTAAACCAGGGCGCTTCGGGAATATTTGTGCGCGCAAACATGGCATCTTTGGCTTGCGAGTATTCCCTCCAACGTGCGCGCGATTCTAAATCCATTGGACTGAGTTTCCAACGTCTTGCTGGATCGTGACTGCGGGATAAAAAGCGCCGCTCTTGCTCGTCATCGCTGACTGAGAACCAATACTTTAGCAAAATAATCCCCGAACCAACTAACATTCGTTCAAATTGGGGGCAAGATTCCATGAATTCCCCATACTCAGCATCAGTACAAAAGCCCATGATTCGTTCAACTCCGGCTCGGTTGTACCAACTGCGGTCAAATAGTACAATTTCACCCGCCGCCGGAAGATGTGCTACGTAGCGCTGGAAATACCACTGAATTTTCTCACGGTCGGAGGGAGTGCCTAGAGCCACAATGCGACAACCACGAGGGTTAAGTGGTTCAGCAATCCGTTTAATTACGCCTCCTTTTCCCGCCGCATCTCGACCTTCAAAAATTACCACAACTCGATAACCAACGTG
>QQTW01004479.1_pt1 | contig 10489 bp, 9 predicted proteins | sample 1904831 | NCBI WGS metagenome assembly QQTW01 (sample SAMN09435610, study PRJNA476489) | Subsurface metagenome, whole genome shotgun sequencing project.
GCATCCAACGTGTATTGGGTTGTAACAGTAGCACCAGCAAAGCTATTAGTGTAAGCAGTGGCATCGACTGTAGTAGTACTGCCATTAATCCTGCCATCTGCCTGAGTGCCTGCTGTTACAGTGTCCCCATCAACAAACGCGCCATTGGTGGGGTTGATGCGAAAGTTCAGTCCCGTGTTGGTGACAATACGGAGGCGATCGACGGTCGGATTGAAGTCGATACCAAACTGGGTACTACCTGCCAACGAAACTGGACTACCTGCGGCATCAGTAACTGTACCGACTGTTGTGGTAGCTCCAGTCTGCGGGTCAATAATGTACAAAGTACTCGAACCGCTGGTACTGTTGACACCTAGACCGAATAGTTGCCCTGTAACTGGACGAAAGTCAATGCCTACTAGCGTCTCGCTTGTAACTAGTCCGGCGATCGCCACAGTGGTAGCTGTACCGGGATTAGCACTGTTGAAGCGGAGTAGTTGTCCCGAACTGTTGAGTCCGATGAGCGGTGTGCCATTGGCAACAGCCTCACTTTGAACGGCGAAGCCTTGGACTGGAACTGTCCCCGAACCAATCGCCCCAACTAACGTGGCAGCACCAGTAGATAGTTCAATAGCATATAGCCCAGTCCGACCACCGACAGTGAGGGCGCTAAATGCCTGTCCGGTAGCTGGAGCATTCGATGTGGTGACATTCACGCCTGCTGGAATGTCAAACCCATTGGCAGCAGTAAAGTCTAGTGGGCTACCACCCAGAGTTATTGGCAGTACTGACGTTTGAGTACCATTATTGGGTGGGTTCTGGATAAATAGCGCGTTCCTATTTGCATCCAGCGTATATTGTGTAGTTGCCGTAGCATTGGGAGCATTGTTCGTGTAGGCAGTGGCATCAACTGTAGTAGTACCACTGCTAATGTTGCCATCTGGTTGGTTACCTGTTGCAACCGCGTTGCTATCAACTGCTGCACCATTATTTGGGTTAATGCGGAAGTTTAAACCATCGGAAGTAACAACGCGGAGACGATCGACGGTTGGGTTGAAGTCAAGCCCAAAGCTGGCATTTCTGTTGATGGCGATCGCCGCCCCATTCGCATCGACGAATGAGGCTGATGTTCCAACTTGAGTAGCCACTCCGGTCTGAATGCTGATGACGTAAACTTTAACACCACCTGCACCGTCAGCAGCAATTCCGTAAAGCTTGCCGTTTTGGGGTCGGAAGTCAATACCAACTAAGCTATCTGTCCCTAAACCAGTAATTGGGATAGCAGTGCTAGGATTACTGGGATTTGCAGTATCGAAAGGAATTAGAGTGTTGTTGCTAAGGGCAAAAGCAGCGCTGAGAGTGCCTGCATAGCTTTGCTGCATTTGGGGCGTAAATGCCAATGCTGCGGTAACATCGCCAATTCGTTTATCGAGTTCCCATTTACCTTTACCGATTTCTTGGCTTGATGCAGCGATACTTGCTCCCGTCAGTGCGTGCAAGGGTTTTAAAATATCTACGCATCCCTTGGAGGCAACACGACAACCATAGATAAGAATCTCAGCACATTGGGCAAGGGAAAAGCGCCACTGTTGCAAGTAAGCTGCATATTGTCGTAAGCTGTCGAAATCGAGCCGGGTATTACCTAGATATAGGCAACCGGGGCTGCCATGTGCTACTAAATGGACTTCAGCAACCTCTTGGCTGCTTTGCAAAACTTCGCTAATCTGAGCGATGCCGTCGCGGTCTTTATCTAGCAGGACAACTTGATAGCCAGACTTGACATTGCAAAGTAGGGTTTGGTAATCCTCTACATTGCGATCGATAAAAACGTATGAAGGACTGTTCACATTCCTCTCCATTTACTCAACGACCCAATTGTACTGACTGCAAATGTAGCACTTAAGAATGTTATGCGAGTATTTGTAACAATAAAATACGGTTGTGTTACTAAACAAAATATGCCCTACCGTATATATGCAAAAAAATATGTTTGCTGTTAATAACTTATAGGGTGCGTTACGCAACGCTTATGCACTATATTTTTGTCTTCAATAAAATCTGGGTGAATTTCTAAGCTAGACTTTATTTGGAATTAAGAACTTGCTTTTCTTTATCGAGCAAAAACCCTAGCAATAAGAGCAGAAACTTTTTCTATCATGTTGCGAATGGAAATGTTACCTTTACAAAAAATAAAACTTATGTTGCAAAATAATCAAGGTATCAGTCTCGATTTTTAACTTATATGACTCCTCAAAAAAGTGATGCACAAAATGACACAAAAGATGACGTACAAAATTCCGCTTCGTCCCAAGTCTGGAAAAATATACGTGAAAATGTCACACTAGTTGCGATCGCACTCGCTTTAGCCCTACTCATCCGCACCTTTGTTGCTGAACCTCGCTACATTCCCTCTGACTCAATGGTGCCAACATTACACACAGGTGACAGATTAGTGGTAGAAAAAGTATCCTACTATTTCCATCCGCCCCATTTCGGCGATATCGTCGTCTTTCAACCACCAAAAGAATTACAACGACGCGGATATACCAAAGACCAAGCATTTATCAAACGCATCATCGGTCAACCGGGTGAGACAGTCAGTGTTAGCAAAGGCAAAGTTTACCTCAACGGACAACCCATCGAAGAAAATTATATTGCCGAACCTCCAATTCTGCCATTTGCACCCGTTCAAGTTCCACCCGACCAATTTTTTGTAATGGGAGACAACCGTAACGATAGCAACGACTCCCGCTACTGGGGATTTTTACCTAGAAAAAATATTATCGGTCGTGCAACATTTCGGTTTTATCCCTTCGACAGAATTGGGGTAATTTAGGGAGTAGGGAGTAGGGAAGAGGGGGAGTGGGGGGATATGGGGGAGAGAAATTAATAATTCCGCCCCTCCGCGCCTTATTCAAAACTTTAAATAATATATCAGTTGTGCCAAAACATCACCGGGTAAATTCAGGCGTTTTTGAAAATCAACAATATCTCGAAACAGCCCCTTAGATAAACGATTTTGCACCACCGCTTCAGCTAATGATGCATCAATGAATGGAACATTTACTAAAGCTTCAATCGTCGCTGTGTTCGCATTAATCAACTTAGTCGAAATCTCTAATTCTTCATCATGGTAACTAAAATCTACTATTACCTTCAATACTTCAAAACGCGAAGCTGGTACGCTTAAAGCCGCTGCCATATCTTCAATGCAGTAAAATTTAACACCAGAGCGCGATAATTCTACCAATGTTCTGGCTTGGTGTATCGATAATCCAGGTAGCCGCAACCAATCGTCAATTGTAGCTTGGTTGGCATCGATGCGGATACCTAGTTGGGATGCGATCGCAACTTCTTCCCAAGACTGCAAGCGGTAATAAGGGTCACTCAGTATGCGATTGCGAAGTTTTTGTAATCTGGGGTTTAACCTAGATGAAAGCCAATTTTGGTTCATTGAAGTAAAAAAGTTAGGAGTTAGGAGTTAGGAGTTATGAATTATGAGTTATGAGTTAAGAATAAAATAATTTTCCCCTTTTCTCTTTCCTCCCTACTCCCCACTCCCTAGTCCCTACTCCCTTACTGCCTAAATATGTTCTAACAACTGGCGACGTTTTTGTTCAAATTCGTACTCAGTAATCAAACCCTCTTGGCGCAAATTATCCAACTCGCGTAGAGCATCTGCGATCGCATTGACTTGTTTGCCAGCAACTTGCGAATTTCTACCCGACTTACCTAAATTAAAATTGCGATCGAAAGCATCCTCATCCTGCGCTAAAAACCAAACCCCCTCAATCGCACTTGCAACTTTAGGGATTGGTGTCCAAGACAGCAATACATATAAAATCCCCCACAATGGCTGTCCTAAATAAAATTTATGCAATCCCGAAATAGTCAGCGTCCCCGAAAAAGCTAAAACAGCGGCAATACTTCGGCTTTTTTGTTGATTGTTAAACATAATTCCAATACACTTACCACTAATGCAGTTTTGCAAATAAGACAAAGCAACCCAATAATTTTAGCTTGCCCCTACTGTACCTAAATCCTAAGTTAAATATATAAACTATTGTCTAAAAATATTGTCTAAAAACTCTGGAACCGAAGTGAACGTAAAGTTAAGCTGTTGCGTATTAAATTTGTATATGGGATGCGAGCAAGATGCTTGCACGGAATATGATTTTACGTTTTCATCTTATACAATCTGGCGGCACATCAGCTTAATAGTGGTGAAAATCGAACTTTTTTACCCTTCTCCCCTCTCTCCCTTTCTCCCTTGTCTCCCCCTTCTTCCTCCCCCCTTCCCCCTCCCTTTAAGTCAAGTGTTGAAATCGCGGTAAAAAACCGTACTAAAACCGCAGCTTTCCCGATTAGTACCCTAGATTAGAATGAAACTAGAGGCTAAAGTATTAAGGCTACTGAGTACCGCGACTCAGGTGAGTGGGGATAAAATGGGATTCTTTGACTCTGAAATAATTCAACAAGAAGCAAAGCTATTATTTGAGGACTACCAAGCCTTAATTAAGCTTGGCAATGATTACGGTAAATTTGACCGCGAAGGCAAAAAGCTGTTCATTGAGCAAATGGAAGCAATGATGGAGCGCTATCGCATCTTTATGAAGCGATTCGAGCTATCAGAGGATTTTATGGCACAAATGACTATGGAACAGCTTAAAACTCAACTTAATCAATTTGGTGTCACTCCACAACAAATGTTCGACCAAATGAACATGACGTTGCAGCGCATGAAAGCTGAACTGGAAAAACAATCTTAGGGGTAGGGAGAAGGGGAGAAGGGAAGAAGGGGAGAAGCAAAGAGCGAAGACTAAAGTAATTAATTTACGACCCCCAACCTCTAATTCCTAATTCCTAATTCCTAACTTCTAACTCCTAACTCCTAACTCTAATCCTTCGGACGCGGGAACTGAGATGGTGACTTGAAGTTTTGTGCGGGTACATTCTTGAGTGCCTGTCTCATAAAGTCAGCCCAAATTGGTGCTACAACTACACCACCAGTTGCACCACTGGCAAGCTGTTTGTTATCATCCCGACCAATCCAAACAGCAGTGGTTAACTGGGGTACAGTTCCCACAAACCAAATATCTTTTTCAGAGGAAGTAGTACCTGTCTTACCAGCCGCAGGACGACCAATAGCAGCATTCTTACCAGTACCCTCAGTAATTACCGAACGCATCACATCGATAGTTGCTGCGGATGCCCAAGGGTCGAGAGCAAGCTGGGGCTTCGGCGTATTATCAAGCAATACATTACCGCTACTGTCTGTAACGCGGACAATTACAGTCGCAGGAGATTGCCAACCGTAATTAGCGAAAGTAGCATATGCACTCGCCATTTCCAACGGCGTTACACCAATCGCACCCAAAGGCAACGAAGTAACGGGTTCCATCGGACTCATAATTCCCAAAGTACGGCAGGCTTCAACTACCTTATTCATGCCGATTGTTTTACCAAGCTTAATTACGGGAATGTTGCGTGATTGTGCTAGTGCATAGCGAATCGACATCGACCCCCCAAAGCTACCATCATAGTTTCTTGGATAGTACCACCCATCACCATCACGATAGCTCACTGGAGTATCGTAAACAGTCGTATTCGGAGTATACTTACCACTGGCGAAAGCAGCATAATAAACAAACGGCTTAAACGAAGAACCTGGCTGACGTAAAGCTTGAGTTGCCCGGTTAAATTCACTCGTTTTCGCATCGACACCACCTACTAACGCTTTGACAAAGTGCGTGCGGGGGTCAATAGCTACCAAAGCCATCTGATTTTTATACAAGCCTCGACCGAGAAGCCGTTCGTGCCACTTGGTGACAGTTTGTTCTGCCATGCGTTGAAACTCGGAATCGATAGTAGTTTGCACGCGCATCCCGCCTTTGAGCAATGCTTCGCGTCCAAATTTTTTGGCTAACTCTGCCGACACAGCATTTGTGACGTAGGGTAAAGCGCTACCTTGAAACGAACGGATTTTACCTAACTTAATTTTTTCCGCCACTGCTTTATCGTGTTCCCCTTCAGTAATCCACCCTAAATCCTTCATCCGTCCCAGCACAATACGCTGCTGTTCCTTTGCTAGATCCATGTGGGTGAAGGGAGTATAAGCTTCGGGCGCTTGAATCAAACCTGCCAACATTGCCGACTCAGCCAAAGTCAAATTATCAGCCGATTTATTAAAATAAGTACGCGCTGCCGTTTGTATGCCGTAGTTGTTGTGACCCCAATAGACTTGGTTGAGGTACATCTCCAAAATTTGGTCTTTGGGGAGAATTTGCTCTAAGCGAATTGCGAGTACTGCTTCAGCGATTTTACGGGTAAATTCCTTTCGGCGCGACAAAAAGAGGTTCTTCACCAGCTGCATAGTGACGGTGGAACCACCCTCACGCACCCCACCACCTCGCCAGTTAGAAACTAGGGCGCGTCCGACACCTTTGGGGTTGATACCGTGGTGAAAATAAAAATCGCTATCCTCGCTTGCCAGTACTGCCCGCTTCAGTTCGGGTGAAATTTTGTCGAGAGACACGACTTCGCGGTTAGCTTCCCCGTGAATACTCGCTAAAAGTTTACCTTTAACGTCGTAGAAGTAGCTAGTTTCAGAGGGAAAATAGTTGCGTAGCTGTCTGACATCCGGCAGATTGCGGAAGCTGATTGCTAATCCTACCAGCCCTCCAGCTACAATAGAGCTTGTCAACATGGTTATGGCTAGTAGGGTGCCGCCAGTTACCTGACCAACTCCCTTTAGAAAGTCAAAACCAGATGCAGCCTGACCGAGGTTTTTTTTATCTTCAAAAGTACTAGACGACACGGCGATTTCACTTCCTCACATGTATATATAAGTGTAATTTCTGGGCGCGAAGCAAGGCGGTTGATTTTTTGTAATTATATTAGTTTGGTAGATGAACTTTTTAACGAAATCAATAGTGACTATAACTAACCTGACGAATGATAGTGCAAAGCATAACAGAGAGCCAATTTCCTAGTATGGCGCATAATTTTCCTTGGTTGCATCGCGGTACTGTAGAAATTTTCCCACAAGCAGCCGATTCTGACAGCGAGAATGAAAATCTCGAAAATTTATTGCTAAAAATCAACCGTCCTTTACGGGTGAAATTGGGCATCGACCCGACTGGCACAGATATTCATATTGGTCATAGCATACCTGTGCGAAAATTACGAGCTTTCCAAGATGCAGGACATACTGCTGTGTTGATTATCGGAGATTTTACGGCGCGAATTGGCGACCCGACGGGTAAATCGGATGTGCGAAGGCAACTTAGTACGGAAGATGTCCAAGAAAATGCCAAAAGCTACTTAGACCAGCTACGTCCTATTCTAGATTTTGATACACCCGGTCGTCTAGAGATACGTTATAACTCGGAGTGGCTTTCTCAACTAGATTTAGGAAAAATTTTAGAATTACTGTCTACAATGACAGTGGGGCAGATGTTAGAGAAAGAAGGATTTGATTTACGGTTTAAGAAGCAGAATCCGATCTTTCTCCACGAGTTTCTGTATCCCTTGATGCAAGGGTATGATTCAGTAGCAGTTGAGTCTGATGTTGAGTTAGGCGGTACTGACCAAAAATTTAACATTGCAGTCGGGCGCGATTTGCAACGCCATTTCGGACAAAAACCTCAGTTTGGCTTGCTATTACCGATTTTGATTGGTACAGATGGCGTGCAAAAAATGTCGAAGTCACTCGGTAATTACATAGGTTTGTCGGAGCATCCCAACCTAAAGTATCAGAAATTGCAGGCGATTCCCGATAATTTGTTAAAGGATTATTTCGAGTTGTTAACAAATTTACCTTTGGACAGTTTGCCCGAAACAGCACGTGATAAGCAAAAACTCCTAGCATGGGAAGTTGTCAAACAATATCACGGCGAAAGTGCGGCACAAGAAGCCAAAAAAGCCGCCGAATCGGGAGGACAAGAAGGTGACATACCTGAGTTTTCGCTCGCTACGATCGAATTTCCAGCGATGTTAGCAGCAATTCTCAATACCAGTGGTTTGTGCAAAAGTAATGGCGAAGGTCGGCGCAAAATTACTGAAGGTGGTGTCAGAATCGATGGCGATCGCATTACCGATGCCGAAGCTACTTTCCAATCGAGCGAAGAATTACACGGCAAAGTTCTGCAACTTGGGAAAAAGAATTTTATGCGATTAGTTTCTTAATGGTCAGTAGTCAGTGGTCAGTAGTCGGTTGTCTTTTGTTATGACCAATGACAACTAACGAAGGACAAATAACAAAGGACAAATAACCAATGACCAAAGAAAAAATAATTGTACCGTTGGATGTGGCCACGATTGAGGATGCGATCGCACTTCTCGATAAAATCCCCGAAGTCACTTTCTGGAAGGTCGGTTTGGAACTTTTTACGACTGCTGGACCGCAAATCCTCGAAATTCTCAAAAATCGCCAAAAACGAATTTTCCTCGACCTCAAATTTCACGACATCCCTAACACCGTCGCCGGTGCATGTCGTGCCGCAGCACGTTACGGTGTTGATTTGCTAACCATTCACTCTACAAACGGACGCGATGCCCTTAAAGCTGCCTCAGAAGCCGTCCAAGTCGGGGCAACTCAAGCAGGTGTCAAACCACCCAAGTTAATCGCTATTACCTTGCTAACTAGCATTGACTCGCGTCAATTAGCGTTTGACCTACGAGTTCCCCTCGAACTGCCCGAATATACCCTAGAAATGGCGCTGATGGCAAAAGCAGCAGGTTTAGACGGTGCAGTATGTTCGCCTCAAGAAGTGGCACAACTACGCTCCGGATGCGGTGATGATTTTCTGCTAGTATGCCCTGGTGTACGTCCACATTGGGCAGACAAAGGCGACCAAAAACGCACTTTTACCCCTGCTAAAGCAATCCAAGCCGGAGCAAATTTCCTTGTCATCGGTCGTCCCATCACCGCTGCCCAAGAACCTGCGTTAGCCTGGAAGAAGATTTGTGATGAGGTCGTAAGTGTGACATGAAGTCAAAGGTCAAGAATCGGAATTATGGCTTGGGCTTCGTAGTTTGTGGCTTTTGGCTTTCGATATCAAATTCCCACAGCGTTCCCGCTTTCTCGCAAAACCCTACCCCACCAGGCGCTAGGATTAAAGATTTTATTCAAAATCAACCTGTAGACAAGAAGCAAAATATTCCTCCCTCTTTACAGGCAAGATATTTTTGCTCCGACCAAAAAATTGAATCAATTACAACTTACCTATTGCGGGATTTACCTAGTTATTCCAATCGCGCCAGCCAACGCGCTCGTCGCCTCACTCGTAAAGGTGATACATTTAGTTATATGGTTGCTGCTGGTAGACCGGAGTTTACACCTCTACCATTAAACCCAAATACTGCAAGTAGTGATACAACAAAAACGCTTTCTGAAGGTGTTGACCAAGTTTTTTTTACTACATTAGAACGCCAATATACTGCGGGCAAAGCAGTAGAACTGCAACAATTTCACTGGTTATTGCTGACAAAAACCAACAGCGGTTGGCGTAAAGTCATGATGTTTACTCAAACAGGTTCTTTCCCAGTCACGAAACAACCAACAAGTCCACCACGCGACAGTAGTGATGGTACAGTAGGTCAAGCTATTGATGCGTGGTTACGCGACTGTGAAGCAGGAAGCGTGCGGGTGAATTATAGAATTAGGTAAATTTAGTTATAAGTGCCATTATCAACCATCACAATTATTACCCCATTGATAATGTTCAGTTAAGTATTGTAGGGTGCGTTAGACGAAAGTCGTAACGCACCATTTTTAAGGGGAGGAGTGCGTTACGAGATCGTACACACACCCTACGTATCTGTTCAAAAATATGCAGGGGTAATCCTATATGTTATTCAGATTCATTAACATCACATTCTGCAAGTAATTCATCAAGATTTTTCGGAAAATCGCCATTTTTCACTTTTCTAGTAAAAACTTGGTAGCAATCATTTTTATCTCCTTCTTTACGAGGAAATCCCAACCAAAAGATGATAATAACTTTTTGTTCTTTAAATGCTCGAAAAAATAAACGGTAACGGGATGGTAATCCCATTTTCTTAAGACGACTATATTTTTGTAATGGCTTTTGTAAACTAAAATACGATGCAAAAGGGTCTTGAGGTATTTTATCTTTAATGCTTGTATCTAAAGCTTTTAATAACTTTACATCTGGATGTGTAATAAATTCTTCTTTGGATAACTGACTTTTGAAATGTTCTACCCAACTAAATAAATCTATCCACTGTTGGTTGAACAATGGATAAAAGAATATTTTCCAACCATTACAATTTATACTCATTCATCTACCGTTACATCAGCAAGTAAATCATCGATTTTATCACTCATTTCTTGAGTGTAAGGAACAAGCTTGGATGGATTTTGGATTGCGTCTTTCATGAGAAAGTCGAGAAATAGACTCATCATCAAACTTTCATCATCATCGGCATTATCTACATCTTCTGTATCTAAGCGAATTAACAAAGTGTTGTCAGGCAACACTTGCAA
>QQTW01004480.1_pt1 | contig 10488 bp, 9 predicted proteins | sample 1904831 | NCBI WGS metagenome assembly QQTW01 (sample SAMN09435610, study PRJNA476489) | Subsurface metagenome, whole genome shotgun sequencing project.
GGCGAAAAGATCAACGAAAACAAAGGGTTCGCGTCAGCCGGAGGCAGTGCAAATACCGGCGACACGGTGGGAGGAAACATGTGCAAGCACAGAGGCCGCCCCCCTCGTTGCAAAAATAAGTATAATCTTGAATTTGACTCCGTAGAGTCGTTTCAGAGATTAAACTGAAAAGAACAGATACCTGCAAACAGTCAGTGAAGTCAGTCTGTCGATAGACAGCAGAGGTACGCACTACACTTGACTATTTTCTGAGTCAGCAAGGTTCCACAAGTTGAATCAAGCAGTGGAGAGACAGGGAAAGGAAGATACATACTCTGTGCGAAAAAATCAGCAGAGTTTCACCCATGAACGGAGAGGGAAGACTTATAAGCCAATAGCTAGATCACGTGAGAGTTAGCACAGTGCTGCAAAGAGTTCGAGGTGTGCGAGTTGGAGTGTGCATGGAGATGAGGGAGGGAGAGGGAAGAGGGAGAGGGAAGGGGGAGAGGGAAGGAGGGAGGGGGGGTGCAAAGGAAGGGGGGTGCAAAGGAAGGGGGTGCAGGGGTTGATTGGTGCTGGGGTGATTGGTGCTGGGTTGGAATTTTTTTGGGGTGGGAATTTTGGAAATTTTTAGGAATTTTTTACTCACGCAAAGAGAGCTGAAGATTGAAGTGAGGGGGAAGAGGGAGTTAAATACTCAGGGTGGGCCACTAGTGGGTGGCTAGCAGATCACACTCTCTAAGCCTGTTACAGCAGCACAGGAAAACTCTAAGCCTGTTGTAGAGCGATTCGAGTGAAACCTTGGAATCAACAGCTTTTGCATGGGCCAGACCACATGCAGAAGGGAACCCGAACCAATATTCGCGCCATGGGTTCGTGCCCAATGCCTCAATATAATCATTCCATCCTGCGGTACTCCGTATATCACCGAGGATGATCAGAGAACCCTAACCGCAGAACCTCGTGAGACCACCGACAACTGAGGGACCACTGAGCCTCTTGAGCCTACCGAGACCTCATGAGTACTATGTACTTTAAAATGCATTTTATGCGACTTCTACGGAGTACCGTCCACTTCATTGTAACCTTTCACCCATTCCGCGAACAGGACTCAGAAATTGACATACGTAACCCGCGATACAACCAATCTCTCCACTCGAGGCATATATAACCCACGATGCAAGCAATCGCCTCCGCACCTTCACAGATTGCCAGCGACATACATCAGCGGCGTACCTTACTGTATTAGCGCACATGCTGCCTTCTCTTCCGTGATTCGTAGAAAGATTCGTAGATAGATTCCAACGTAGATTCGCCCGTGGATACGCTCGTGGACTTGAACGTAGCTTTGAACGCGGATTAGCTAATTTAGCTTACGGTTCGCTCATAATATGGCTCGTAAGCTGAACGCGGATTCGCTTGTAAATTCGCTTCTAGAGTCAAACGCGGATTCGCTCATGCATTGAACGCTCGTATATTCGCTCGTGGATTCGCTGATGGATTTTAAGCCAGGATTTCGCTGATCTTGAAGTGAACAGCGTTACTGGGTATCATCACATTCGTTCCTCTCTACCTTGCAGATAAAGTGCATCACTCAATTTAGTTTTATGTTCATCATAACGAACCAAATGCTCCTTGGATAAAGTGCTTGAAATTCTACAAACGACCTGAAATGACTCTTCTCGTCATATATGTGTACAGATTCCTGTTCCTGGAGTCTTCATATGATCTCCTTTTTCCAGCACCATGAACATTTCATTGTTCCTGACCCACTTGGCGTGTTTATTGAAGCGAGGCGTAGCGATCTTCTTACTCATTGATGAATACGGGATCTGACATCACTAATAAAGCGAAAAGATAGGCTCGAAGACAGGCTCGAAGCTCAAAGAAATCAGGCTCATATGTACTCATCGTGTAAGTATCATGATCAGGGCCTCCTTTTCCGCCGCTACGTGCGTCAGTTCGTTTGCTGCTGACGTCTTGTTGATGCTGAACAGGTCGTATATCTTTGACATGTACCTAGGCATGTACAAGGAATGGCTTACCGGGTTAGTGAGAAATCACCAATTTCCTGCTGTCAGGAGAGATGATCCCATAGGATTGAGCTCGTCTTAGCTTCGCCTCAAAAGGCTACTAGACCCCAGCACCGCGTTGAGGTGCGAGCTCCCAGCTGGGGTAGACTATGGCAGCGACAGGCCTTCGGCCAGGCTACAACATAGTCCCAGCAACAACATGCCCTTGAGCATGGCTACTGTGCAAGTTTGATTGAGTTCGAACCAGGCGGCTCAGAGCCCGGAGGCCTGGTCACAACAGGCTCACTCGAACTCGAACCAGGCGGCTCAGAGCCCGGAGGCCCGGTCACAACAGGCTCAAATGCAGACTCGAAATGCAGACTCCAAACTCCAGACGCCAACCCCCAGACCCCAAATCCAGACTCCAAACTCCAAACTCCAACTCCAAATTCATTGCATAGTTGAGCTGCTCTCAATCTTCAATCTCGTGCATAACGACTTCCGGTTCGAAGGTTACGATCCCCCCCGGGAGGACCTCAGACTGATTCAAGGCCTCCAGCATTGGCTTGGTTAGCAGGTTGCTCCTCGTCCAGCTACATGGCCGTCCGTAGTAGTGGAGGCAGCGCCAGCAGTTCTGTGTGCCCTCGACCTGCTTGCAATCGGAGTCCTGCTTCATTCTTTTACTGAGGCATGCATCACACCTCTTTCTATCGTGGCGCAAAGCCGACGGTGCTTGCCATGGGCCGCCGACGTTATGCAGGCCCACGTTTCTCATGTCTGCCATGATAGCAGACTCGCTCCGCCTGGCATTGCTGGGAGCCGGGACGTCCGACTTGCCGAGCTCGGGACTAAGGTTGTATTTCTGTTTGAAATAATCGAAGGTGAGCTCTCTCATTCGAGGAAGCCCAAGGTCCTTGTCCCATGCTCGTGGCTGTGGTGGATGTTGTCAATTGAAGAATCGAACAAACGCGATTGCCCAGCCGTAAGCGCCATTCGCCCCATAGTCGTTGTCGTCGAGCAGCCACTCCCTCTTTGAGGCTTGCAAGGTCATGGCCTGGGGACCGCCATTCTTTTCTGACCACTCGACTCGCACCCCAATGGAGTTTGCGAGATTCCAGTCCTCGAAGCAGCCAACTTTGGGAAGCCGTGCCCAGGGTCTCGGGTGGGGCGAACCATCCAGCATCAGCTCGAAAACCACCGTAATCGGCGTTCCGGGAGCCGGTCCCTCCGTCTTGGTGATCCGGAAAGCGAAATTCTGGATATTGAAAAAGACTTTCATCCCGCTCTGGTTAACGGGTCCCATCAGGGTTGTTGTCGTTTTGCGGAAATTGGCAACAGGCCCCACCCCTGGCATATGAGCCTCTGACCTGATCCATAGGACCTTCGCTTTCAGTGCCATAACCTCCAACATTGGGGTCGATGTATTGAGGCGTTTGGATGCGCCGAATGTGGGTCTTGACGAGCCGCCGGGCCATCTGGTCGCGGCTTTGGCTAGATTGGCGGCATCTACGAGGAGCTTGGCGGCGGATCTGATAGGGGGAACTCGCTGACCTCGTCATTAAGATCTCGCATTTGACTGGACGGTCTGCAAAGTCGAAAATAGAAGGCAGTGGGACCGTAGCTTTCCAGCAGCAGAACCATGACCTGCTCCACCAGATGTAGAAATCGATCGTCTTGAGTTCTCGCCGACTTGAAAACGCACAAAGCCACCATTCTCACATCGCTGGCATTTTTCACCCTCGCCTCGGCACGTGACTTCTCCTTACTGCCAGCTTCCCCCTACCACAGGGCATTACCCACGCCGTCATGTCTACAAACGGCCTGTAAGCAGCGCGAATCACAGCATTGAGTCGTATGACCCGGTAAGTACGTGTGACAGGTATCAAACTTCCGTTGCTCTGCTGCTTTTTCATCCTCAAGCTTTCCGGACCTCATTTTGGCACCGAAACCATCGTTAGAATATCCAGTCAGACAACCGTACAGCTTCAGTCCTGCCATTCAGCCTTTCGGTACTATCTGACCGTAACCCAGCCACTGTGTCGATTGCAGATACTCTCAAGCACTCTCAAGGAAACCTTCCACACTACCTGCCTCTTAGCCTTGCGAATCATGGCCGATCAGATCCGTGCCCCATTCCGAATGTCTCCATTCCCAACGTCTCCTGCCGCGGACAGCCCCGTTGGCCATATTTATCGGACCATACGCTCCTTTCGCAATTACGCGCCTGGCCAGCCGGGCACGTAGAAGGGCGACATCGAATTTCGCGAGGGAGACGTCGGCGAGGTATTGGGAATATCAGACGCGAACCGCGCATTAATACATGTGAGCAACATCAGAACGATGCAGAAGGGCTGGGTCCGAAGGGACCGCATAGAGATTGGCGACGCCATCGTCCGGGAGGATGTCCTGTTCGACGTTGCCGTAGCCGACGACGATGCCCAGCTTCAATACATCCCCGTCGATGTCAATGTCCGGGAATCTGTACCGCAGGTTCAGAGGGCCGTCAGCGGCCTCCTGACCATGATCAACACCTGCAAGGACGACATCTTCGGCGGGCTCCCAGATTGGTGCAATAAGTTGTTCCAGAATATCCCCAAGCTCACTGACGATATCGTGAAAGCGATGAAAGATGCTGGAGTATATGATGTTTTGAATGAAAAGGATTTCGATTTCAAACAACTCTACACAGCTGGACGACAGATATCAGGTGATACACCTCAAGGACTGCAGGGCATTTATGCCAGGTTCTACTGGGGTGTACCCGAAATGCCCGGCGCCGTCTAAGTCTACGTCGGCAAATCCGCAGACATGCAAGCTCGGTATCGCAGTCACGCCGACTCGGTCCGAAAGGGGGTCGGCAGCCACTATAAGTGGTTGGAACAAACGTGCAGTCCGTGATGCATGCACACGCCCTTACCCGCCGACGAAACGGCATTGTATAGCAAACAGTATGGCAATGCATCAATCTATGTACTCTAACGTCATGCTGGGCTAACACACGTTAGTGAACTTTACGCTGCCAATTTCCGGCGTTGTGGCCCTCCGGGGCAAAGACGAGTTTGTCCAGGCCCGATTGTAGGGTACAAGGCTACGAGACGAGGGGACACCATGTCCCAGCGAGTGCATCTCCTATCCATGCAGCCCCAAAGCAGCAGGAGAGGAGGGTCAATTGCCGCCTCTTGCCGCCGGGGTGGCTCCCCGTTCGCCAGCGCGGCCGCCGCCACCGCCGGCCAAGGAGAGCCGGAAAAAGAAAAGGAAAGCGGAAGAGGACGAGGACGAGGATGGAAGTCCCCCATTGGGGCAAGAACAAGAGGCGGTGGCTCCCGCGCAGGAGCCCATTGAGTGGCCCTGTCGGCACGGCCGGCGGGAGGTGGCAGCCCCCGTGCAGACGGCGGTGGCTACACTGAAGCCCGGGGAAAGACCCCGTCGGTACTTCCAGCGGAGGGCGGCAGCCCCCGTGGAGACGGCTAGTGAGGCGGAAACGCCAATATTGACAGGTAAAGAACGGGCTCTAGCGATTCCGGGTAAGGCGAGCCTGACACTAGTGCCTGACGTTAGTCGTGGACCCCGAAGAGGGAGAGAGGGTAGAGATAATACACGACCTCTACTAATACCGACCGAATACGGTCAAGGGCTGGCGGGGAAAGTGGGTCAGGACGGGGTTCTATCGCGAGATCGTGCTGCCGTAGTCTGTTTGTGCATGCGTTGTGTCTGCCCTTGCGTCGTCTGTTTCCATGGCTTCCATTTGCTCTTTGCTGCGTTGCTCATGGCTCCGCAAGGCTCTTGCTTCGTTGCTCTTTGCTGCGTTGCTCGTGGCTCCGCAATGCTTTTGCTGCGTGCCCGTTGCTCGTGGCTTCGCAATGCTTTTGCTGCGTGCCCGTTGCTCGTGGCTCCGCATGGCTCTTTACTGCGTTGCTCGTTGCTCGCGGCTCCGCATGGTTCCGCTGCCGTTGTACGGGACTCCGACGGGCTGCTCGGGGCTCCACTTGCAGGCGGACGTTGAGACGAGTCATCGGACGACTGCTAGTGCTCGTGGCTTGTCTGCTCGTGCCCAGTGTTGCTGGCTCAGCGGAATCTCCATGTCTGCTGTCTGCTCACGGTCCGCACTGCTTTCCCCGCCGTTACTCAAGTCTCGGCATTGCTGGAAGACGTTACCGTGGCTCAGCACCGCTAGCAATGGGGCTCGTCACAGTTTGCCCGCCTGACACATGGTTGCACGCGGTCAATTCCACCTTGGGATCCACGTCTGGTATTCGCATGCGGCTCAGCAAGAATCGAAGGATGTTCTGTCTGCTCACGGGTTCGCACGATTTTGCTCGTCCTTACTCGAGCCTCAGCATTGCTGCAAGACGTTGCTCGTGGCTCCGCATGCCTGCTGTTACACGTGGATCTGCATCAAGACGTTGCTCGTGGCTCCGCACGCCTGCTCGTGCTCGTGGCTCCGCACTCGATCCTTGGGAGGCTTTACGACCCTGCCGCTTGACTCGTGGCTGCACGTGGTCGATATCAGACCCGACTTCTCACATCTGTCATCTGCATGCAGCGCATGGCTGGCGTTGACCTAGGATCTCTCGCCAGTGTTCATTGCTGGCCTGGGGATGTCAAATTTTCGGGCACGTCCAATCGTGATCCCGGCGGCTGCGATGGCAGGAGCATGCTCCGAAGTCTGGTTGTCCGTCCGCATAACGCATCCCCGCAACGACTCTGACACTATCCAATCACAACTGGTCTGGGTCTCCACTTTTCTATCGACAACACTTTTCAGATTCAGTTCCAGTTCCTGACACTGAGTCGCTTGGGCGAGACAGTCATCAAAAGCTGTTACTTCTGCGTCGAGTAGCACCGACAGCGGAGAATAACGTTATGCTCCATTGACGGCTGGTGCCCTTATTGGAGCGACGGCCCTACGGAGAACGGCGTGACGTTCGACACATCCATCCAGAGCGACGGTGTGCTCGAGTCGCCGTTGACGGGTTGGTGCCCGGAGCATCTTCGACCATTGCCTCGTCTGCTTTGACCGCCGATTTATTCCACAGTCTCTTCGTCGATCCGTAATTGCTAACAGCACGCTCCTTCGTGATCCCATCATGCATTGGCGGCGAGCCTTACTTCTCAAATCATCAACCGCCGTGTACAACATCGCAACGCAACCGATTATGGATCAACATCGTTCTTTAACAGCTGCCTTATCGTCCAACATTGATCGGCCGGCTCATCTCTCCTATCAGGCTCCGCATCGATGGTCGGTTGTGAACGACTTCCCAAACTATCATCAGCCGCGTGTCCGTTCGCAGCAGGACTGCGAGCGTCCTGCTTTGATCGTCATCAACTTACTGCCCCTGGCCAGTCCAGTGTTCGAACGGCTGCGTCGCTGCGCGAGAGCGCTTGAGACGTTGACACGTTGGATTCCCGAACTCTGTCCACAAGTGCGCGAAGACTCCGTCAACTATGTTGAAGAGATTCTGAGTCATGCCATTTAGAGAATCCTCAAACTTGATTGCCCCTTTTTGGGTATGACATTTGATTTCTTGCCTTGTTTAAGAGATTCTCGTATGGCATTGTGCGGGTTGTCAGTGAATCCTTGTTGTTTTGGCTTTGCATGAAACCTTGTTTGTTGACCTTTCCTTCACTGGGAGTTGTGTTGCGCTTTGCGGATACCCAGCACGATTCATGGCCAAAGAAGATCCATTCTGAGGGCTGCTGCTCTCGACCTCTGGTCTACGGCGTTGGGATACCGCCATCATCCACCTATCGTTGACATCGTTTCCGGCGCCAGAAGGAGTTCCGGACCAACAGTGTGAAGCCGTTCCTGATCTTGGGTCCGGCCTGCGACGTTGGAAGCACCTCTGGCGGCGATCCACCGTCGACATCGATGCCAGCGTGCAGAAGCGGCCGCGAGGATGATCTTGTCTCTGGCTCATAAGGTTTGAACGATATCTGGGAGTAATGGGCTCCGGATACCATAAGCGGCGTTTAGAGTCCATGGAGTGGTGACCGGTCATTGGGCCTCGTTGGTCCTGAGCGTCCACTTGCTGCGAACAAGGACGGTTGTGTGCTATTCGTCCGACAACTTCGGCGGCACACGCATGCTTCATCGTTGATCCGAACCCCTTTCAATCCACCAAGGTCCAAATCTGCATGTTATCGATACACGATTCTTGCCGCAGCCATGTCCGACCAGCGTTGTCATCTGGGCCCCTGGCCTTCCTAACTTTAGAGGCGTTGGACCAAGACAGGAACGGGGTCATGTCGATGATCTTTGCGGGATAACAAGGCTTGGATGGATCGAAGGCAGCATCAGGGTATCGACCGCCATGAGGCTATGACGGGCTTCAACGCTGACTGCCCTCAGATCTACAAGTGACTGCAACCATCATCGTCGAGAGCGACGGTGGATCAGGCATACGGTCGTGGGTCTTTCGGATGTCGACACGATGTTGGCATCGGCTGCCAAAGAGCCCGGGTTGGTTGGCACATGGTTGCTTCGGCCGTCTCCATACTGATGACCATCATCAGGCATCAGGTCATGCCGCTGGTGCCTCGCTTGGGTTCGCTGGAAAAGGAGGGAGAGGCGTCAAAGGGGGACTTCTCAGCACCGTGTAAACAAAGCGGGATATCCGATGACGCTCCTGTCAGAGTCGTGAGGAGCAGCGTGATGTGGATTCTGACGATGATGACTTTACGACTACTTCGGAGATGGATTTCACCCAGATGAAGCGGGGACAGAGTTTGTTGTCCTCATGCAAGGTCGTTGTTGGGTCGATCTACCCGTGGACACTGCTCGGAATTTTTATCCTCCGGAATGCACGAGCTCCCGACCACCCCGGCACTCCCGGGCCGTACGGAGTCGGGTGTTCCTATTGCTAGAAGCCATAACAAACAATCCAACCGACGATACGGATTCGCTTTGATATGGAGAGTGACAACTCAGCCCTTCGTTCTATCAGATATTTCCAGATAACTGGCTTGAATTGCTTTATCCTCTACCGATTCATTATTGCGTCGGCAAAAGTCCGGATCAAATTGCACGGGCCTGGCCGATCGAAAGCCTTCCAACATCTGAAGATTGCACGTGCCTTGGCGTGAGCAGCACCAGCAGGCCAAAACATGAGGATGGGGCTGGCTCCATGTACTCAAAAAGACGAGTATCATTCCTAGATTACTCTCCCTTGATTCAAATCATTCTATAAACTCAGTATTGGCTATCAATTGATTTCGTCTGGTTGATGGCACCGTCTCCACCTTGTGACTTAACTTGCCTCTACGCGAGAAACCTTCAAGACCAGAGGTTTTACTACTTTACAACTACATATGTACGGGACGATCGTCCAGTCGGATACACCGTACGTGATCAGGCAAATGTGAAGGAATTACAAAATTTCCCAGGAACTCGAGCATGATGTGATGGATTTATATGCCTCCCTCCGCGCTTTCATTATATCTTGTACCAATCGTTGTTCGCAGCGATCATAAGCATTCTGCTAGGCTGATCGGTCTTTGATGCCTAGAACACCGTCCATCGGCTTTCCGGATCATCTTTCACAAGAAGAGTTGCGACGCTGTGGTTACTGTGCTATGAAATTCCCTTCTGCAGGTGTGCTCGATGGTCGAATTACGAGACTCAAAAAGGAAAACTGGCACTCAATGGGAAAGCCTCATGACCACACATTGTGTAAGCCAATGTGAGGATCGAGTCAACTTCCAACGTTGAGCAGATATGATGCTTTTTCTGAGTTGACTTGTCTCATGTGCTTCTCGCCTTCTTGGGTATCCTGAAGGGACCACTCAAATATATTGAGAGCAGCTCAGGTAGCCAGATTGGCCGAAGCGGGATCTCGAAAGCTTCGAATGAGCCAGCATAGTCTCTGCCGTTCTCTCGTACTTAATCTGAAAGGCCACGCCGGTCCTGGTTAGATACACCTCGCAAACCGCCTGGGTACGCCAGAAACCCCTCGAGCGCCAGCTATCGTATTCTGAAGGGTGACGTCCAAGGCATCGGACTCCACCAATGTCCTCCAAGACGTGGTCTTCCACCGAAAGTTTGCCTGCCACTCTTGAACCAATGGCTGCATTTCCGATTGACGCCGTGCCGAATAGTCAAAGGATGATTAACCCCATGCGCTGACGGAAGTGCTCAGAGGACGTCCTTCAAGACTTCTTTCTGTGCAGTGGTCAAAGTGGTCGGGAATTTGATATTGACGCCGACGACGAAGTCCCCTCTTTCTGTCGGCTTCTTGCTCTTCGGCATGCCAAGTGAAGGAAAGCGGTCCTCCCAGGTTGGTGGTGTTGGTCCCGAGTGGCCAACAGAAATCTGCTTGCCGTCGATCGTCTGTACGGTGCGTTTCCATCCCGTGAGCGCCTCTTTGAGGTCAATGTCCACGACATGACGGACGTCGTCGCCTTCGCGTTTGAACAGAGCATGGTCTTTCTGTAGCTATGTGTTAGCGCTGGTGTGGAGCTTCATTATCAGTGCGTTGCCTGAAAGGGGGGGGGGGGG
>QQTW01004481.1_pt1 | contig 10488 bp, 10 predicted proteins | sample 1904831 | NCBI WGS metagenome assembly QQTW01 (sample SAMN09435610, study PRJNA476489) | Subsurface metagenome, whole genome shotgun sequencing project.
CACATTATTGGCTTATTGTCATGTCACCTATCTAAGGTTTCCTCCGGCCAAGTGGTGTGAACGATTGTTTAAATCTCCCAATGGGCTCCCAGAAACGAAATGCTCGACGCAGAGTATCCAACGCCAGAGCAGACACATGCAAGGAGGGAAAGAGCAATGGTATGACGCAACAGCAGCTGGTATACTAGTGTACCTGCCATGAAGTTAGGAGAAAATCATGTCGTCGACCGGATGATGGTGAATTATACTGAAATCGCGTCTTCAGATGTACGACGGAAAATGAGAACGCTGATCGTTCAACGACAAGGGCTTCTTCAGGGGCTCCCGTTTGCTATTCGGTTCTGCTGTTTTTGGTATTGTCTCCAGTCGGGCTCAAATTGACTGCAGTATGAGGTTGGTGCGCATCAAAATCCCGGTTTGAAAACGTCTTAGATCACTTATCATGACACCAAACCTAAATTGATGAGTCGAGTAGAAGCTCTAGGAAATACAAGAATGGATATGCGCACCGACATCGTACGCCTGAGGATAACAACTATACCAAACGGACAAATAACAAATTTGGAAAAATGCAAGAATCCTACGATTCGTGAAGCGCGGGACTTCATCACATCAATGCGCTCGGGGTTTGCCAATCCTCACCAAAGGACGCGAGCCACCATCAATCGGTGTCGGGTGCGGCCTGAAATAACCCAGAGCATTGTCTTTGACCCTGTTGAACAAGGCTCCCAGGTCTTTCCTGGGCTCCTGGATATTGAGCTGCAAGGGATTAGTCGACGATGACTCGCCACCTTTGGACTGGCCAAGTTGAGGGGGCCGGGTCCTTTTCTGAGGCCAATCGGGGCGTCTGGGGGCGCTCTGAGCCATCTGTCGCCAGTATTCGCCGTTGCACCATTCCAATTGCTCCTCGTAATCGGCCTGCATTTCCCACTGTCCAGATTGCATCAGATCAATCATCCCCAACTGAGCGGTTGCCGTTGCTCACATTCCACATGGCGCAAGTGTTGATCCATTCGTCCCAGTGATTCCACGCAATCAGATCATCGGGCGTCTTTCCCCTTTCCGCTTTTCCCCACATCTCTCGCAGGTGCCTGAAAGGGATGTCTGAACTTGGGCGCCCACTGTAACTCGGCGGGTTGCTCCTTCGGTCTGTCATACCTTAGCTTTGGTCGCTTTCTGCTGTTGCTCGCATGCCTTACGCATCATATGGGCTCTGACATCGTTATGTGGCCCTGCATGGATTCCAGCTAGTGGGCTAGCAAGAATTGTAGCACATAGGGCTCCAACAGGGGCTAGTTGTAGAAGATGCATGGCCATAGAAGGTGCTTTTCCCAATCATTGCATGGCCTTGAGCCCTCGTTGGAGGGAAATGAGGCCTATTTATATGTAAGATCCTTGCATTCAATTTGTCTTCTCTTACGAGGCCTGAAATTTCTCTTCCTTGTCGCCGGCGAGTACTCGTACTCGCCAGTACGTTAGAGCGTTTCTATATCATCGTGTTCTCCATGATGAAGCTCGTGAGATTCCACACATGAGACTCCAGTAACATGTTCGTATTGGGACCTTTATGGAAGATCCTCCGTATGGTTGAAATGCGGTGCTCGGAGTAGCATGAGCACCAGGTCAAGTCCACCATTGTAGTTCGACCAGGAAATCGTTCAAACATATTGTGATGTTGAAACGCAAAATTGTAGACTTCTCAGCGGCTCCGTCGATCCAGCGTAGGCCATGACAACATCGTAGGTAGGCGTTAAGATTGACTCTAGTATAGTGAGGGCAGCACAAAAGACTCGTTCCGCTTGGCTGTTCATGTTGGCCGACGCGTGTTGGTAGCTCCGTAACATGTGAAGCTTCTTCTTTGCTGGGCAAGCATGGACAGATCACGGACGAGTGGTAACGACACTACTGGTACAAGGGCCGCCGAGGCACAAAGCTTGGACGGGAAGTTCCGACAAGAGTCGAGGAAGTCATGTGACCAATGTCGGTCAGGTGACTGAACAGGCGTGGGAACCTCTTGGGTAGGGCTACGTGAGTCATGGCTGGATGGTTGCAAAACTCAGGAATTGCAGTCCATCGCAGCAAATCGACGACGATACAGTCGTCAGAGATACGGTCTCATTGCGGTTGCGACTTCTCACCTGATGCCCAAGAAACGACATCACTTACCCTTTCACAAACCAGCAAGCACGCCACATCCTTCATTGTCATCCGCGTTGACATCCAACTCGTTGCCCCGCGGTGGCAATCAAAGCTCACCTTCCGTCAACGAGCTTCTTTCACGGTTACGTAGAAACCAAACCGGCAACGGCTCTGGCTCAGGTTCAGCGGACTTTCCTCATGCCGTCAACCAGCCACTTGTCAGCACTCCGTTGCTGGCAACTGCTCATGGACCTGGCTCCCGCCCGCACGCACCGGGGGCGCTTCCTCCCCGGGCTCAGCCCGGCCCACAGAATGCACGGAGAATGCTTCGGCGGCCGCCAGGCCCGGCACCTCCTCCAAGTTGGCTGGTCCCTACAACCGACCAGCCTCAAACGCGCATCGACCTGAAAGACGAGAAGCCGACAATGTTCGAACGGCCGGACAGTGTCGATCGTCTACCTGGACAGTTCAAGCCGTCAGAAAGGAGCTTGCAACACTGGACCTTGTTGAAACTCGCCAAACACTGGGATTGGCAGGTCGGCTATAATCGGCATCATCTTCATGACCTTCCACCGAGACTTAAGTCTGCCCTGCTCAGCTACATTGCGGTGCACGGCCAAAATTCGTATCTCACAATCGAGCACTTGCGCACGGTATTTGGCCTCCGGGGAGAGGACGGCACTACTGTTGATGATGTTACCTACCTGGATATCTCCGGTGCTCTTGTCCGTTCCATCAAACTGAAGCAGCTACAACACTTTCTAGTGGTTCAACGTGGCTCCGGTGCTGAAGCGTCGTCGACCACCAAATCCGGCTTGATAACTCCGGAGGAAGAATCGTGGGAAACTAGCGCGGACAAGGCCTTGTCTACCTCGGCGTCAATACCTTCCATTCGCTTCACAAACCTTACTCATCTCTCCTTGTCACATCCTTGGCCTGGTGCATCTTGGTCCGACCTCCTATCTCTTGCGCCGCACTTGGCGACGCTCACGCATCTCTCGCTCGCATACTGGCCGGTTCCGCGTATGAACCCGAATGCAAGGGCGGCCGATCCCGTGTTCGAAAACTCGCCCTTCTCGGTGGCCTTGGGTGGCAGCTTTTACGAGGCGTTCGGACCCGGTTGGTCGGAAGCAGCGGGAATCTTGCGGCGCTTGAGCAAAGCGACGTATTGTCTCGAATGGCTCGATCTAGAAGGATGTTCGGAATGGATCGAGGCGTTGGCGTGGGGGAGCTGCGATGGTCACCTCGGCGAAGGTCCTGAATGGACCGACGCTTGGCGTGGCATGAACACCGTCATCGTGCGGCGCGGCAGGGACATAGTTGTGCCGGAATGGCAACGTCCCGCCGAGAAGCGGATGATCGAGACGCAGATTCAGAACAGGCGGGAGGCGGAAGGATGTCCCCGGCTGCGCTTTGTCTGGAACCGAGAGGTGACAAACGATCCCGATCAATGTGGGTTTTCTTCAACCTCATATCTCAAAGATGTCGTGTTGACGTTTGCTACTTAGAAAGTCGAAGGCTATGAGCCATTTCCGCGTTGATGATGCTGCGGAAGGCGTTGGACCTGGGTACTGAATAGGTCCGCATGTCCAGCAGCTAGCTCTTACGAGCATTCTTGGTAAGTAGGGTGTTAAGCCTGTCCATGATTGTCCGGCGTTTCTAACGTCAAACAGTACAATCAGGTTTCTTCAGGAAGCGCAATCCAGAGCGTGGATTCAACAGTTCGTATGGTATAGTTCAACGTGATGGGTACTACAACCCTCTATAGTCACTCCGTTGTATACTTGACGGTGGGAAACCTTTCGTACCGTCACTCGTTTGAGGATACCACCACGCAAGATCGTCTCCTTTAGACTTCTCAAGGTTTCATCTGACCGCCTGTCGTGAGTTGCTACACAAACTGCACCTCATGATTACAGCGGTCCCTGGTGGAAATATTACATTGCCTATCACATACTATCTCAGCATATGTAACATGCCTAGAGTCGAGTAGTCATCATCTCAATCGACCCACCTTCACTCACTCTCACTCGTAGATTGCTGGCGTGGAAGTGATGCATCACATTAACTTCATCATACCTTACGATGCCACGTAAGACTAGTCCTAATTACATATGCATGTCATAGACTGTATCATATGGGATTTACATAAATCACGGCCCCATACATGGATAAATTTAGTTGCTTCGAGACACTCTCCACTGCTAGCAAAAAGAAAGGGGAGAATTTATATGCTCTTCCCGCAAGCTGTAAACGCTCTGTAGCTTCAGCTCTCACTCCTGATTCTAGGTTGATGCTCATCCTAGATCTTCGGCCATGGTTTAATGACGTGTAGAACCGGGCAAGTTGAGCACAATAACACGAAGTGAGTAGATGAGTGGATGAAGAAGAATGTTAATGTTATTCCGTTCCTCATGAAAAGATGGGTAATTATATCCTCGTTGAAGACAACCAAGCTGCCGAAAAAGGAGGTTGCCAGGTGGCGTGATTCCGGGTAAGACTGATGCTACCTGGGTAACCTCGGCCTGAGTCGGTCAAATCTAGGCTCGTCCCGTAACATCTTCTGCTCTATTTTCTGGGTCCAAGTTGCACATTGAACACAACATAGAGAATTCAGTGCGGGAGTCATTTTTCATGCGAGGCAACAGGTCACGCAAGAACGGATGCAGATGCAGAGAAGCCTGTGTAAGCCAATCCACCTCCGCTTGAACTTTTCGCAGCAGTAGCAGGAACATGGGAAATGCCAGCTTCTCGCAGCTAGCATTATAAGGGTTTGATATTACCTGCTTCGGTTTCAATCCGGGAATACCAGCAGGTGCAGGAGCGGCAGCTCCGTCCCAGGAACTCCAATCCTGACATGGCTTTTTTGAGTTCTTGACGCTGATCAGCAATATGGCAGCCTTATCCATCAGGCATCAGCCAGACGCGAGGTTACACTTCAACACAATTAGCGTTTCCATTACCGGGGTGTATACCGCATGCTCTATCTCCCATAAACACCACAATGCAGATTTTTCTCCACGTGCTCCATCAAAGACTCATTAACCTGCCTCAGCTCAGCATGCATGAACCATGACGTCGTGTTAGCCTTGCAAGGCTGAGTGAGGTCCGTCCCTGAGGTCCCGCTAGCTCTGGTCGATCTCGGAGAATTGTTTTTGACTTTAGAGCCAAACTATCAATCGGTTTCGAGATGGTTATGCAGATACCCTGGTCAGGGAAGATTGATACTTAACGTGCATGGTAACACAGATTTCTGTTGACAGCTGTCAAGATCTGGATCTAAACCCTAACTTCGAGGTTCGACGATTTGAGTTTTTGTAGGAAACTAGTGGTAGTAGTCGGTGACGCGCTCGAGGTACCGGTACTTGTACGGATATCTGTACAGGTACATGAACGACAAGTCTTGAGGAGGTTCGAGCTAAAGCAAGGTGTGTTCACGATATTGCATGCTGTGGCTGGTGCGACAATGCCTTGGGGATGAGTGACCTGCATAGGACTTTCCTGACTATCGTCACGATTATTCAAGTTCTTTCCCCACTTCGGCCAACGTCGGCTGGAGGGTGGGAGCTGACTAAGACTGTCTCGGCTCAAGCATAGGTAGAACGAAGATGTTTGCTTGGTCTTCATATGCAGCTTAATTTGAAATTCGGAGTCCTGCGTGAAATCCTCAGCCCTGGAACGAGGCTTGCAACATATAGAACGACCGCTGCTGCGGAGCGCAAAAGGCCACAGCAGGTAACCTATGGTTGATTCACGCTATTTAGCCTTGAAACTTTTGAGGGGATCCATCTTCCTTCTCTTGTTCGCGCCCGACGTATTCCGCCCACTTTCCGACTTGCCGCCTTTCTCTGTACCTTTGCGACGACGACTAGGGCCCTTGCCTCTCCGCGGCCCGACGATGGCGCCATCAGGCTTTCCATCGGACTTAGTGAGATCCTCGAGGGTGACTTCCTCTCCCGTTCTCCCGGTTCCAATGAGACCACCCCCGTTCGTGCCATTCTGTAAGAGCAGGTAATCCGGAACGTGCTTGAGATGAGACTGGATCCGTGCGGCTCGCAGCTCGTTGTCATGTCGCAAGTGTTGCAAGTCCTTCGGGTTCTCGTCAAAGTGGCGTTTCAGTTTCTCGCTCTTCAGAAGTTCCTGCCTGATCTCGCGTGTTCGTGCTTCTCTGACCGCCAGGCGGGTCACGGCTCGGAGTGCATCTTCCATCCGATAACGGAAGGCTATCACCTTCTTCATGTCGAACGGGTGAGGTACCACTTCCTTGCCCTTCTGTTTCTGGTCCTTCACGATCTGTGCCAGCACCACCTCATCGTCTTTGGCTGTTGGAAAGCTGGTCGGTTTGTGTTTGCGGTAGAGTTCTCTTGGCACCACGAAAGAAAGCGCCGTGCCGCTATTTCCAGCCCGGGCTGTGCGTCCTATGCGATGTACGTATGATATCGCCGACGTGGGCAGGTCGAAATTGAGTACCCAAGCAACGTCTTTGAAGTCGATACCGCGTACCACACCATATTCCTTATCACGCCGGAGTTCCTTTCTCTTCTTGGCCGTCTCGTAGTTCTTCCGCGAGTCGTGCGTTGCATCTTGATCGTTGCTGGCATTGGTTGGAGGATTTAATTGTCCTTCCCCTGCCCCATCCACCCTACTGTTGGCTAATTGTGTGTTGTCTTCCACGTCGTCCTGCTTGTTTGTGATGACTTCGCTCTCATCCGCGGCAATGATGATCTCGTAGATATTCTTGTTAAATTCTTCCACGACATGGATCCGCGAGTTGAGCGGCAGCTCCGAGTTGAGAACGCAAGCCTTGATCCCAAACTGCTCAAGATACAGCTTGAGGCGGTAACACCTGTCGATGTCACCAACGAAGATGAGACATTTGCCCTGAACCAACTTCAATTTGAGGATGACAAAGAGCAAAAGGAACTTCTCGTCTTCGCCACATCTAGTCACATCGTCAGAGATCTCCGCTCGGACGAGACTACATTACATACCGAATAATGTACTGTCTGAGTTGCCCCTCGGAATCCTCGTCCTCGTCCAATTGCACCACTTCGGGGTCCCTGCAAAGCAGAATCTTGACGCTTTGAACCTCGGTGTTGAGGGTCGCGCTCATCAGAAATGTCTGCAATCCTTTAGGGATAGACTCGGCGACATGATTCAAATCTTTCTCGTAGCCGTATGAGAAAATCAAGTCGGCTTCATCGACAACCAAGTGAGCAAGATGGTTCAGCGTCAGAGCACCACTGGCCGCATTGAGCGCCGCTTTAGCAGGAGTGGCGATGACAATGTCGGGCGAGTCGGCCAACAGAGAGCGTTGCACGGCATCGGATATCGTATGCGTCAGATTGACAGCTCTGATCTCATCGGCACAGTAAGCTGTCAGAGATGAGACATCCTTGAGCACCTGCTCAGCCAACTCCCGCTTGGGCACAAGTATGAGAGCTGATGTCTGAGTCTCCCCATCTGATGCCTGTGGCCAAGATTAGACACAAACAGGATATAGGAAGGGCAAGCCAGATCCTCACGGATTTTCTTCTCAAGATGGACTGAAGGATGGGTAGTAGGTAGGCGGCGGTCTTTCCGGATCCCGTCCTTGATCGCGCTGTACAGCATATTAGAGAAGAGCATTTTCATTCGTCCCAGATGATGCATACCTAGAATATCTTTCCCCCCCAAGGCTAAAGGTATGACCTTGGCCTGTACTGCAGTGGGCGCGGAAAATCCTTGCTTCACAAGAGCCTGAAGGAGGCGAGCGTCCAACCCAAAAGACGCAAAATTGACATCACTTTTGCTTCCCGATCCATTGGACGATGGAACTGGTCTGTCGTCCGCATCCAGCTTGCGCTTCATGATGTTCTGTGGCCTGGGGTCTTTTTCAAATGTTGATGGTTAGGGACCGGGGCGAAATTTGTATTCGAGAAATTCGAACTGCGTTGGTGCGTGTCGCTTGCTTAGTAATCATGGGCAATACCAGTCCAGCCGAGGACTGAACTGCGCACAGCTGCGCAAAATCCTGTGGTAGTTCGAACAAGGTAAATCCTCAACGTTAATTTAGACCACTCTCATTCTTGATCATAGCAGTTAAATGCGAGAATACAGTCTTCAAGGCCAACTGGACCCTTCCTGTGCAAGTCAGGAGCAAGTAGTTCTATCATGTTCTTTTGAATTTCGTCGGATGTGTAGAACTTGACATCCAAGGGGAGAGAAGGCCGCCTGGAATAGGTACGTCACACCAACGCCTAGGCTTGCTGATCATTAACGGAACTATGAAAGTATCATTTCGGTCTACTAAGAGGTCGCGATGTTCGTTGTCGTACGGAATAACACGTCTCTGGGTTTTCTTTTACCATTTATGAAGAGCTCTTAATGGTGGCTGCACTAGAAGCCATTATCTCATAGTGACATAATTATATGTTCACTCGTAAGGATGCTTCTAAGGGGGAAATACAAGAAGCAGTCTGAGAGCGAGGCACATTCGGCAAAGGAGCATATACGCCTTTGAAAGCGATCTCCTGCTCACCATACTCTTGAGCCTAGTATGCAAATCATACAAGTAGACCAGAGCCACACAAAGGTTGAGCGATCGCACGAGAAGGATGCCTCTATGTATGCATCAAGCATGGTTACTGACGGAGCCACATGAGTCCATGAATGTTTCATGCTTGGACTGGGACACAAAAATATATTGCTTGTTGCCTGTCGATTTCAAAGCGTCGTGGAGATTCGAGGGAACCTTCAACATGAAGGCGTCTGGCTATAAAGAGTACTGAAATAAGAAAGAAAAGAAGGAAAAACATTCTCGTTCGTAGATAATTCTTTTAGCACGTAGATATTGCATCAGCAAATAGTGCAGATACCGTTCGTCGTGAATGGGGAGGATAAACCATTGATGAAGGCAAGGACGAAACATAATCAGGGCAAAGATAGCGTGGTTACAGAGCGTAGTTCAAGTTGAAATCAGAAACAAAGAAAATTCTCGTTAATAGATATGTTCTTCGACTCATGTAACGTATGATGTCGGTATCGTGCAAAATATCAGTCGTCGTAATTGGTAAGGCGTTGATTGCGGAAGGACAAATGAAGAAAAGAAGGGCTGCGTGTACGAGTGTAACTTAGGGTTGCACACATCGATGTGTGACTCTGCTGAGATTGATCAGTGATTGCATTGGATAGCGTTCCGAAGACATGCAGACATCTGCAGGGTATGCATACCGCTACGGGGTAACGTACTGCTGAGTCGACATGGTGGTACCCTCCACTCATCCGTTGAAATGACTCCAATACGTTTGGAGGTAGATCATCGACTCTGAGGCGACCGTTCCCAGCTCATAGACGGGAATATTGTAGTGAACCGTGTGGGCATGAGCGAAGTTGAGCCGGCTCGCATGATGAAGTGTGACAGCGTTGTGTGCTGCATCAACCAGGATCGGATCAAGGGTCAACTGTTCGCCCGGTAGAGGTGCGGCATCGATATGTCGAAGGCGGATCAGAGCATGAGTGTTCGGATCGACGCTCGGTTTCAGTGTACCCCGTCCGCTGTACGTGTGGATTGGCCTGAACCCTTTAGAGCAAGTCGTTCCAAAAGCGCAGACGATAGCCATACATGCACACACAGCTGTGCGAATGATTCTTGACGACCACCATGCGCATGGCACTCTGAAAGACAAGGTCTCCCGATGGACCCGGACCGACTGAGCCATGTGTGATGGTAGTGTAACTGCTTGGCGTATGAGGTCCAGCAGGCTCAACATGCATCATCATGAAGACCTTGCCGATGTCAGTCCTGGGAAGAGCGCGACAACGATTCCAAGCATCGCTACGTTACCCTGCCGGGAACAAAGAAGTCGGTGGCGTCAGGCCGCACCCAGAAACCTGTTGAACGTATTAGATCTGCGTCCATCATGACAGGTGCCTGACTCTACCTGGGTGGACATTGCCGGGGTACAGTTGCCAGCTTCGCGATCCAGACGGATAAGCCATTGTTACTACGCCGGCTGCCAGAGACGTACATCGATAACGGACGCCCCACAAGTCAGCGGCCGAGACGGACGTTCTCTTAAGCACATTGGATGGCTTGAGGCTTGAGGCTCCGCGCGACTGGCGGAGCCCAACGATGCTTTTGGGGAGAAGCTGGGAGTTCCCTCTTGGCGTGGCTGCGTTCCAAACGCATGGCTCATGCCATGCACGAGGTTCAAATCCCGCGTAATCCATGCAACTCGAAAGGTGATTGTCTTGGGTGGGCTTCCACGCAACTGCCGCCCATCCCGCTCATGATCTATCACGGAATTGCCAGTGATGGAGTTGGACGGCAGTAACATGATCAGATGTGAGATCATGAATTTCTATTTC
>QQTW01004482.1_pt1 | contig 10487 bp, 5 predicted proteins | sample 1904831 | NCBI WGS metagenome assembly QQTW01 (sample SAMN09435610, study PRJNA476489) | Subsurface metagenome, whole genome shotgun sequencing project.
CTCAACCCGTCTTCCCAAAAAAGAAAAAAGGGAAAATCGACCGCCCGTCGACACCCTGTTCGTCAGTCCCGGAAAGAAAATCCCCCCTCTTCTCCCACAGTGGAAAGACTGACGGACGAAGGGCAGATTAGAAGTATAGTTAGGTACCTTACCTTATCTACTACACCCGTTGGTACGTACGCTAAATGTCAGCATGACTGACTGCCTGCCTTTCGCGGCTCTAGCATTCCCCCCTTTGCCCTAGCCTTTACCTGTGCCTTTGCCTTCGCCCTACCATAGCTCCCATTCCACCACATCTGCCATTCAACCCGCCTCATGTTTGTCCGTTACACAACACGCTCGAATCCACAGAACCCGTACTTGTACTTCTGGTTGCTCTCTATCTGTCTGTCTGTCTGTCTATCTGTCTGTCTGTCTGCCTTCTCGTCTGGCCCTTGTCTGCTTTGCTGTCGTCTGCCGTCGTATGACAAACGATGCTGATAGGTCCTGGTCCGGGTCCAGCTCCAGCTCTAGGGCTTTTTGGAGGAATGGTTCGGAGATGGGGGACGTGGTGAGGGTGCTGTTTCCAGGTGCTGTTGTATAGAACTTGGGACTGTGCTTGTAGCTTTTCGTCGGGCGTGGAGGATGTCCCGAGTATTATGAGTTGAGTGGCTGTGTGGTGTGGGCGATATATCGTGTCACGTCGTGCTGCGTCGTGTCGTGGCATCTATTCTCACTTCGTTTCATTGCAGTTAGTTGGATATCGAAACACGCAGGACAATGAACAGAGGACAGTAGCGCAAGAGTGTTGGTTTGAGTGAGACTATGAAGCTGTGTGCTCTATTGCGTATGCCCTGTGTACGTACCTGGTTATGTCGGACGTCCGAATGTGCTGGAGGTGCTTGCTGTTTAGACTGGAGGAGGGTTAATTGAGATGAACGGAAACTGAGAGCTCACAAGTTATTGGGGGAGCGGTTTCTGATGTATGCGTGTAAAGAGAGGCTGGAATGGTATGGTATGGTGTGAACGTATGCCGAGATTACGAATGAGAGCTTGGATGAGATGGGCTTGTTAAGTTAGGGGAAGCTTCAGGGTGAGTGTCAAAGGGTGGATGGATGGAGTGGAGTAAGGCAGAATTGAAGTTTGCTTGCTCTGCTTAGTTGCCTCGGTGAGTTGTGGTGTTGTATTGACATGAAAGCATTGTCGGCGTGCTGGTTCAGGTTCTGGGTTACTTGACAAGGACTATCACATTCACTGCGCTGGCTAGACTCGGTGAGAATAAGGCGTGAATGTGATCTTTGATTTTCACTTCCACTGTCTTTCATTTCATCATCGTAATTCAGGACCAGCTCTCCATAGTAAGTCCAGTTCGAGTTCGCTATCGCCTCTCAGACTCTTGTTCTTATCTTACCGCTGATCTCGTGAAGGTCGTCGATATGCCTCAAGGCGTGCCAGCCATAGTGACAAAACCCCTTCCTCAAAAGCGTGAATGGTGCCTCCACTGCACCAAGATGCTCGTCCATACACCAGATAAAGTTTGTGAGCGTGGGTATCAGCGCCAGGAGTGCTACTTCTGTCCCATGTTCGATGAGAAATGTCGTTCGGTAAGTTTCATCCTCACTGCACATACTGTTCCATGGAGACTTCGCTAAGATTGTGTACGGATTCCCCTCCGGTTCCGTCGTATTGCCGCGGGCGTTCATAGAGCTGCCGACGAATACAGACGCCTTCGAAACATCAATTATCCCGGCACCATTCGTCGCATGATCGCCAGGGACCGTGCCATAACTAGAGCTGTCTCCTTTAGGCGCCGTGTTGAGGCATATTTTAGAAGGAAGAAGAGTAAGGTAGCGGCGAACACCAACGCTGAGATCTTGTTGAGACGCGGGGCTGTTTTCAAATCGATACTGACTCTCTTCTTGCACCTGGTGAGTCAGAATGGTTTCAGGCCTTCTTCCTAACAGTACCTTGGCTAATGTAAATAGGCCAGTCCCACTGCAAATGAACTGGCCGGGGAGAAAACATGGCCGTTGAGTTCTGAGGTGGAAGAGGACGAGACAGAGGACTAGACATAGACAGAGGAAGAGGAGGAGGAGGAGGATGAAGAACGACAAGAAAAAGATTAGAATGAAGAGCGGGAACAAGAAGAGATAGATGATAACGCTTTGCTCTCTTGACTACCGGTGATGCTGCGGAGGTGAACTGCAGAAAAGAATGGAATACCAGTTCTATATAACCAAATCATCCAGACCTCTTCCTTTCTTACCTTGTAAGCTGACCATGACGCCTCTTTTCTCATCCATCTCATTCATCAAATCGTAAAGACAAATCTCGGCGACCGATCGCCCATCTCCGCAACCTCTTCCTCCGACATACCTTCCACTCTCTTATCTTCGTCACCCTTCCTTCTCCGAGCGTTAACCCGTATGAAGTAGAGCGACATGCACCCATAAAGTACAGTCGCATAGCCGACCATAGCCAAGGAGACTGCGTGACCTTTGACGTAGCGGGGTGCGGAGTTTGTCGTATAGAGCTATTTGGGTAGAGCGTTCAGTTAGTTTGCATAGAACGCATCATTGATGAAGGATCTTTTAAAGAGGAGAGAAGACGGGGAAAGACTGACGAAAGGCGCCATAATCCCACTACAATTTCCAATCATCAACTGCAACCCCGTCGCCGTGGTTCTCTTTCCATACCGCGGTATATTGTTTGGCAGCCAGGCTAGTGGTAAGCCGACGACAACGTACAGCCCCAGCGCCACGACGAAACAGCCAAAGTAATGAACCGCCGGCCCCACATCCGCGATTAGAATGCCGTAACCGATTACGGAGATGGCGCCGAAAATGATACAGTATAAGCCTCGAAGCTGCTGTCGGTCGGACAGGCGGGCTATGACCAGATAGGACAGGGCGCCAAGAGCATAGCAAGGGATCGTAAGAGCTTGGACTTTTGCATTCGACCAGTTGCCGAACGTCTTGATTATGGTGGGTAGAAAGGTCGAGTAGCCGTAAAGCATGGTATCGACCCCGAACTGGCCGATGCAGAAGGCGTATACCTTCCAGTCCGTCAGGCCATATTTGACATCTTTTTTGTGAAATCTTTGCGCCGAAGCCGTCTGCCCCGCTTGTCGGTTCTGTCGTACTATCATGAGGGCTTTCTCGGCAGGAGTCAGGTAGAAGGCGTGAGCCGGGTCATCGGCGAGGAGCCACCAGGTGGCGATGCCGAGAATGACAGTTGGGAGGCCTTCGATTATCATGATCCAACGCCAGCCGCGCATGCCAGCTACGCCGTCCATGAAGCCGATGGCGTAGGCAAGGAGGCCACCAGTTGCGCCAGCCAAGGCGGCGCTGACGAACAGATAGCCGATTCGGAGGGCGAGCTCTTTCTTTGTGTAGAAGAGAGTCAGGTATACGGCCATGCCAGGAAATAGACCGCCTTCGACGAGGCCAAGGAGAAGGCGACAGGCGATAAGGGAGCCGTAGCTGTTGACGAGGCCGGTGAGTGTGGCAACGATGCCCCAGGCTGTAGCGATGAACGAGATCCAACGAGAGGGTCGGAACTTCTTAAGTACCAGATTGCTAGGGAGCTCAGAGACTGAAAGTTTTTGCTCAGCATATGCTTCAATTGGAGATGGACGTAGATACATACGGATATATGTCACGAATAGAAGACTGACGGCGATTTGAAATTGGTTTCCTACCAGGCCCAAGTCTTCTTCCATGCCGTACAACCTAGCCCATGTGTTAACCTTCTCCTTCTTGGAACCGTGACGTTCTTGAATGCCCGAACCTTGCGTTACCAATATTTACCCTGGTCGAGGGCACCATTAACCACAATCGCACATGAAGGGTGCTCTGACATGTCCATACCGGTCCAAGAAGCTCAACAAATATAACAACATCGTTAATGGTATGATGTACAGGTCCAGCTTGCGAACCAGCTTCTTTTCGGCAACATGGTCAATCTCGACAGTGCCCGTCTCTTCGAACTTGGTGGGTGACTCGTGCGAGAACCTGTGCATCTTCTCCATCCTGCTGTGTGACCGTTGGGAGGAAAATAGCAAGGCAATTGTGCGTTGCTGATCAAAAGAAGTGGAGAGAATTGATGAGGAGAGGAAGATGTTCAGCAAGAGAAGGCCAAGAACGTATATCGCGAATCCTTTCGTAGAGGCAGGCCGTGCAGGTGGGCTCACTCCAAGAAGCCTCAGTAGAAAATATCAAAAGCGAAGTCCTTCATTCGAGTGGATGATTATATGAGTTGCACAGTATTGCCATGATCAGCGAAGTCGTGTTACCATCCTCGAGACGGTTGTGTTCCCATATCGCGACTGATATGCGTCATGACTGGAGATGCTTCCACCGATAAAGGCTGAAGAAAGATGGATGGGTCATCGAGCATGGCCCGAGGCTTGAGTGGGGTCTTCCCATGGTCCTCTCCTTCTATCGACCCACCCTAGACGATAAGGTAAGCTAGAAAAATGCTGATGTGCGTCGAGTACCTTAGAGTGCGAGATTTTAGTGGAGAAGGTTCGAGCTCGAAGTCTAAGCACAAACGTCTGGCGAGACCCAGATCAAATGGTGTGGTGCGCCGTCATGCTTAATCAGCGTCAGGCCGACAGGGGCAGGGGAAGCTACCTTATCCTCCGACAGGAAAGAACTGTATTGTGTACGATGATATACTCTTCAGGAGATGACATTCGACAAAGTCAAAATCATGAATTAAGACTGATAACTCTCAAACACAATGTACAAATCCCAAGTACAAATCCCAAGTACAAGAACAGAAATCAAGCGCACAACAGCTATGCTTCCAATCCAACTCCCCATTCCGAATCCAATAACCCAACAAGTCATATACATCAATCTCATATCATACCAACAACGAACACACATCAACCAATCCCTCCTAATTTACAAAGATCCTCTTCAACCCCTGAAACAACTTGACCGCAGGCACAGGACTCCTCTCCCTGCCCTCCCTCCTCCTCTCCCCCTTCTCCCTTTCCCTCCTCCTCTCCTCTCTTTCCCTCGCCTCATACTCCCTTTCTCTCGCCGCCCGTCTCTCTTCCCTACGCGCACGCTTCGCTTCTTCTTCCTCAGGCGTGCGCTCCTTCTCTTCGCGGCGTGACTTGCTCTCGTACCTATCTTCTGGCGACCGGCGATAGCTTGAAGAAGTATGTCGAGACGCCGACGGTCTTTCGGCGGGACGAGCCAGTTTCTCCGTGTTGATCATGAGCGGTTTCTTGATGTAGCTCTCTCCCGTCGTTTTCGTCAGGTAGGTTGGCCTGCTTGGTTTCGAGGTCAGGGCGTCTCCGTCCGTGTGGCGGCGTGTGAGACCTCGGTCGGACCGGTGCTTGGTTTCATCACGGCTGCTAGACGCCATTTCGCTCGAGACGACTCTAGAAGCTCTCTTCTCTGCCTTTCTCCGCCTTCTCTCTTCGTCTTCGGCCCGATCTCGGGCTTCCAGGGCCCTGAGCTCTTCCATTCTTTTCCTTCTTTCCTCCTCCTCTTCTCTTTCCCGAATCTCTCTCAATCTTCGCTCTTCTCTCCTCTTCCTTCGTCTTTCGTCTTCCTCTCGCTCCTTAATGTCTCGGAGTGATGGTCCACTGTCTTTGCTGTACTTGCTGAGCTCACTATCTCGTCTCTTCCGATCGGGACGGGGTATTGCCTTGGAGTCCCTGTCCTTGTCTTTGCTGGAGCGCTTCGAGGGTCTTTCCCAGCGACCAGAGCGCCGCCGCGAAGAAGTGGGTGAAGCTGGAGCTTCGGCCGGGAGTGGTGGGCCTGGCTCTTCGAGAATGACTGCTTCGTGTATGGCGTCTGCTGGAGCGTCTGCTGGAGGTTCTTCCGCGGGAGGAGGGTCTGCTGGCTCGGCAGGCGCTTCCGGCGTTGGTTCCTCAGTTGGGGGAGGTTCAGTTACATCCGCAGGCGCTTCTGGTACCGGCTCTTCAGCTGGAGGTGCTTCTGCCGCGTCTGCGGGAACTTCCGGCACCGTCCCTTCAGCAGGTGGAGCGTCTGCAGCGGCTTCAGCGGGTGCTTCAGCAGGTGGAGCGTCTGCAGCGGCTTCAGCAGGAGCTTCAGCGGCTGGCTCCTCTGCGGGTACTTCTGGTGCGGCCTCAGGGACGGAGTCTTCCGCAGGTGCTGGATCTGCTGGGGCTTCTGCCTCTTTCGGGGCATCGTCGCTTGGCGATTCCTCGGGCGGAGGTGGTGGAGTCGCTTCCTCAGTGGCTGGCTGCGATTCGTCTTTGGGTTCTTCTACCTGTGGAGCTTCAGGCTCAGGCTCAGCCTCGGCTGCAGCTGGACTTTCAGTAGCCGGATCAGCGGCGGCATCGACAACAGCGGCTTCCTCCAAAGAGGCTTCCTCCTTCTCTACTACGGTGTCTTCAGGTGTCCCGTCTGCGGTTTCAGCTTTTGTCTCGCTGGGCTCCGCTTCGGTCTCTGGCGGTTGCTCTGGGCTGGAAGTCGCTTCTTCGCCGCTTGCTTCAGGCACCGATTCCCCTGTTTCGGCTTTCTCTTCTCCTTCACCGCCTGTGACCTCCGGGGCGGCTTCCTCAGCTTTTGCCTTTGGTTCCTCGCTTGTTGAATTGCCATCTTCACCTCCCGCATCTACTGATTCACCCTCTGGCTTCAATTCTTCCTTATCACCCGACTCAGGCTCCAGCGTTGGACTTTCAACTTTAGCCTCTTCGTTCTCGGCTGTCCCTGCATCTGCCGGTGGCGCCGGCTCGCTCTCTTCAACCTTCGCTTCTTCATCCGCCGTTGGTGTCTCCTCCGTGGCCGGGGGTTCTACATTCTCTGGTACTGCTGGCTCCTCGCCTTTGTCCCCTTCAGCTTCTGCTGGTTCGTCGGGTGAGGCAATTGCCTCCTCTGGTCCCCCTTCTGCAGCCTTGTCCTCAGCAACATCATCGACTACAGCATCCGTCGTACGAATTGAAGCTTGATCGTCGGCTTTCTCATCACCGGCATCACCATCCGTGGGAACTGGATCGCTTGCTGGCTCCTCTGATTTCGTCTCCGCTGTTGGCTCGCTTGGTGTCTCCTCTGCAGGTGTTTCCTCATCTTTGGCGTCTCCGGAGGCTGGAACCTCGGCAGTGCCAGCCTCCACGGTGGGATCAGCAGAAGGCTCTGGTTCAGAAGGGGCCTCCGCCAATTCAGGAGCTGGAGCGTCCGGCGTAGTATCAGTTGCTTCCTCGGGTGATGCCTCAGTAGCAGCTTGGGGCGCTGGTTCAGGTTCAGAAGGCTCAGTCGCGGAGGATTCAGCTGCAGAGGGTTCAGTCGCGGATGGTTCCGCTTCGGCGGGTGCTGCTGCTGCCGCATCATCCGGAGCTTTACTCTCAGGTTCTGCCTCAGTAGCTGCAGGAGCTGTGCCTTCAGGTTCGGGATTCTCACTCTCAGCAGGAAACGCCCCCGGCGGTGCAGGAGTCTCGGCTTCGGCTTCCGGAGGTGGTACTTCATCCTTTGGTTTAGCGGCCGGCGCATCCTTCTTGCTCTTACCGTCGTCGCCCTTCTTCCGAATCATCCTTCCTTTAGGAGTTTTCTTCTTCCGTGACTTGCTAGCTTTTGATTTCTCATCGGGCACAGGTGGTGAAAGGACAGGCTCTTCTTGCTGTGGAGGTGTTGGTGCAGGGGGTATGTCTACTGGAGCAGCTTCTTCGCTCTGGGCGGTAGCCTCGTCAGGAGTCGTAACGTCGGTGCTGGCAGCTGGCTCATCACTTGGCGCATCCGTAGTGGCAGCATCAGCGCTCGCCGATGCGGCACTGCCCTGATCGGCCTCTTCAGATGCAGCGGGCTCATTTGTTGCTTCTGGTTTGGCATCTTCGCTCGGTTGTGGTTCCTCTGAGCCCGCAGCAGCCTCTCCTGCTGGCTCAGCCTCTGTCGTATCTGGTGGGCTTGTGTCTTCATTCTCCTGTTCTACGCTGTCATCTGTGCCCGTCGCGCCAACTTCGATGGGTGGATACACGGCTTCTTGCGGCTCTTTTGCAGGTGACTCGTCGATGGCGGCTTCTTCCTTAGGTGCGTCACCCTCGGGCGCAGCTGCAGCATCCCCTGTTGCTCCATCATCGTTCGGCGGTGGAGGGTCTACGGCAGCGTCTCCCTCCGCTTGACCTGGTTCAGCTGCCGGAGCAGTTGCGGGATCTGCCTCCGTCTCGGCAACAACAGTCGACTCTCCCGGAGGTGCTCCATCTATTTGACTTACTTTCAGCATTCCCGTAGATACGAAGCGATCTCAGTACAAACCTGCGTCTGCATCCGGTGCGTCCTCCACCGTAGCCGGTACCGGTATTTTAGCCGTCTCGTCAGCTGCGGGAGGGTCTGGCCCTCCGATATCGATGGTGGGAAGATGTTCAGGTTCTGGCTCTGGTGGCTTTGGTGGTTCTAACTTAACCTGTGGTATCTGCGGTTGGCACGAATATTGGAGAGAAGGAACCCAATAGGAATATCTGGGAAGTGAAGCATACTTGATCTGCGGTGTCATCTTGCGTAGATATTCGGGAAACGTTGTCAGCCTCCTCTTCATCGAGGGCCTTGTACTTCTTATTCTTATTCTTTTTCCCCATCGTCAATCAATTGGACGTGGCAAATAGAGGGGTATCTACATATAGAACGAATGGTATCAATATAGGAGAATAAGGAGGGGGGAGGTCACGATCGAAGGAAACACGAAAACGTGGGGAAGAAAGCTGCCCTCCGGCTTAAGGAAATGGCCCTGTGTAACGTGACAAGCGGCCGAGTGAGAACGGAAAGGGCAGCAAAAGTAGAGGAACAAACAAGAAGCACGAGAGAGTAATAGTACTCCAGTCCTTCGGACTCCTCCTCCACCACCTCCACGTCCCATGAGCGATTTCGGTGGGCTGTCGCGCACGATCATGCAACGGTCCAATGGCATCGGGCCCAGCCAATGAATGGAGCCACGTCAAGTATGTATCTGACGATAGCAGCAAAGCAAAACGGCCGACCAAGCCGCCCATGTATGCGACAGCATTCTAATAACGTTACTGTCCAGAGCGAATTTCGAGGCTCCCTACTGCATTGGCTGGATGCATGGACCATATCTTCCGAGTGGTTCCCCCGTGCTGATATCATCGTTGACGGGGGCTCGCGATCGGTATGCCATTAGTGAGCGATGCCTGACGGGACTGGGCATCAACGACGAAGAAAGTGAGGCGGGTCAGCCACGATCAAGGATTTTTGGCGTGCGTAGAAAACATGCAGCTACGGAGTACTATGATGAATGAAGAAGGTTTGTTGGAATAGTCCGACTATGTACGAGTAAGGTCGGTTCGTCAAAAGGAACGACTTTATCGCGGGCCGTGCCGTACGTAAGGTAACTACCGTCTGCTTAGAAGGAACGTGGGTTCACCTGGGAGGTACACGTGCGAGCTGTGAACATATTATTTCCAGATTCGTGTCTACTCGTATCTTTGACGGAGTCTGTATAGTGCTTAGAAATGTCAGACTTGAGCCTCCCGAGTCCTATCTCTGTCTGACTTGAGCCTCTCAAGTCCTACCTCTGTCTAACTCCCATGCGCCCTTGGCTTCGCTCTAATGCACCAAAGCTCCATGCAAGAAATAAAACCCTCAACGCCCCTTTAAGATGCGTCTGCGAGATCCCTAGGATTCAGAATACGATACGCTGCGGTGCTTTAGATATCAATCCAAGCCAGCATCCATCGTCTCACGCCATCGTGGCCCGAATCTGCGGATAGCCCATATAACGATGCTACTTGCCGCCGCGATGGCACCCAACCCTGTAAACAGCCATCCATTACCGATAACATCCAGCAAGGGTTGGGCGATGATACCACCGACGCAGGAGAAGATGTTTCGAACGAAATTGTTGACCGCGACGCCGGAAGATGCCTTCTTGGGCATGAATTCCGTCAGCATGGTCGTGGCCATGGCAAATATAAGCATGCTGCCCACTCCGAAAAAGAAGTTGGCGATTAGCTGCGAATCTTGAGTCAGATCTGGCACGGTTTTGAGACGTGGTGATGTACTTGACAAACTCACGGGTACGATCCAGAATACTCCTCTCTCTGCTGCCCAGCCATACCATACCAGTGCTGCTGGATACAGCACCGCTGCTATCCAGGCGTTTTCTCTCATCCGGTCTTCGGGTATATACATTAGTTTCCCTCTCGCATCATATCTCCCCGCCTTTTTGGCTTCCCTTGCCATGATGGAGTCCGTCCACTTCCCGCCGAACAGACTTGCCAGTATGTAACCGAGAGAGTTTGGTATGTATGTCAGTCCAATGATGGTGGTGGAGAAGTTATATGGTGGTTGTGCGAATGTGTACTGCAAACTGATGTTGAGAACATAGAGGGAACCAAAGGTGACGCTAGCGTAAAAGACCGTGAGCATCACAGCGGGATATTTGAGGTTAAGAATGATTTTCGCTCTGCCAGAGACATTGAAGAGGCCGACAGACACCTCGCGGAAGACGGCGCGGGATGTAGGCTCCAATGCCAGTCCAAGGCCGCCATTGAGCCGAGTTTCTTCTCGCAAGGT
>QQTW01004483.1_pt1 | contig 10487 bp, 8 predicted proteins | sample 1904831 | NCBI WGS metagenome assembly QQTW01 (sample SAMN09435610, study PRJNA476489) | Subsurface metagenome, whole genome shotgun sequencing project.
GTTGCGGTTAGCATTGCAAACCCGCGAACAACATATTCGTCGGGATAAAGCGACTAGTAATATTTGTACGGCACAGGTATTACTCGCGGTAATTGCGGGGATGTATGCTGTCTATCACGGTGCTGAAGGATTGAAAGCGATCGCAAACGAAATCCATCAGAAAACTGTTGCGCTAGCGCAAGGGTTAAAAGGTTTGGGTTACAGCATTGCGACTGAAAATTTCTTCGATACCTTACGGGTTGAATTAACAAACCAGAGTGGAAACCGCAGTTTAGAGAGGATTTTAGAAGCTTGCGAAGTCAAAAAAATCAACTTACGAATTTTCGACGGTAACGCAGTCGGGATTTCCTTAGATGAAACCACTAGCATTGCTGATTTAATCGACTTGTTAGAAATTTTCGGAGGATCTTCCCTACTGCCTAATCCTACACAGACGGGAATAGAGACGCGAAATTTCGCGTCTCTACATTCTCGCACCAGCGAATACCTTACCCATCCAATCTTCAACCGCTACCATTCTGAAACCGAGTTACTGCGTTATATCCACAAGCTGGAAACCAAAGACTTATCGCTAACAACATCGATGATTCCTTTGGGTTCATGCACGATGAAGTTAAACGCGACATCGGAGATGATACCTGTAACTTGGGCAGAGTTTGGCAATATTCACCCCTTCGCACCGCGATCGCAAACCAGCGGGTATCAAATATTATTTGAACAACTGGAGGAATGGTTAGCTGAAATTACCGGATTCGCGGGAATTTCGCTGCAACCAAACGCAGGTTCTCAAGGTGAATATACGGGACTTTTAGTCATTCGCCAGTATCATGAGTCTCGCGGTGAAGGACACCGTAATATTTGTTTAATTCCCGAATCGGCACACGGAACCAACCCAGCCAGCGCTGTCATGTGTGGAATGAAAGTAGTTCCCGTAGCTTGTGACAAAGACGGCAACGTTTATATAGCCGACCTCAAAGCCAAGGCAGAAAAACACCGAGACCAACTTGCAGCATTGATGGTGACGTATCCTTCGACACATGGCGTATTTGAAGAAGGCATTAAAGAGATTTGCGCTTTAGTACACGGCAACGGCGGGCAAGTTTATATGGATGGGGCAAACATGAACGCCCAAGTTGGGCTTTGCCGTCCCGGTGATATCGGTGCGGATGTATGCCATTTGAACCTCCACAAAACCTTCTGCATTCCTCACGGTGGCGGTGGTCCCGGCATGGGTCCGATTGGTGTCGCTTCGCACTTGCTTCCCTTCCTTCCCGGACATGCAGTAATTGAAATGGGCGGTGAAAAAGCTATTGGGGCGGTGTCGGCTGCCCCTTGGGGTAGTGCCAGCATCCTCGTAATTTCATGGATGTATATTGTAATGATGGGCGCATCGGGTTTGACAGAAGCAACAAAAATCGCTATTCTCAACGCTAATTACATCGCTAAACGTTTAGAAAAACATTACCCGGTGTTGTACAAAGGCAAAAACGGATTGGTAGCGCATGAGTGTATTTTAGATTTGCGTGCTTTGAAAAAATCCGCCAATATCGACATCGACGACGTTGCCAAACGGTTGATGGATTATGGTTTCCATGCGCCAACTGTATCTTGGCCAGTCGCAGGTACGATAATGGTGGAACCAACCGAAAGCGAATCGAAGGAAGAATTAGATCGATTTTGCGATGCGTTGATTTCTATCCGTCAAGAAATCGCCGAAATCGAAGCCGGGAAAATGGATATTCAAGATAACCTGTTGAAGAATGCACCACATACAGCGGAGAGTTTGATTTCCGGTGAGTGGACGCATCCTTATAGTCGGGAACAAGCAGCGTATCCTGCACCTTGGACGCGGGATAATAAATTCTGGGTTAGCGTGAGTCGGATTGATGCGGCATTTGGGGACAGGAACTTTGTTTGTTCTTGTTTGCCGATGGATGCTTATGCGGAATAGAAAAAGTTAGGAGTTAGGAGTGATGAGTTAGGAATTAAATACTTAATAAGTCCTAACTCTCACTTTCTTGATTTCATAACAGCTGGAACCAAAAACTTTAAAAACTCATAAATTATCTGGAAAGTTGAAGGATTTATGGAGTTTCAGCCTGGGGTATTGTAAAACTTCACTCAGTTTATAGGCTAACATAGCCTGGTATAGTATATTGCTTTACTTTACTGATGATGGAAATGCAGTATTTACAGATATTGGTAGTCATGATGAGGTTTATTAACGCTCTTTTATTACTCTCGGCAGCCAAAAATCAAAAGCGTTGATATGATTGCTTTAAGCGTAGGTTGGTTCGGCAGTGCGTTGTGGGGGTGTTCCCCGAATCACGCATAGCAGCGTTGGAGCCACAGCGTAAGCCACATTAACCCTTAAATTGTTGGGTTGCGCTCCGCTCCACCCAACCTATAGATATTTTTCTCTCACCAGAGACATAAAAGAGCGTTAATTAGCTAATATTGTCTCCAGAATCTCTAAAAAGCCCGATGTTTATTGGATGCTCAATGCCTATTGTGAAGAGAAAGGTATCCCCTGTATACACTCAAATGTAAGCTTCACATCCTCCACTGTTTAAACCAAGTCAGTGTATTAAAGTAATGATTTAGTCAACCGTATAATTACGTAATTTTAAAAACCATACTGGATGTATTGTTAATGCACCTATCTAATAGAGGATGTAGAAGGCGATTTTTTGGTATTTAATTTGGATTACTGCCAAAAACCATGTTTAGGAACTAAACTGAATATCTAGTGTGGCAATCTTTTCTAGGAGTGAATGTGAACAATATATTTTCTCGTAATCATGTTTTTAGCTTGATTGGTTTAGCTTCTTTAGCATTTCTAAGTACTAATGCGTCGGCTGTTGCTCAAACGTCGAATGTGACGAACAATCAACGGTTAACTCAGGCTCTGAATCGAAATAGCTCGCTTCAACAAGTTGACACAGCCGAATTGCAACAAACATTGGCATCGAATCCAAATCAAGCTACGGTTGATGGCAGTAATATTACGCAAGCAAATTTAGCTGTGCCAGTGCCAGGAACTACAACTACATCTTCCGCAGCACTTTTAGAATCTGCAACACCTGTCTTTCAACCTTTAAATCAACCTTCAAATCAACCTGCTAGCCAACCTGCGAAAACTGAAGTAGCTCAAGCCGATATCGACCCAGGTCGGAGAACTCGCGGTGGTTCGAGTTACGTTGGTGTTGCAGGCAACATTGGTATTAGTGGAGGTGATTCGGCTTTGGGTGATGGTAACTTTGCAGTTATTAGTAAAATTGGATTAACAAGTGGGTTTTCGGTACGTCCATCGGCAGTGTTCGGCGACAATACTGCTGTTTTGATTCCTGTCACCTACGATTTCTCGCTCGATTCAGTTAACGACCCATTTGCCGAACCACTGGCGATCGCACCCTATGTCGGAGCTGGTGTCGCTCTTAAAACGAATGATGGTGCTCAAGTTGCTTTCTTAGTATCGGGTGGTGTCGATTTTCCGCTGACTCCGCAATTTACGGCAACTGCTGCGATTAATGCCGGATTTTTTGATGAAACCGACATCGGTGTCTTGGTAGGAGTTGGTTACAATTTCAATGGCTTGTAATTAAGGAGCGGAGTTAGGAGTTTGGAATAGTTAGGAGTAAGAAGTTAAGAATAGTTAGGAGTTGAAAGCTAAAAGTGAGAAGTATTCAATTCTTAACTCCTAACTCATAACTCCTAGTTCCCAATCGAGTCAGTTACAGTAGGGGCACAGCATTGCTGTGCCCCTACACTTTAATCAATGAGCGTTCTTATATTTTTCTAAAATCTGTGACTTAAAACGGAGAGGGAGGGATTCGAACCCTCGGTACGGAGTTACCTGCCGTACAACAGATTAGCAATCTGCCGCTTTCGACCACTCAGCCACCTCTCCAGGTGTACGAATAAGAAGTATATATGCTTTTTCTAGCAATGTCAACACTTCATTTTGGAATCGGGCAATGATGATTGCTTGGTAGCGAATCGGCTGTTTGCCCGATGCCCAATTTGAAGAATGCGCTTTGTGAAGTTAGAGAACTTGCGATCGCAACCAAGCAATGGGCAAACTGCGTAACTTTTGCCACTGCGGCACGTAGGCGCGAAGTCCGAACACATCATAATTGTTGCGTTCGATTTTTCCCAAGATACCACTGTAATGGATTGTTGCTGCCCAGACTGGCAACCGAGCATCAGGTGATAAGTAACTGATTCCGCGTTCGGCTTGGGTATAAAATTTACGGGCACGGTCAATTTGAAAGCGCATTAGAGCTTGCCAACGGTCATCGATAACGCCATTTAACAGGTCATCTTCGGTGTAGTTGAATCGTGCTAAATCTTCTAGGGGAAGATAGATTCTACCGCGTCGCGCATCTTCACCGACATCGCGGAGGATGTTGGTAAGCTGGTTAGCGATTCCGAGTGCGATCGCTTCGGGTATGGGAATATAGGGTTTGCGATCGCGGTTCCAAGCACAATTGTCTTGCATTGTATCTACACCCATTACAGATGTTGACATCAAGCCCACAGTACCGGCGACGCGGTAACAGTAAAGATATAACTCGTCAAACGTCTCGTAGCGACTGCGATACAAGTCCATACGTTGACCAGCAATCATGTCGCGGAAGGGTTCGATGTCCATTGGGAAGCACTTAAGAGTGTCAACCAATGCGACATCCAAATCATCACCTGGATGACCCAAAAAAATCGACTCTAGCTGTTGTTCCCAACGGTCGAGAGTTTCGGGTGTGGTTATAGCAGCAGCTGGACCATCAACTAATTCATCGGTACGACGACACCAAGCATAAATTGCCCAAATAGCTCGCCGTTTTTCCGGACTCATCAACAAGGTGCCAAGATAAAATGTCTTGGCATACTTTGCTGTCAAGTGACGACATCGGTTGTAGGACTCTTCCGCAGAGACGGATGTTTTCATGCGCGAGGGGGAATCAGGCAGTTGCAGCATTCGTTGCAGGCTGAAGGGTTGGCGTTGGCTGGCTTGAGGAAAGTGCCTCTAGTTTTGCTTGGGCGTTAATCGCCTGCGCTGTCAGTTTACCAGAAAGCACTGCACCTTCCATACTGCCAAGAAATGGCTGCATAGTATAACTCCCTGCGAGGTAGAAATTCTGAATCGGAGTTACTTGAGAAGGGCGGTATTCTTGACGACCTGGAGTCGCCGTGTAAACCGAATGCGGAGTTTTAATAATGTGGTGTTTCAGCAAGGTTGCTGGGTTCTCTCCACCAAAATGTTGAGGAAAGAGTGTTTCCAATTCGACAAGAGTGGCTTTGAGAATTTCCGCTTCTGACTTCTTAATCCAATCTTTAGCTGGCGCAAAAACTAACTCCAGCATCGATCGGTCGGGATTCGCATATTCCTTACAGGTGTTGCTCATGTCAGCATAAACACTGAGGAGCGAGGAACGCGAAAATAACAAGTTATCTATATCCGTAAGTTTACGGTCAAACCACAGATGGACGTTAATAACTGGAACCCCTTCTAAACCGTCAAGTTTTTGGAAAAACTCATTTTGTTTCCAAGGTGCAGGTAACATCACTTTCATTACATCAGCTGACATTGCCGAAACATAGAGGTCAGCAGTGACTATTTCATCTTCTGCCCCATTCAAGCCGCGAATTAAGAAGCCTTTAACGCTGCCGTCGTTGTTAAGCAAAATTTCTTTTAACGGCGAATTGACTCGAACTTCACCACCTCGCTCTGCCACGTAATCTACCATCGGTTGGCACAAACGCTCGGTTGGCGAACCATCTAAAAATGCAACTTGCGAACCATTTTTTTGCTGAAGGAAGCGACTGAGGGCTGTCAACAGTACTAAGGCAGATATTTCATCTGGGTCGATAAAGTTTAATGACTTAGCAGCAGCAACAAATATGCCTTGTTCGACATCATCGCTGACACCTTGCAACTTCAACCATTCCGAAAAAGTATACTTATCGGTCGAGTCAACATATCTTTGTCCCCGCAGCATTGCTGGAACTAACCCTTTTGCCAACTCGATTTTTTCCGACCAACTCAACATGTCGTTGTTACGCAAAATTGCCACTATCCCATTCAGGGGTGCTGGCAAATTCGGAAAATCAAATCGACTGTATGTACCTGGTTTCTCTGGTTGATTGAAAATCATCGTATGCTGCTTCCATTGCAGCCTGTCTTCGATTCCCAACTCTTTGAACAGCTGCAACATATTGGGATATGCGCCAAAGAATACATGCAACCCGGTTTCGTACCAGTCGCCGTCTTTGTCTTTCCAAGCTGCTACCAGACCTCCTAACACGTCTCGGGCTTCCAAGACAATAGGAGTGTAACCTAAATCTGTGAGATATTTAGCACAGGAAAGTCCTGCTAGACCTGCTCCGGCGATCGCAACTCGCATTTAACTTACTTTCTTCAATATTCTTAACGGTTTTGCCAGTTTTCATTATACGTTGCAATCCGTTACATTTAGCATTCTGTTTTTGAAAATAAGGGAGTAGGGAGTAGGGAGTAGGGAAGAGGGGGAGTGGGGGAGAAATATATTAACTACTGACTACTGACTCCTGACTCCTGACTCCTGACTCCTGACTACTGACTACTGACTACTAACTACTGACTACTGACTACAAAAACTCACCCTTCGCAACCATAATTACTTTGCCTCCTACATGTACCTCAATCGGTTCATGGGGGGCTTTTTGAATCGCTTTGAGAAATAGTAAAGATGGTCTTTTGATTTCGTACCCCTGTTCGACGCGCAGGTTGATTTCACTTTTTCCAAAGTACGAATGTTCAACCAAATACCCAGCAAGGCAGCCGTTTGCACTACCAGTCGCTGGGTCTTCAGGAACACCAAGATAGTCACAAAAAACACGCACGTTTAACTGATTTTCTGGGTAGTAAGTTTCCGGGCAAAATACTAAGATGCATTTAGCATCAATGTCATTAATTAACTGCAAATATTTATCTCGGTCGAGTTTGATACGCTTTAATGATGCAAGCGTTTTGAGTGGAACAATAATAAATGGTAGACCTGTAGAAACTGCCTGGATTGGATAGCGGGTATCGATTTCATCCCTATCAAGTCCTATAGTTTCGGCAATTGGCTCGACTGCAAAAATTTGGTCAAAAGTAGGTGATTTTTGCTGCATCCATAAACATGCTTTACCGATACTATCACCATCGATTTTGACTGGTATTTGTCCGACTGGTAAATTTAAAATCAGGTTTTCGACGGATTGCTTAATTATCTCTTTTTGAAGTATAAAAGCTGTTCCTAAAGTAGGATGTCCTGCAAATGGAAGTTCATAATCTGGTGTAAATATTCTGACATCGTAACCACCTGCAACAGCTTGCTGCGACATAATAAATGTTGTTTCCGAATAATTGATTTCTTTTGCTATAGACTGCATTTGGGAGCTTGAAAGTCCCGATGCGTTAGTAAAAACAGCAAGTTGATTTCCAGTATATTTAACTTCTGCAAACACATCTACAATGTAAAAACTAAGACTATTCATATTCGTTATTTCAGTATTACAAACGTAGAATCAATGATGGTGTATTACGAAGAAGCTTTAAAAGTTTTGTTTAAATCGGAAAACGCAGCAACACCAACTGGTTTAACACGCACAAATCAAGCTAATACACCGCTGATACAAATTATTTTACTTTTGCGCGTTTTCACTGAGCTTTAAAAACTATAGCCGTCCTATTCAATTATTCACATATACGTAGGGTGTGTTAGCGCTCTTGGTAACGCACCATTTTTAAGGAGAGGAGTGCGTTACGACGTTCTACAATACCTAATCTCATAAGCGGAAAGTCCAGGCTACGCGCTCCAAAAATCAAACCGGATTCCTATAGTTATCATCTGTTAAACCTAGTTTTTGCCTATAAGTAGCTTAAAATACATGTGGATTACTTAAATAAAATGTCACAAAACTTAAGTTAACTGTTGATACCGATTTTCGCCAAATCATTAAAAAGCGTACAGACTGGAGGAGATTGGACAAATTCACCTTAATTCACCTTCAATCTCCAAAAAACTATGGTGCATGATGGAACTACAGCAAGTTGAATCAAACACGCTCCAAGCTGTAGGTTACGACGAAAACCGTCAAATTCTCGAAGTACTCTTGACTAACGGCAAAACCTACCATTATTTAGAAGTGCCCAAACTAGTATACGAACAGCTACTTGCTGCCGATTCCAAAAGTAGCTACATGCATTCCCTCATCGACTCCTATCGTCAACGGCAGGTACGTAAACGCAGCAAGGTAGGGGAATAAAGGTTTAAGTGTAATCAAACATCAAAAACAAACGCTGATTATATCACATTTACCCTTTACCCTTTACCCTAATTTCTGCTTACGAAGAAGTACTTTTTTCACCAATTATTACTTCTTCATTTTTGCCAGTTCCAAAAACATTTGTAGAAATCCAATAAGTCAGGATATGCGAAAGTAGGCCCATTGGACCTGCAAATAAACACAGTGCGATTGAGTGAATCGTCCAAACTCCAGTTTTTTGACCTTCCAAATAGATATAACGACCAACAAATAAATCCATTACTAAAAAGTGAATCCATCCCGTCGCAGCAGCTTTTTCATCAGCAAAAAATCGAGCAATATCAGCTAACTGTGGATTCGATAAAGCTTGAGCATTTTCTGGAGTTATGCTGACAACAAAAAGATATACATAGGTTAGCGCTAGCGGTACAAACGGTATGTATGATTCCATTACCCGTTGCGTTACCTTCCATTTCGGCAAGAAAATCATCAATACCCAAAAAGGTAAAACAACAAGATTCGCAATATTGAAAATGTTAGAAATCGTCATAGGAGTTCTTGTGTTAAGAGTTCTTGTGTTAAGAGTTAGGAGTTAGGAGTTAGGTAACTCCTTAAAACTGACTCAATTTTCGACGCATCTAAATCGCGTCCGATAAAAACAAGTTTAGTCTGTCTTTGCTCATCTAATTGCCAAGGTCTATCGTAAAATTTTTCAAACCTATTTCCTACACCTTGCATAACCAAACGCATCGATTTATTCGGTACTGCCACAAAACCTTTAACCCGATATATCTCCTGTTGTTGCACCAAATTTTGTAACTGAAGAAGCAATATTTCCGGATCAAAACTACGGTTAAAAATAACGTGTGCCGAATTAATTTCGTCGTCGTGGTCGTGGTCTTCTTCACTGTCGTGATGGCTGGGACGACTATCTAAATTATCTTCGACAGCAGCTTGAATTCCTAGCAATATCGATACATCAATTTCGCCATTGGTTGACTCAATCATCTTCACAACTCTAGGTAATTCTTGTTTTACTAATTCCTCAACTTCGGCTTTAGCTTGACTATCCACCAAGTCAGTTTTATTCAAAATTACCAAGTCAGCACAAGCTAACTGGTCTTCAAATAATTCTTGTAACGGTGTCTCATGTTCGAGACTGTCGTCAGCTTGCCGTTGTGCATCCACTGCTTCCGGGTTACTGGCAAAAGTCCCTGCTGCCACTGCCGCACAATCTACTACGGTAATTACTGCATCCACTGTTGCCGCATTGCGAATTTCCTGCCAGCGAAAAGCCTTTATTAACGGTTTTGGTAACGCTAACCCCGAAGTCTCAATCAAAATGCAATCAATTTTATCGCGTCGTTTCAACAATTGCTGCATCATCGGCAAAAACTCCTCCTGAACCGTGCAGCAAAGACAACCATTCGTCAATTCGTAGATATTTTCGCTGCCATCCTCATCTTCGGGGCAAATTTGGCAGGATTTTAGCAATTCACCATCGATACCAAGTTCCCCGAATTCGTTGACTAGTACAGCGATGCGTCGTCCTTGGTTGTTTTGTAATAGGTGACGAATCAGGGTAGTTTTGCCGCTACCTAGAAAACCAGTGATAACAGTAACAGGAATTTTTGCAGCCATTATTTAAATCAAAATTTGAGAGAACTCATACAATTAACTATCAATTATTATCCATTACCTAATTACTTATTAATTGTTTTGTCTCTTGGCAACAAATACGCTTTGGCAGAACTTAAACAATTTGGATAATCAAGCTGAAGGGCAGTTTCCTTATAATTTTCCGCCTATTTGACGGCTAATCATAAGGAAATTGCCCCTCATAACTAATTCAATTTAAAAATCTGCTAAATACAGGCTGAGTGCAATTTACTCAGCAGTTGCCAATTCAGTACTGCCACGGGTGCGACGACGAGTTAAGGTATTGAACATCATCACACCGATAGCTTTGATGAGATTGCCTTCCAACTCTTGGAACATCTTCATGTTCACACCGAAAGCATCATTTGCTTCCTCGACAATGCGATCGCATGTTGCTTCATCGAGTGGCATTTCATCCAAAGCTGCACGATAGTTAGCTTTAAATGCTTTCTCATCGGTAATCTCAGGAAACTCATAAAATGCTGTACCACCATCGGTGAGATTCATCGCAGTTTGAGCAATACCTTTAAGAATTT